>Ga0326728_10008904_pt1 | contig 24518 bp, 16 predicted proteins | sample MB3enrmetagenome_FD_207602 | JGI IMG/M metagenome (GOLD analysis project Ga0326728, IMG submission 207602) | Lab enriched peat soil microbial communities from McLean, Ithaca, NY, United States - MB31MN | ecosystem: Environmental > Terrestrial > Soil > Wetlands > Peat | place: USA: New York... | reverse complement strand
TCGTGATCTTCTCGTTCCAGTGGCTGGCCGGTGAACCGCTGACCATGTTGGCGACCTTTGGCCTTTGCTGCGCTTATGCTTTCTATCGCCGCGGGGCTTGGAGGCAACTCTGGTCGAAGCCCAATTTCCGCCTGCTCGCGATTTTCTTCCTGGTGGGGGCGGGAATGATGCTGCTTTGCGCGGCGCAACTCCTGCCTGCCTCCAACCTGCTGAGCCAATCGCGCCGCGGCGTGCAGGGCCTGCGCTTTCGCGAGACCGCCAACTGGGCGGTGAATCCATTTTCTTTGCCGGAAATGATCGTGCCGAATTTCTTTGGCTCCGGCATGGCCGCGCCTACCGGCTGGCTCTGGTTGATGTCAGACTCGAATCTCCCTTATTTTCTTTCCGTCTTTATTGGCTTCGTGCCGATCTTCTGCGCGCTGGCCGGATGGGCGCTGGGGCGGGAGCGCCGGCGCAACTTCGTGGCTGGCGCGGCCGGAGTTTTCTTGCTGCTTTCCTTCGGCCACTTTACGCCGGTCTTTGCTCTGGCCTATCTGCTCTTCCCGCCGCTCGCCGTAGTGCGCTATCCCGTCAAGCTCCTGGTCCTCGTTACGTTTCTTCTGGCGATTCTGGCGGGGTGGGGGTTTGACGCTTTGCGCTCACCGGCTTTGCCGTGGAAAACGCAGGGCCGCCGTCTGCTAATGCCTCTTAAATTATTCCTCGCTTGTATCGTCGCAGTCCTGGCCGTAGCTTGGCTGCGGCCTGCGCTCATTATGTCGCCCACCCGGTGGGTGCTGAGTACGCTCCGGGAAACGCCTTTCAACCTTCACCAGATGCCGGATTTTCTCATCACCATGCTTCGCTATCAACTTCCCGGCCTTGCCGGATTCTGCTTGGGCGGATTAGTCTTGGCCTATGGACTGGAACAAGGGAAATCCTGGGCGCGCTCGGGATTGTATGCTTTCGCGCTGCTGGCAATAGGCCAACTGGTGGCGGCAAATTCGGGCGCAAACCCAACGGTACCGAAGACTTTCTTCACCTACCGCCCCCCGGCGTTGGAGAAATTCAAGGACCCGCCCGGAACCTATCGCGTCGCTTCCTTTTGGCCCATTGTACAAACGCCCGACATCAAGAATCTGCAAACCTACGTCAATCTAGAGTCGATCCCGGAAGTGGCCAACTTCGGGCCCATGGCGCAAGGAGCCTTCCAAGCCCGGTTGCAACTCGCCACCGGCTCCATGCTGAACCAAGTGGAGGGAAGCATCAACCTGGATTTGGAGCGCTCGCTCCCGCCTTATCTCTACGACATTGAAATCTATCAGGATCGCCACGTCATTGACCCCCTGCACGTCGATTGTCTCTTGGGACGTACGAATGTGAAATACATTATTCGCCCCACGCCCGCTGATTCCGCCGCCACCCACTCCCTCGGCAACGTCTTCAATGGCTCACCCATGCCCAGCCGCTTGTATGAGGATTTGTGCTTTGTACCCCGGGCCTACGTGGCGGGGAATTCCCTGTTCTCGACGAATTCCGAGGAGACCTTGGACCACCTGGCCTCACCGGATTTTGACGCGCTCAGCACGGTCATCCTCGCCGCCGCGGCAGATTCATCGCCTGCGGTGAGCGGCGGCGCGCCCGCCGGGCAAGTGGAAATCGTGCATCGCGATCCCAACTCCGTCACCCTTCGGGCGCAAGTCACGCGCCCCGCTTACGTCGTCCTGCTGGATCGGTACGATCCCGATTGGCAAGCGACCCTCGACGGCCGCCCGGCGCCCGTGCTCCGTGCCAACCAGATTTTTCGCGCCGTCTACGCCGGGGCCGGCCCTCACGATATCCGTTTTGACTATCGCCAGCGAGGGCTGCGGCTCGGTCTGACCCTTTCGCTCGCCACCCTGGCAACCCTCATAGCCCTCTACTTTAAGCGGTAAATCTGAAAGTCCCCGAAGTCGACGTCGGGCCGGTAGTGGCTATGTAAAACCTCTGCCAGCGCGGGGTATACACGCAGATACTGTTCTGAGTCCAGCCCGGTAAAGGTAATTCCCGGCATTGCATCATCGCGCGCCACCACAATATAGCGCGGGCGTTTCTTCTCCAGGGTGCTCGCGAGTTCCTGCCGCCAGCGATCGGGCCCCCATAGCGAGATCAAGGCCAGGTTGGAAACGAACCGAGAGGGGCTTCTTCGCTGGCTCAGGAAGCTGATGAGGGGAGCCGTTGCCCAAACGTACACTTCATCATCCGGCGCGGAATGCTCTTTCAGGAAGTCGATGACATGAAGCTGCCCCGAAAGTCTCTCGAGGGGGAGTTGCCACCAGTAAACCATGTAGGAAAGCTCGGGATTGCGCCACCAGTCCCTCAGGAACCCGTACTGCTGCACCACGCGCACACCCTCTTCCGGCAGCAGCGACGCCGCAAGACCCACCAGCACCACCCACAACAGACTCCGCGCCAGGATCAAACCGCGTTGGGCGAGGACGCGCCGGAGAAACTGGAATCCCTCGTAAGTCTTCACCGCGACATATGCCCAGAATATCGAGAAAAAGGGATAACATGTTTCGTAGTAATACCAATGGTGAAATCGGATCTGCATCGCCACCGAAAGGTACCCGGCGAGGGCCAGCAATGCCGCCGGGGCAAGCGCGCTCAGCTCCCGGCGCCTCCAGGCGATCAGCAGAGTGAGGGCTGCCACGCCTTCACTCCAGATTCCCAACTGATTTTGGGTCTGGCGCAGGGCCCACACCACAAAGTTGTTGGTAGTTATTCCGAAAGCCATAGCGCCGTAGCGGGGCAGCACTTCAAACTGGACTTCTTTGAGGGCGGACCATGCGCCCGCCAGGCGGAAATACGCCAGCCCCCCCCCGACCACCAGAACAAAACCCGCGCCGACGATCAGCATCCGCCCGAGCCAGTCTCGCCCAGGCACCACGAGCCGGACCCGGCTCGATGGTCCGCCCAACTCCCGCAAGTCCAGAAAGGGCAGAATGGCAAGGAAGGGGAAAAAAGCCACGGCGTTGTATTTCAGCCAGAACGCCCCGCCCAAAGCGAGACCGGCTGCCAGGCAACGGGGCGCGCGCCAATGTCCCCCCGGCCATAGCAGGAACCATGCGGCGAATACACAGAGCATCAGGAATGCTTCCGGTTGTGCAGCGTTGATGTACCCCATCTGGCAATGCCGCACAGCGTTGAAAACCATCGCCAAGACCGCCGTGGGCGTGCCTAGGACGCGGCGTGTAAAGTAGAAGATGCAGACCGAGATAACCAGTAGCCAAAGAATATCCACTACACCCACGCACCACATAACAGGTCCGAAGATTTTCACGATCAGGGCGTAGATATAGAAAATCCCCGGCGGCTTGTTGTCCCAAAGATCACGGTAAAGCAGTTGGCCGTGAAGCAATCCTTGGCCAATCACGCAGTAAGTGGCCTGGTCAGTGTGGAGGGGATAGCGCAGGTTAGGGAGGGCGCGCAGAAAAACCACCGCGAGGCCCGCGAACAACCAGGGGCGGGAGCGGGGATGCATTGGTTCGGATTCATCCCTCATCGGCTTGGAAACCTGTCTTACGGTGTGCTCGCAGCGATGGCGCCCAAGATCAGTGCGCCCCATCGAGTCACTCTCGCAGCTTTGCTGAATTCATAGTCGCTTGAGGCGATAGACCTCGAAATCGTCCAGATTCTTGACGGACTCGTAACGACCCGCGATGAACGAAGCCAAGGCGGGGTATTTGCTCAGGCATTGCTCGGAATCAGCATATGTGAGGGTCACGAGGGGCATTTCGTCATGACGCGCCACGATGATGAAACGCGGCGGCCTCCGATTCAACTCCCCGATTAGTTCCTCCCGCCAGCGCTCGGGTCCCCAGGGGGAAACCAGCGCAAGGTTTGAGACAAAGCGGCTGGCGTTCGGACGTTGCGTTAGAAAATAAATGAGAGGGGCTGTGCCCCACACGAAGACTCCCGTGCCCGGCGGGGAATTTTTCTCCACATAGTCGATGATCGTAAGCTGGTCATGCAATTTATCGAGGGGATAGGGAAAGGGATAATCCTCATAAGATTGTTGCGGGTTACGCACCCACTCTGCCAAGCCTCGATAATCTTCACGCACGCTGTAGGCATAATCGGGCAGCGGGTAGAAGACCACCTCCGCCGCCACGAGCCATAACAGCAGGCTCGCCAAACGCCAGCCACGGCGGGTGAGGAAACGGCGCAGGTAAACAAAGCCCTCGTAAAGTTGAACGATCAAGTAGCCCCAGAGCATGGCGAAGAAAGGGTAGGCGCTCTCAAAAGCGTAGGAGCTGTATCGGACCTGCAACGCCGTGCACACAAAGCCCGCGACGGCCATGATCACAACGGGAGCGATGACATGCAATTGCCGCCGCCACCAGGCGACCAGCAAGGCCGCTCCAAATGCGGCCTCCGTCCAGGCCCCCAGATGCAGGCGAGTCAAGTCGAAAGCAAAGTAATAGTAGTGCGGCATGTGCTCCAGGAATATCGACCCATAGCGCGGCAGAACTTCGAATTGCACTTCTTTCAGCGCGGGCAATGCCCCTGTGCCCCAGAAGTAAGCGATGACGGCAACGATCATCAGCAGAAAACCGCCCGCCACGGCCAGGGTACGCTGGAACCACAGGCGCCAGGGGATGGTCAATCGAATCTGCCGTGGCTGCTCGTCAAAGCGGCTGAAATCCCAGTAAGGCAAGAAGATCAGAACCGGAAAGAACGCTGCACCATTGTACTTTACCCAGAACGCGGCGCCGCACAGCAGGCCCGCACCGAAGTTAGCCGTCCATGACCGCGCTTTTTCGGAAGTCAAGAGGAAGTATGCGGCGAAGACCAGCAGGGGCAGGAAACTGTCCGGTTGCGCGGCATGGATGTAACCCCACGAGGCATGCCAAGTGACATTGAAGGCCACAGCAATCGCCGCAGCCGGTGCGCCCAGGTATCGTTTGGCAAAAAAGAAAATGCAGAGGGAAAGGGCGATGGCCCAGAAGATATCGACAACTCCCAGCGACCACATCACCGGCCCGAAAATCTTCACGATGACCGCGTAGATATAGAAGATGCCGGGAGGTTTGTTATCCCAGAGATCGCGATAGAGGAGCTGACCCCGCAGGAGGCCTTGGCCGATCATACAGTAGGTGGCTTCGTCGCGCCCAATGGGAAAGCGCAGCGCGGGAAGCACTCGCAAGAAAGCCAGAGTCAACGCGCCCCCCAACCACCAGCGCCAGGGATCTCCGGCAGCGGAGCGGGCAGGCTTCGCAGAGGATTCCACCAGATTGGCTGCACCTGTTGTCATGTCAGCAAGTCGCGCCCCATGTGCGCTGCCCAGTTCGTTGACGCCGTTGGCCTCGAAGCGCACAACCCCATATGGCCGGTGCCGCCGGCCCCACGCTTTACCGTGCCATTAAAACAGTCATTTCCACAGTAACTCAACGCTCCTGCACCCTTCACGCCCTCACCCCGGTAGGCGCCAATGAGCCCCCCAGGTTACTTTGTGACTCCTTTGCCTTCATCCCGCTGGAGCGGGGGATTCGGTTGGGCGTGCAAGCTCCAGATAACAACGGGGGGAGATAGGAAACTCCGTTCCCCCAGATTCGCCTCAGTTCTCCCGTGGGCCAGGAGGTAGTTCGCAAGGTAATCGGGCCGGCAGCACGCGCTGCCGACCACGTAATCGATCTTGCCGAGGGCTTCCTCCGCTTGCGCATTATCAACCGGAATACCTTCGGGTACGAACTCGTGAATTTGATAAGACTTCTTCTCGCCAAGCCACCCAAAATACGGGTCAGGGATGGTCGCTAGCAGAACGCTGGAATTGGGAGGGATAATGCGCTCCAGGGTTGAGCAATACAAGTTGTAGCGCCTCGAACCATCCTGATTAATCTGCCAAAGCAATTTTGCCCGGCCAAAATTCGAAATAGCCGCGAACACCAGCGTCGTCAAAGCCAAGGTTCGCACCCAGCGCTTCGCAGGTGCGGCCGCGGCCCACCCCAGTAACAGGCAGCAGGGTGTGGCAAAATGAACGGCGTACCAGAATTCGGGCAGAAACAGGTTTACAGCGTACCCCGCCAGCGCCCATGTCCCCAGCAAGGAAGCCTCGACCCGACGCCGGCCTTCCGCCAGCAATGCCGCGACGCCGACGCCAAGCATCAGGCCCGGGACCCAAACGCTGTCACCCCCCACCCCCCCGATGCGATGCCCCAGTGGCCAGATGGCCAGCTCGCAAGGTGACCGCAGCCAAGCCATGTAACCCCGGGAGGTCAGCAGAGTGCTGAGGTAGGATGATTTGCGAGCGGACTGGGCCAACATCTGCGCGGCGAACACGTCCGGCGCTTGCGCAATATAGATAATCCACGGCAGCAAAGCTGCCAGGATGCAACCCAGGAAGATCAAAACCTCCTTGGCTCGCCTCCTGCCTGCCTGGGGCAACGCGAGTTCATGCACCACCATGAGGGAAGCGGCAAGAATCCCCACCGTGTGACAGACCATTGCGAGGCCCGCCAGAAAGCTCGACCCGGCGAGAAGGTAGAGGCTCGACTTCTGCCTGTAGGCAAGGTAGGCATTGAGAGCCGCCAGCACGCAGGCGAGCGACAGCATCTCCATGCGGCCAACGTTCGCGGCTTGGATGAAAGTCACCTGCGTCCCCAACACGACCAAGCCGAGAATCGCCCACCCCGAGTTGGCCGTGAGCCGCTTGAGAGTGGCGGCCCCCAGCACCAGAACTACCACCCCCAGAAACCAAGAAAACAAACGGTCGGCTAGAAAATGGTGGGCGGGGGCCACAAGCCAGAGTATGAGCGAGAGGCAAAAGAAGTACCCAGGCGGCTGCCAGTACGTATAGCGATCCATGCCGGGGAGAAAACCGGCCAGCACCGCCGTTCCCATGCCTTGCCCTCGGGCCAGGGCAGCGGCAGGCGAGTAGAACAGAACTTCATCGGGCCAGACCGGAGGGAATGTTCTGAGAATCGGGAGCGTGGCCACTGCGTAAAGACTTAGAACGACGGCACACCCCTTGAGATTTCTGAGTCGCTGATTCATTCCCTTATTGGCAGTTGTGGCTCCCCGGCGCGGTGAGCATACCCAGCAGAATGCCCAAGGCTTAACCCAAGCGGTATCGTACCACAGAATAGCTTCGCCCAACCCCGCCGTGCCGGGGCCCCGTGCGGCTCGCAGCTTGCTGCTCCCCCATTTATGCCTATTCGCTCTTAGCCGTCGTTGACGGGAGGCCGGGAAGCCGGTAAAATTCCCTACTCGGGCTCTTGCGGGAAAGGACTCCCAGGTCTCCATCCTGTTTTAAGCCCCACCATCAGCAGAACGAAGGAACAATTATGAATGCGAATGATCTTCGACCCGGAATGATCATCAGGCACAACAACGAGCTTTTTACCATTTACAAGGCCGAGCACCGCACCCCCGGCAACCTGCGGGCCTTCGTGCAAGCCCGCATGCGCAACCTGCGCACCGGCGCTCTGATTGACCACCGCTTCCGCTCAGAAGATACGGTGGAGCGCGCCGCGATCGACGAAGTCGAGATGCAGTACCTTTATAACGACGGTGATTCGTACTACTTCATGAATACTGCGAATTACGAGCAGATTCACCTGCCCAAGGAAGCAGTGGGCGACCGCGCCGCGTATATGATGCCCGACGTTTTGCTCAAGGTAGCGTTCTTTGAGGGCCGGCCGGTGGACGTCGAGTTGCCTGCCACCGTGGACCTGAAGGTGGTCCAAACCGAGCCGGGCATCAAAGGGGGGTCAGCGACCAACGTAACCAAACCCGCCACCCTTGAAACCGGCGTGGTGGTCCAGGTGCCACCCTTCATCAGTGAAGGTGAAACGATCCGCGTTGATACCGCCGAAGGGAAATACATCGAGCGGGCGAACTAGGCACTCGCCTCCGCACCCCGAGCTTGCCAAAAGCTCTCTTCCAGACTGGTTTCCGCGAGGATTTGCTATACTCTCGAGGACAGAACGCCAAAAAGCGAATTGCAGTTCACTACGTTCTCCTGCACAGGGCCTAAACTTTCAAAGGGAGCGGCATCCGCTTGTCAAATCGCATCCAGGAGGATGTTCGATTATGAAAACCATTTCTCATTGCCGGTGGGCTGTTGTTTTCGCGGCGCTCTTCTGGGCTGCAATCACAGTCTGCGCGGGTCCGGGCCAGACTCAAACGTCCACCATGCCGGGCGCTGCCACGCCCCGACTGACCGCATCCCTGTTGGCCGAATTGGAAAAGCAGATGTTCGACCTGGTTAACCGCGACCGCCAGGATCCCGCGTACTCCGCCGAGACGCATGGCCAGGCACAGCCCCTCAAGTGGAACGAGAAGCTGGCGGCGGTGGCGCGAGCCCATTCCCGCGACATGGTCGAAAAAGGATACTTTGACCATACTGACCCGCAGGGCACGACCTTTTTTGCACGAATAATAGCCGCGGGAATCCCCTGGCGATCTATGGCAGAGAATATTGCCGACAACCCAACTGTCCGTGGCGCGGAAGCCTCATTTATGCGCGAGCCTCCTTTCAAGCCCAATCATCGGGCCAACATCTTAAATGTGAAAGCCACTGACATCGGAATTGGCATCGTGCAGAGGCTGAACGGTGACCTTTATATCACGCAAGATTTCGTTGAAACTCCTCCTAGCCCTAGTGGTGGGAGCAGCGCTCGATAATCCACCTATAACTTAGCGAAGCTGCGGCAGTCTTGCACAGACGAGCATTTTGACTTTCCTGCTTACTGTAGCTTGGCGTATTCGGCTTTGGCGTCTGCGAGGAGAGGGATATCGGGGTCGGCGTCTTTCCACAGGGCGAAGAAATCCTGGTATGCGGTGCGGGCTTGGGCTTTGTCACCGGCCAGCGCGTCGGCGCGCCCCATACCCAGTTCGGCCATAAAAATGTAAGGGGAACCCGGACGGGAGCTTTTGTAAGCCAGAACCTTCTGGAATTCCTGGACGGCGTCATTGGCCTTTCCTGCCTTTGAGTAAGCCATGCCGCGGATACACATCGTACCCAAATCGGCGCGGTCGTACGGCTGAGCTACCTTTAGAATCTCCAGGGCTCGTGCGGGGTTGTCGTGCTCTATTTCAATGAACGCTTGGATATCTGGGATCGTGGCGTCCTTGACCAGAGTGTCGTCAGGGCGTAGCTTGGCCACTTCCTCGCCGAGACTCTTGGCCTTTGCGTCCTGGCCGGCGAGCGCCAGCGCCGCCGCCGCGCCCAGCTTGACGGAAGGACTCGCAGAAGTCTTCAAGGCCGTAGTGGCATCGTCCAAAGCTTGCGAGCGGAAACCCACAAGGGCCTCACACTGCGCCTGATCGAGGAGATACTGCGCGGCGTTTTCAGAAAGGTTCAAACGCCGGTATTGCTCCACCACCCCTCCTATGAGTTCGCGCATTTTTTTGAGGCGTCCTTGCGCCCCTGCCAAGTCGGCGTACCCAGCGTCCATTTGGGCGGCCCAGTAGGGGCTTTGTCGGGCCAAGGGTTCTTCCCGATTTAAGGTTGCCTTGTCATCCTGGAGGAGGGCAACAAAGGCAAGGCCGGCGTGGAGGCCTGCGCCGCCGATCTTCCGATTGATGGCCTGCTGAAGGATGGCTTTGGCATCATCCATGCGGTTTAACCCTACATAAGCCTGGCTCACGATGCCATAAGCGTTCCAGGTGTCGGGAGACAGCCGAATCGCTTCCAAACCCTCTTCCAACCCCCTCCGAAAATCCCCCAAATTATTGTAAATGATCGCCAGATTGGTGCGCGGGATCGAATTCCGCGGGTAAGTCTGCTTAAACAATTCGTAAGCCTGGAGGGTTTTGTCGATATCTCCCCGAGCCTCGTAGTAGTGGCTGGTAATGTAGAGGCGCTCGCGCTCGCTAGCGCGGTCCTTGAGCTCGAAGGCTTTTTGGGTGTTTTGCTCGGCCAACTCGCTCTGCCCTGCGTTGTAATAACAGGTGCCGAGGCGCGCGTACGCCATGGCGAAATTGGGATCGAGCTCGATGGCATGCTGATAGAAGGGAATCGCCGCCGTATCCTCCCCAATGTTGTGCTGCACATCACCCAGGCTAAAGGCCTTCAGGGCGTCGAGGGATGAGGTCGTAGCCTGCTCCAAGGGCATGTCGAACTTCTGAACGGAGGCCAGCGATTCTCCCAACTTCATCCGCAACTGGGAACTGGCGCTGCCCAGAGCCTTAAGAACCTCTTCTTTCGAGTTCGCCGTTGCTTGGGTTTGTGCCAGCGAATCGCCCGTGCTGGCATTTAAGGCCTCCAGAGTCAGCACGTACTGGCTGCCCAGGCTCGAGATGCCGCCCGTCAGCATCGCTTTGATCCCATTGCGCTGGCAGATTTCCCTCCCGACTTCTGTGGTGATTCGCGTGTCCATCGGTCTTCCCATGAATTTCAGCGTCTCCTCCACTCGCTGGTCGGGAAAGACATTGAGATAAGGCGACTGCTCCAGCTCCACCGCCACCGCCTTTTTGAGCGTGCCATCGAAAACCGGATCTCCGGTGGTGTTGACGAAATCCGTCAGCAGGATCGAGTCGCGTTCGGTCATCATTGGCCGGCGATGAAAATACAGAAACGCGCCTATCCCTGCTAATAGAAGCACCACGACCGCCGCCACGAACATCCCCGTGCGCCGCGCCGTCGACGGGAGAGCAACCGCGGTTGCGATTCCACTTCGCGGCGTCACCGTGGGCACGACAGGCTCGTGCGTCACTTCCTCCGCGGCCGAAACCGCTGCCGAGCGGCCGGAAGTGGTATCGCGCTTCAGGCGCTTCAGGTCGGCGCGGACGTCCGCCGCGCTCTGGTAGCGCAGTTCACGGTCTTTTTCCAGTAACTTGTTAATGATTTGCTCGAGCTCCGAAGTGACCTCGGGATTCAATCGCATCGGCGAAACCGGCGCTTTGTGCAGGATGGCGTCGAAGATCGCGGCCGAGGTGGAGCCCCCAAATGCCGTCCGTCCCGTGGCCATTTCGTACAGCACCACGCCGAAGCTGAAGAGGTCCGTGCGCGCGTCCAGCTCCTTCCCTAACGCCTGCTCCGGTGACATGTAGGCGATGGTTCCCATCGCCGTGCCGGGGCTGGTCAGGTGTTCCTCAGCAGTCGCCATCGTCGCAGCGCCGGAAGCGTCCACCCCCGCTCCCACGTATCGTCGTCCCGGCGCCACCTTGGCCAAGCCGAAATCCAGGATTTTCGTCTGCCCGCGGCTGGCCAGGAAAATATTTGCTGGCTTGATGTCGCGATGGATAATCCCTTTGGCGTGCGCCGCGTCCAAGGCGTCGGCGATTTGCAGGGCGGACTCGAACAAATCTTCCGCCTTGATCGGCCCGGCGGCGATGCGATGCTTGAACGTCTGACCCTCGAGCAACTGCATGGCGATGAAGGTGTGGCCGTCCGCCTCGTCAATCTCGTAAATGGTGCAGATGTTCGGGTGATCGAGCGCCGACGCCGTACGCGCCTCGCGCTTGAACCGGTCCAGGGCCTGGGGGTCCTTACTGAACTGCTCGGGGAGAAATTTGAGGGCGACGAAGCGGCCGAGCTTGGTGTCCTCGGCTTTGTAGACAACGCCCATGCCGCCGCCACCCAGTTGCTCGACAATCCGGTAATGAGAAATGGTGCGATCAATCATTTGGTATTGCAGTGTCTCCTCTGAAGCTCGTCCTAATCATACGTTAAGGCACGGATGGCCGCAATCAAACTCGTGGCTTCCCCGTGGATGTGCGTGCCATTCGCGTGCGTCCCGTGAGCAGAAATACGTGCCGTGCAACCTGGCCCAACTTGCGGAAGCTGCGGCATGGTTGTACACTGATTTTCTCAGGGTGAATTCATCAGAAAGCGAGGTCGTCTTATGTCGCCTTCAATTCGCGCCCCGTGGGTCGAGAACCGCACCGGTCCCATTGTGACGCAGATGCATTACGCGCGCCAGGGCATCATCACGGAAGAAATGGAATACGTGGCGAAGCGCGAGAGCCTGGGGGCGGAAACGGTCCGGGAGGAAGTCGCGCGCGGCCGCATGATCATTCCCGCCAATATCCGCCACGTGGAGCTTGAGCCCATGGCCATCGGCGTCGCCGCGAAGTGCAAGATCAACTCTAACATCGGCAATTCCTCCAGTGCTTCCAACATCGACCAGGAACTGGAAAAGCTGCACACCTCAGTGCACTACGGCGCGGACACCGTGATGGATCTCTCCACCGGGGGGAATATTCACGAAATTCGCGAAGCGATTCTGCGCGCCAGCCCCGTACCCATCGGCACCGTGCCGATTTACGAGGCCCTCGCCCGGGTCAGCAAGGTGCGCGACCTTACTCCTGAGATTATGCTGGAAGTTATCGAAGAGCAGGCGGCGCAGGGCGTGGATTACATGACCATCCACGCCGGCGTGCTGCGCGCGCACGTCCCCCTCACGCGCAAGCGCATCACCGGCATCGTCAGCCGCGGCGGCGCCATCATGGCGCAGTGGAGCGTGGAAAATAACCAGGAGAATTTTCTCTACACGCACTTCGAGGACATTTGCAGGATTTTCCAGAAGTATGACGTTTCGTTTTCGCTCGGTGACGGCCTGCGGCCAGGCTGCCTGGCGGACGCGAGCGACGAAGCCCAATTCGCGGAACTGAGAACGCTGGGCGAGCTCACCCGCAAAGCCTGGGAATACGATGTGCAGGTGATGATCGAAGGGCCCGGCCACATTCCCCTGGATCAGATCAAGCTCCAGGTGGACAAGGAAGTGGAGCTTTGCCACGAGGCGCCCTTCTATACCCTGGGACCGCTGGTTACCGACATAGCTCCCGGCTACGATCATATCACCTCGGCCATCGGCGCCGCCATGATCGGCTGGCACGGGGCGGCCATGCTTTGCTATGTGACCCCCAAGGAACATTTGGGCCTGCCCAACAAGGACGATGTGCGCCAGGGCATCATCGCCTACAAGATTGCCGCCCACGCGGCGGATGTGGCCCGGCACCGCCCCGGCGCCCGCGACCGCGACGACGCCCTCAGCTACGCGCGCTTCCTCTTCGATTGGAACAAACAATTTCAGCTTTCCCTCGATCCGGAAACGGCGCGCTCCATGCACGACGAAACACTTCAGGATGATTATTATAAGGAAGCTGCCTTCTGCTCCATGTGCGGCCCCAAGTTCTGCTCCATGAACACCACGCAGGTCATGGAAAAACACCTGGGAATGGACCAGAAAGACCGCGAGCAGAAGTTTGTGGAGTTGTTGACGAAGGTGCAAGGCTGATTGACTTGAAATTCTCATTGATTATCGAAGCGACGGAAGACCCTAATTTCTTCGGGTTTTGTTCACCCGATCTTGAGGGCTTTACCGGGGTTGGAAACTCAGTCGAGGACTGCCTGTACAAGGCACGATGGGGAATGGTAGAACACGTTTCGTTGCTTCGCGAGCAGGGGCTGCCCATTCCACCTGAGTCCAGAGATCCTAAGGTAACCATTCAAAACGCTCGGGCTGTCCCGGCGTAAGTTATCTAACGTTGTAGCTACTAATCAGGGCTTGATAGCAAAACAACCTAATTCAACACAGACCACGCGGCGCATCCGTGTGCTCTCAAGGAGGATTACCGATGAACCAACCCATAGCACCCGAAGTTGCAAGGATACCCCAGGTGGAATCAGCGGGAGCGCCTCCGGCGGCCGCTGCCATGCCCAACCCCGGGCGGCTTTTCCAGACTTTCAACGCTTATCAACAAACTGCCGCCATGCGGGCGGCCATTGATCTCGACGTCTTCACGGCGATTGGGGACCGGCAGACCACGGCTGAACAAATTGCCCAACGCGCGGGGGCAGCCGAGCGCGGCGTTCGCATCCTTTGTGATTACCTCACGGTGATGGGGTTCCTCACCAAGAAAGAATTCCATTACGGGCTGGCGCCGGATGCGGCCATGTTTCTCGATCGCCGGTCGCCCGCTTACATGGGCGGTGCCGCGCGCTTCCTGGACGCACCCGAGATGCTCACGGCCTTCGATGACCTTACGGGCGCGGTGCGCAAGGGTGGCACGATGATGGGCGAGGAAGGGACGGTGGGCGTCGAGAATCCGATTTGGGTGGAATTCGCCCGCTCCATGGCCCCCATGATGATGATGCCGGCCGAGCTCATCTCCCGACTGGTCGAGGCTGACAAGGGCGGGAAATGCCGCGTGCTTGATATCGCCGCCGGCCACGGGCTTTTCGGTATCGACATCGCCCGCCACAACCCGCAAGCCGAAATCGTGGCGCTCGACTGGGCCAGTGTTCTGGACGTGGCCCGGGAGAACGCGCGAAAGTCCGGCGTCGAATCCCGTTACTCCACCATCGCCGGAAGCGCCTTTGAAGTTGAATTCGGCAAAGGTTATGATTTGGTTCTGCTCACGAACTTCTTGCACCACTTTGATCCCCCCAACAATGAAGACCTCTTGCGCAAAGTTCACGCCGCCCTCGCGCCCGGCGGCCGCGCCGTGACGCTGGAATTTGTGCCCAACGACGATCGAGTCACCCCGCCGGAAGCCGCTACCTTCAGCATGATCATGCTGGGTTCAACCCCCCATGGCGATGCTTACACCTTCGCGGAATTCGAGCGAATGTTCAGCCATGCAGGCTTCACGCGCAGCGAACACTTCCGGCAGCCCCCGCTGGCGGAGTCGGTGATCATTTCCTACGCATAGCACGGGGGTACAGCACAATTCAACCGCAGATGGCCCGGCGCAGCGGGTTTCGCTCTGGTAAAATCTCTGGAGAGGTTTTTCTTGAGATGACGATGCCTAAGCGGGCGCCGGGACTTCAGCTTCGCGAAGAATTCAACCGCTGGGCGCAAGCGGGCCGGGCGGAAAGAATGGAGGAGAGCCACCTACCCATCGTTCTCCCCACGCTCGCGCTCATGGATTTGCAACCTGCCGATCGCCTGCTGGACCTGGGTTGTGGAAGCGGGTGGCTGGTCCGGCGCATTGCCGCGCTCGTGCCCAACGGATTGGTTGTGGGCATTGACGTGTCGGATGAGATGATCCGGCGGGCGCAGCTCGCAAGCGACGCTCTCCCCAACGCCCAATTCCTGCACGGAACCGCTGAGGAGATCCCGGCGCTGGCAGGTGCTTTCACCAAGGTTCTGTCTGTTGAATCCGCGTATTACTGGCCCGATCCGGCGCGCGCCCTCCCCGAGATCTTTCGCGTGCTCGAGCCCGGCGGCTCAGCGTGGATCTTGATCAACTACTACCGCGACAATTCCGACTGCCACCAGTGGGGGCCTTTGTATGACATTCCCACGCACCTGCTTTCGGCCGCCGAGTGGCTGGGACTGTTCGCCGACGCCGGTTTCCGCGAGGTTAACCATCGCCGCATTCCTGATCCCTCGCCCACTCCAGAGGTTTACACCGGCCGATGGTTCCGCGACGCAGATCAGATGCGGCGCTTCAAGGCGGAAGGAGCCCTGCTGGCCACGGGCGTGAAGCCCTAACCAGTGTGACATTTGTTCCCCCGTGATTTTTCAAAGACCTCGACGTGATTTAGGCGGAGAGTTCTTGATTTGTGGGTCCGGCAAAACAATGCAGGTTGAGACTTCCCCGGAAAATACCGGTGCAGGGAGATGGATCGCCAGGCGCGGGTTCGCTGAGACGCTGGCTTGTGCAATGGCTTTCCTCGCGTATGTCCCTACCCTCGGCTTTCAGTTTGTCTATGACGACAAACCGCAAATCCTTCAGAACCCCGCCATCCACGCGTGGCGCTATTGGCCGCATTATTTTACTTCCCATGCCTGGGCAGAATTGTATCCCAATGTGAGCGGCAATTATTACCGCCCGTTGTTTCTGCTCTGGTTTCGTCTGAACCACGCCCTATTTGGGCTTGCCCCGAAAGGGTGGCACCTCACCACAGTCCTTTGCCATGTCGCGGCAACCTACCTGGTGTTTGCCCTGGTTCGGCGCCTGGCAGCCAGCCGATGGATCGCCTTCAGCGCCGCCACACTCTTTGCCCTCCACCCCGTCCACATGGAGAGTGTCGCTTGGGTATCCGGCGTCACCGATCCCCTGATGGCGATCTTCCTGATCGGAAGTTTTCTCGCCTATTTGCGGTTTCACGAGGGGGATCATTGGGCCTGGATGGGTCTGGCACTGGCGTTGTTCGCTCTGGGGCTGCTCGTGAAAGAGACGGCCGTGGCATTGGGCCCCTTGGTGTTCGTGTACGCGTGGCTTTACGCGAAGGGGCGCGCGGAGATGTCACGGTTCGCTCTTGCTCTAAAACAATCCTGGGGATTTATTTCCCTGACCATCCTGTATATTCCCCTGAGAGCCATGATCTTGCGGGGTTTGTCGCACTCCGTGACTTCCCTCAGCCTGCTCAGTATGGCGCTTACAGAACCTAGCATCGTATGGTTGTACTTTCGCCACCTGCTGTTTCCCGCGGGGCTGAGCGGGCTTTACGGCCTGCCCTATATTGACAAACCGGCGTCCGCTGCGTTGCTCGTTCCAACGGCTCTGTTGTTGGCGCTTATCCTGGCGCTGGCGTGGGGCACCCGCCGGCTGCGAGACGCCCGGTTGGCTCTTTTTGCCTGCTGCTGGATGGCGCTGCCGATTGTCCCCGTCCTCTGGCTGCGCGCCTACGGGGAGGGCGATATTGCCCATGACCGTTACTTGTATATTCCCTCCGTCGGCTTTGTCCTGCTGGTGTCGCTGTTCTTGGTGGAGATCGCGAACCGCGGGCGCGCGAGCCAAATAATCCTGCAAATCGCCGCCCTCGCGGCGCTCTGCCTGGCCTACGCCGCGGGGACGCTGACGCAAGAAAACTATTGGGCCAATGACCTGGCACTCTACGAAAGAGCATACAAGATTGCTCCCCACGACAATTTGATCTGCAACGATTTGGGGGCGGCGCTCATGGACGCCGGGATCCCCGGTGAGGCTATCGCCCTTTATTCTCAAGTATTGGCGCGGGAGCCCGGATTTTGGCTTTCCAACTACAACCTCGGCTATACCTATTACAAAATTGGAAAGCCCATGGAAGCCGAGCCTTTTCTGCGGCGCGCCATTAGTATCAATGCCATGGACTCCGATGAATACCTTTACCTTGGGCTAAGCGTTTGGCGTCAAGGGCGGGCCGACGAAGCGGTACAGTACATACAGCGTGCGATTCAGATTCGCCCTTCCGCTCCCGGTTACCATTTTGTTTTGGCGATGATCCGGCGCGACCAGAACAACCTTCCTGCCGCCGAATCCGAATTCAACCTGGAACTCCGGTATCATCCTGAAAGCACCGCGGCGCGCCAGCAGTTGGAGGCGTTGACCTCAGAGCAGCGGCCGGGTCAAAGAGGTTACCCTTGATCGAGCGAGGGAAGACATGGGTCGCGAATCACTCGCGATGGGTAGGGGCGCTTCTCGGCCTGCTCACCTTCGTGGTCTACGGGGGAGCGCTTTCCTGTCGGTTCGTCTTCGATGATATTCCCCAAATCCTGGAGAATCCCTTCATTGCCAATGCGAGCTTCTGGCGGCGGATCTTCCTCGGCTCCGTTTGGTCGTTTCGCGGCGCCGGTGAACACGACAATTTTTACCGGCCATTGCAATTCGTGATCTACTGGCTTTTGTATCGCCCGAACGGACCCAACCCCGCGGTGTTTCACCTTTTCCAACTCCTCTTGTGCGCCGCGACTGCGTGGCTGGTCTTCCAGCTCGGGCGTGAATTGTTGGACAACGACGGGGTGGCATGGGGCGGTGCCTTGCTTTGGGCATTGCATCCTCAACACGTGGAAACGGTCACGTGGGTTTCCGCCTTGCCAGACGCGGGAGCGGCGTGCTTCGGAATTCTTGGGTTTTGGCTTTTTCTTCGCGCCGAGAAAGCTGCCGATGGTGCGCCAGGCCGTTACGCCATCGCTGCACTGGCCTATTTTCCCGCCCTTCTCTTCAAAGAATCTGCGCTCGCGCTTCCTTTGCTTTTGCTGGTCTACTGGTTTTTCTTCCCCGGTAGTTCGACGTGGAAGCAGAAGGCGTTTCGCTGGCTGCCCTTTGGAGCGGCGCTGGCCGTCTACTTGACGATCCGCATGACCGCCCTGGGCGGTTTTTCTCAAGCGCCCGAAACCTTCAAGTTCTCGCGGGGGTTATTCGCGGCGGCGCTGGGGCTGTTGGGCGAACATGCCAAACTTTTCTTCTGGCCCGCGCGCTTGAGTGCGTTCCGGGTTTTCGAACTGGGCCCGAGTTTGCATTCCCCCTGGCCCTGGCTGGTCCTCCTGGCCCTCGTCACCGCTGTGTTCTTTCGCCGGCGGGAGCCGCTTTTGGGTTTTCTCGTCTTTTGGTGGCTGATGACTCTCGCGCCGTGCCTCGACGTCCGCATGGTGAGCTTTCCGGTGGCGGATCGATTCTCCTATCTGCCGTCAGTGGGGCTGGCCCTGGCGGTTACTTATCTCCTGCTGGTAAAGCTCCCGCAATTTTTGCCCGTGAGGCGACTCGTCCCGGCGCTCGCCGGCGTACTCGCGTTGGTGTCGGTCGCTTACGCAGTTCAGGATGTGCGCTTGGTTCCCACTTGGGGCGACAACGTCGCGTTGTGGACCTACTCGCTGCACGCCTCTCCTGACGCGGCGCTCGTGCACCTTTTCCAGGCGACGCTGCTCCGCACTCGCGACGGCAACATGACGGGAGCGGAGGGCGAGTACAACACCGCTTTGCGGCTGAACCGGGAGAGCGTGCGGCCACTTGCCGGTATCGCCTACGAGTGCTACCTGGGGTTGGGGCAAATCGCCCTGCTGCGCGCCCACAAGGCAGAGGCCATAAACTACTATCAAATGGCCATCCGCCTGGGGCCCGATCACAGCCCGGCGTACAAGGCCCTGGGTGCGCTTTACTTTCCTCAGGGCGACTACCAGCGGGCGGCGGAATACTTCACCACCGCCGTCCGGCTCAACCCGCAGGATGTCGAGTCCCGATTCTTCCTGGGCGCCTGCGAGCTCAAGCTGGGCCATGCGCGCGAAGCCGCGGCGCAATTTCATGCAGCGCGCCAGGTAGATCCGACTTATATTGAAGCTTACGAGGCCGAAGCACGCGCGCACGAGGCAGCCGGCGAAGCTGCGAAGGCGGCGCGCGTCCGCTCGCTGGTGGCAAAACATTGACCGGTGCCGCATAGCTCGGGGTGAGGCAGATCGGAGAAGGGAAGGTTGGCGTTGCTGGATCGTGGCGATGAGTTGCTGAGGAATCACGCGGTGGTGGCGAAGTGGCTTCTCGCCCTGAGCACCATGGTGGCTTTCGGCGGCATGCTGGGCAACGGATTTGTTTACGACGACGGCAGGCAGGTTTTGGATAACCCCTTCGTGCGCAATCCCCACCTGTGGGGACACATCTTCACCGGTCCCGTCTGGTCCTTTCTCGGCGCGGCGGCGGAAACCAATTTCTATCGCCCCCTCCACATCTTCTCGCATTTTCTCGTTTGGCAGGTGGCGGGACCTAACCCCGCGTTGTTTCATCTCTATCAATTGGTTTTCTACGTCATCAACGTCCTCCTGGTTTACCGGCTGGGTCTGGACCTCTTGCAAAAACACGTCGTGGCCTTCGCCGGCGCGCTCCTTTGGGCCGTGCATCCCTTGCACGTGGAGCCGGTGTGTTGGATCGCCGGGGTCCCCGATTGCGGCTGCGGTCTTTTTTTTCTGCTGGCCTTCCTGTTTTTCCTGCGCGCGGAAAGGGCGCCCCAGCGGCGCGGGGCGTGGCACGCTTTGGGGGCGGGCGTTTATTTTCTCGCGCTTCTTTTTAAGGAAATGGCCATCAGCATGCCGTTGCTGCTTGCCGTGTACTGGTTCGTTATGGCAGACCCGGAAAGCTGGTGGCGCAAGGGCCTTCGCTGGCTGCCCTATGCGACGGTGGCGGCAGCTTACCTCGGGATCCGGCTGATTGTCCTGGGGCATGTGTCGCACGCTCCACATTTCTGGAGGATCTCGCCGCGCGTTGCGGGGGCGGCGATTGGGCTGCTAGGGCAGCACACCAAACTTTTCTTTTGGCCCACCGACTTGAATGATTTTCGCGACTTCGACTTGACCGCCAGCCTGCGGTCGCCGTGGCCGTGGCTTACGTTGCTGGGGATCGCACTGGCCATCCTCCTGCGCAAACACCAGCCAGCGTTGTGTTTCCTGATTCTGTGGTGGCCGGTAACGCTGATTCCCTCTCTCGATGTGCGGCAGCTCAGCTACCCGCTGCTGGCCGAGCGGTTTTCCTACCTGCCCTCCATGGGATTTTCCCTGGCGGTGGCGTATTTCGCCCTGCACACTCTTACCGAGCGGTTCCGCGACCGCCGTCCTGCCCGCGTTTTGGTTCCCGCCTTGGGCCTCGCGCTGGTCCTCTTCAGCGTGCAGGATTTGCGGGCTGTGCCCCGCTGGCGCGACAACGATACGCTGTGGAACTATTCCTACCAGGTGGCTCCCCAGACCGCCTTGGTGCACGTCCACCGGGCGCTTGACCTGCAATATCGCAACAACGATCTATCCGGCGCGGCGCAGGAATACGAGGCGGCGATCCAGCTCAACCACACGGCGTTCATCGAGTTGCCCTCGGTGACTTACGACTGCCTGGTCGGGCTCGGGCAGATCGCCTTTGTCCAGGGACGTACGGATGAAGCCGTGGCGTATTTCCAGAAGGCGATTGACCTCACTCCCCGTTACAGTGCGGCCTACGACGTTCTCGGTTCCGTCTATTTCCCGCGCGGTGACTACGCACGCGCGGCGATATATTTTCAACAAGCGGTCCGCGCCAACCCGCTGGACATGGGGGCACGATTCTTTCTGGGAACCTGTTGGATGAAACTGGGCAAGCCGGCACAGGCGGCGGAACAATTCCGCGCTGCGCGCGAAGTGGATCCCAGCTATTTTCAGGCCTACGAAGCCGAAGCCCGAGCCCTGGAAGCCGCGGGCGACGCCGGCGGCGCCACGCGCGTGCGCAGCCTGAAACCGCCGGGCTAGGTTTCCATCGCCGTCCTTTCCCCCCCAACGATCCTTTCCACCAGCGAAGAACCTATAGCGGTGATTTCTTGATTTCGCCAGCGATGGAGTTCGTAGGACCGAGGCACGTCCCTCTCTCGGAACTGGTCAAGAATATTAAGACATGCCGAATATCAATCAAAAAAGTGACAAATACTAACAACACGATGAATTATTCGGGCATTTCTAATGCGCTTTGAAAATAATTGTAAAATTTCTTGACGTAGTTGCCGATGCGTGTTATCCCATCACCTATACGGCGACACAGTTTTGCCATTCCAAGCGCTTTGAGCAGTAAGAATTTGCCAGTCCTTTTCCTTTTTGACGAGGGCATGAATACTGTTTATTGCACCACAGACAATTGTTCCGCCAGGACCGTTTGAGCTTCATAGGAGCATGAATGTTGACGGCAATCGCCCGACCGGAGGGGTGCGCGTCAGGCCTTCCGACTAGCGCAGGGGATTGTGCCAGTGGACGGTGAAGTGTAATCCGCCAGTGGGCCACATCCATATCAGACAAGGTCCGAGCCCCCGGCGAAGGCAGAATAAACGGGCCTGGAGTGTGCACTGACGAAAGAAATCCATCGAGAGGAGAACCATCCATGACTCACGCTCAATTTACGTCTGCGAGGCAATGGGCAATACTGTTGGCATTGTTTTTCCTGGTGAGCCCGCTTTTGAGGGCGCAGGAATCACCGAACGACGCCGAAGGTTGCAAGGATTCGCCCCTCGTCACCCGGATGCCGGGAAGTACGCTCGTGGGTTGTGACCACAAGGAGTTTGACCAACTCAAGGTTCCTCTCGGCCAGAATAAATACGGCGAAGATGTTGAAAAAACTCTCGAGGGAGAAGTGAGCGAATGGACTTACCAGCCCCGAGAAGGGGCGGCGGATATTCAAGTCTTCCGGAATTTTCAGAATGCGATCAAGGCAGCAGGGCTGATGATCGACTACAGCAGCGAACCTAACGAACTCGTAGCCCACAAGGGCAACACTTGGTACTGGCTGGAAAATGGCAACAACGGCTACTGGCGCCAGAACATGGTCGTCGTCAAGGGAATGAACCAGGAGGTGACTGCTGACGCCAACGCGCTTGCGGATGAAATCAAGAAAAGCGGGCACGTGGCGGTGTACGGGATTCATTTCGATACCGGCAAATTCGCTATTCTGCCCGACTCGGAGAAAGTCCTCGGAGAGGTTCTGAAGCTGCTCCCGGATAATCCCGGCCTGAAGTTGCGCATCGAGGGGCACACCGACAATGTGGGAGCAAAGGCCGCAAACCAGGTCCTATCCCAAAAGCGGGCGCAGGCGGTCATGGGCTGGCTTATTGCCAACGGCATTGACGCACCAAGGCTGACCGCGCAAGGGTTCGGTGACGGTAAACCTGTCGCGGACAATTCCACGGATGCCAGCCGCGCGAAGAATCGCCGCGTGGAGCTGGCGAAGCTGTAAATTCCGCTTCGACTCAATGCCCAGTTCGGCAGGCTAAGAATAAAGCGAGGTGGAGAATGAGCAACAAGTTGTTGTGGGCGCTGGTCGCCGCATTGGCATTGTTGGCGGGGGTTCGGTGCGAAGCCCAAAGCCCGGGCGCCCACGGTTGCCCCAGGTATGTTGGACCGCCGCTGAGCAGCGTACATGGGGGATACCCGGTGGCGTGGGGCTATCCCGGCAAGGTGGGGGATGAGGTGACGGATCAAGGGAGAATTCATATTGACGCCAGCACGCAGCCGATTACGGTCAGCGCGAACCGCAAGGACCCATTCTACGCGCTGGCGGCGGAAGTGTTTGGAATTCTCCTGCGGATGCCGACCCTGGCGCATCCGTGCGGCTTCGATGTCTGGACGTTTGCGAGTGCGCAGTCCGTCGACATCGATGGCAGCAGTCTTAGCCAGAAGCCGCGTCGAATGGCTGGGTACATGCGCATCCGAACGCCGACCTACTTGCAGCTCGACGACAGGATCAAAAACAGCGTGGAGGCGTTTGCAGGGGTACTCACGGTGGAGTCGAACCGTCTGTCGAATATCGCTGCCAGTAGCCAGGGTATTTCCATGCGTGAGGACGAGCATGGCAAATTCTGGTTCCCCCCACCACGCCAGAATGGAACGTCCGCTCAGGGGTATCCGCTCTGGGGGAATTACACGGTTGTAACGCACCGGACGGCACCCTTCTTCGTGCCGGTGAGCCAGGAGCGGATACTAAACTACACTGCCACGCAGGCTCAAAAGAAGGTGGCGGAGTTTGAGAAAGAACTGAAAGACGCTGCCGCCTCTGACGAGCGTATGCGGAAGGAGAATCCCGAGCTGTATAAGCAGATCAACGCGGCTCAGACCTTCCAGGAAGGACAGAAGCGGCTTGAAAACTGGGCGGCCTTCTGTCGCGAGGTGGTCGGCAGGAGCCAAGGACGAATTGCCGGCATGACGCCGGAGCAACGCACCGCGCAAGCGCATCTCAGGCCTGTGGAGGTGGTGGGCCCCGGCGAGTACCTCTGCGTCGAAGTGGAGCTCGCTGCGCCGGATGACCCGAAGGGCCAGGCGGTCGTCCAGTTCAACCCTGATTTCTTTGACTGGACACTCCCGCCGACGGCGCCACAAATCTTTGTGGTTTATGGCGGGAAGGAGAATGCCCAACTTCCCGACCGCACGCCTATGCTTTCGAGGCTCGAGCGCGAGCTGGACTGGAAGGCGCTGGAGGCGCTGCTCCCAGCCGCCGCTGCCAGGCCGGCGCCGGCGTCCAGCGGTGCACCGGCAACCTTCTCCAGCCCGCCAGCCTCCAGCGTGGGACCGGCCGGCCGACTCTATTTGCGTATGTTGTTTAGCGCCAACACCGTTCCTATGCGCTAAGTTGTCCCCGCAAGAGAGGGGGAGCACCATTACCTTTCCATCGAACCATCTAGCCGTCCGGAGGTGGACGGACAGGAGTTTGAAGCAAGCGATTAGATATTAAATCCAATCCAGGAGGCATTCCGTGATGTCATCACATAGCAGAAGGATTCTCACGACGTTGGTTGTCCTAAGCGCGGGGCTGGTATTCATGACGCCTCAAGCCGGTAATTCGGCTCAAAATGGGCGGGTGACGGAAATGCGCTTGGCGGCGACTCCGAATAATTGGGGTGGGGCTTGCCCAGTTACAATCAATTTCCATGGTTTCATCAGGGTTGATGGACCGAATACCGTCACCTACGGCATTACGCGGTCGGACGGCGCCAGAGGCGAAGGACAACAAACGCTCCATTTTGTGGCCGCAGGAGCCCAACAGGTTCATTTCACTTGGAGACTGGGTGCCCCGGGCACGAACTTCAGCGGATGGGCACAAATCGGAAGCGGCAACATGCGCTCGGATAAAGCCGAGTTCCAGATCCATTGCCGGAAGTAGTCGGCGGTCACCGGGTATTTGGACAAACGCTTGTTGATTAAGCGGGGCGCGGTGGTAGCGGGAGCCTTCCTGCCCCACCGTGCTACGCCGGAAATCATCTTTAAGTGGCCCGTAGTGAAATTGGCTAAACCAACCCACCACTTGCTGCCGCCCGAGAATCGCGATTGATAGGAGCGGGAAACCGCAGAAAAGACGTTCACCCTCGCGGGATGTGTGTTATAGAGATTTTGCGAAGAATCCTAGACCCACACCCGGAGGGT
>Ga0326728_10008902_pt1 | contig 24521 bp, 20 predicted proteins | sample MB3enrmetagenome_FD_207602 | JGI IMG/M metagenome (GOLD analysis project Ga0326728, IMG submission 207602) | Lab enriched peat soil microbial communities from McLean, Ithaca, NY, United States - MB31MN | ecosystem: Environmental > Terrestrial > Soil > Wetlands > Peat | place: USA: New York... | reverse complement strand
TGATTTCGCCGGTGCCGTTTTCGCGGATGGGCATCGAGATTCGTCCCAGCACGCCGACCATCTCGTAGTCGGCGGAGTCCATGTTCTCCTCGTGTGAGATCAGCACGCGGGTGAGGAACAGGAACATAATGCCGGCGCCGAACAATCCGGCGGCCATGGCGATCATCAGGCCGAGCGCGAACCAAATGCTCGAGAAGCGCGTGAGCAGATAGCCGGTGCCTCCGAACCAGGCGAGAAACGCCGTCAGGGTGACGAAGTTGAACGGTGACACCGCCGCCTGGTGACCCGTATGCGGAGCCGTGCCGTTGTCCGCGCTGCCATGCGCCACGGGTGCGTGTCCGGCGGCAGCGCCAATATGGCCGCCGTTATGCGGAAAGTGCGGCAGATGCAAGTGCCAGCGCAGTCCGCCGGCGATGAACGAAATCGCGCTCAGCAGAAAGCCGACGGCGAAACAGATAAGGTAAAAATCAGCCCACGTCATAAGTTTCGCCTCCTGGGCGCGGCGCCGGTGGCGCGCGCGGGTTCCGGTCGCAGAGCTTCGAACAGGCGGTCGGCGAGCCCGGGGGTGTTCAGGATTTCGCCGAGCAGCAGCAAGCAGCGCCGTGTGTCCTTGTCGCGCGCGACCTTGATCAGGACGTCACTCACCTCGGGGTCATTGGCGAAACGCTCCGAGCCCTGCAACAGCCAGACATCGAGCTGGCCTTCGGTGGTGCGGAGATCGGAAACGAGTTCGGTGTGATAGCCCTCGGGGTCGTCGACCAGAAAGCCCGGGTGCACCTTGAAGAAGCGCGCCAGCAAGGTGCGCGAGGATTGGGTCATATGCGGACGCTTGCCGCGCTCGATCTGGGAGAGGTACGACTGGCTGATGGTCTTGCCGGTCTCGGCTTGAATGCCCTTCATCAACTCCTGTTGGGTTAGGGGGCGATTCATGCCGCGGAGGGAGCCTTCGACCTCGCGGAGGTAGCGAATTTTTTCGCCCAGCGTCATATATTCCAAATCGCGATAATAATATCGCAATACGAAATATTGTCAAGGACTCGATTGCCCCTGTTTGCAATGGCTTACCCAAGGTGCCAGCGGACGCCTCCCACAGAAAAAAGCCCCCGCCGGGCGGAGGCTTGCACGGAGAGGCTGGGAAGCGCCTCGAGTTTATCTACTGCACGATCAATGTCACCTGATGGGTGTGCGACGCTTCCGTTCCGGCAGCGCCAGTGATCGTGATGGTGTAGGTTCCAGCCTGCGTGCCGCCGGGGGTGGCAGTGCTGGTGCTGGCGGATCCGCAACCCGGCTGGAGCAGGATCACGCCCGCGATCAGGCCGAGGACAGCTCCAACCAGCCAGCGCCGACGCTTGCGGCCAGCGCCGATACCCAATCCGACCAGGCTCAGCCCACCGATGGGGAGCCAAGCGGCATAGAATGAGCGGCGGCGGAGCAGGCTGCCGGTGTTCACGGGACGGGCCACGGTAGCGATGCTGAGCATCGTGCTCGCCGACCCGCTCCCGGAAAGCGTGACTGTAGTGGGGTTGAAGGTGGGAGCGGTCGCAGTCACCATCGAAGGCGACGTGGTTTGGCTCGGGGTGATGGTGGCGTTATAGCCCAGGCTACTGGTAGGAGTAAAGAAGACCTGGAACGTGGCCGTGTCGCCAGCAACAATCGTTTGGCTATAGGGCGAGGCATTGATATTGAAGTCGACGACGTTCGCTGCCGGCTGCTGGGCCGACGACCCTCCCAATGAACTGCCGTTTGCGATCGCTAAGCCCGAGATACTGATTGGCGTTTGGATGACAGGGCTGGCCGGTGTCACATCGACTGCGACGGTAGCCGCGGAGCAGGGGGGTGGGGTCGTTGTGCATACGGCCAAAGTCGGAATGTAACAAACGATCGTCGACCCTTGCACCGCTCCGCAGCTTGCCGCGCTGCCGCCGCCGGTGACTGTGGCTGTAGCAGGCTTTGCCAGGCCGGTGGTAGGCAAGCCCGTGGCATAAAATTGCACGAAGTTTGCGTTGTCGGGTCCGGTGTTGGTGATGTTGAAAGTAAACGCGACCTGAGTTCCGGCCGCGACCGGGTTGGGAGACGGACTGGTGTTAGGGACGGTTACAGCGAGTACGCTTTTGGCGCCGATCTCGCTCACGAAGGCATTCTGCGTTCCCGCCAACGTCCCCTGGAACGGAGTCAGACCGCCCGGCTGGGGGAAGGGGAAATTCGTCGATTGGGTTGTGCCGGCCACGTAGGCGGCTCCGAAAGTGGGGTCGATTGCGATTCCAGTGCCCTGATCCGTCCCGCTTCCGCCCAAATAGGTTACGTAATCGCCAGCGGGAGTTAGCGGAAATGTGCCCGACAAGGTGGTTGAAATCAGCGCGACGAACGCGTCTGAATCACCGCCGCCGTACACCGTCTGGAGGGCATCCGTGGTTATGGGGAAGTTCACGGTTGACGCGGTCGTGCCCACCACGTGCGCCGCCCCCACCGAATCCACCTTAATATCCTGGCCGCTATCGGGGCCGCTGCCGCCCAGATAGGTGAAGTAGGTCAGCGGATAGACCGCCCCGGTCCCGGTCTGGTTGCCGATCTTGACGATGAAAGCGTTGGAGTTTGTCCCGCCCGCGTAATTAGTCTGGAAGCCAGTCACGCAACCTGAGCAAACCCAATTGCCCGAGGAGGTCGAACCGGTGACATAGGCGTTGCTGGAGGTGTCTACGGCGATGCCGATGCCTGCATCGTTTTCGCTGCCGCCGAGATAGGTGGAGTAGATCAGGCTAGACAAGCCGGTAGTGTTCGGGTTGATCTTGGCGACGAAAGCGTCCGTTGCGGTTGGGCTGTTCGTGCAAGAGCTTGTCTGACTGGCTTGGTTGAGGCACGACTGCTGCGCATTCAGGATTGGAAACGCTGCTCCACCGTTTCCCGCCACCGCCAGCATGTTGGTCGCGCCGGTGATGTACATATTGACGTTGGTTCCGGAAGGGTCCACGGCAATGCCGCCGCCGGTCGCCATATCGGTAGTCCCAAAATTTCCGCCACCAAAGTAGGTGGAGTAGAGCATGCTCTGGGAACCGCTGTTCCCTGGGTAGATCTTGCTGGCGAAGAACTGGAGGTTCCCGGGAGAGTTCGACTGGGTTTGGTAGCCGATGGCGTTGGCCGGGAAGCCATCGCCGGGCCCGTTCGTGGACGTGGTGACGCCGGTGACGTAGGCGTTGCAAGCTGCTTGCCCGGATTGTTGCGTGCTGCACGAGTTGTCGATGGCCATTCCGGTAACCGTATCGGCGCCGTTGCCGGCGAGATAGGTGGAATAGGTGAGACTATAAGCGGAGTTGAGGCCCAGGCTGAGCGCGCTGACGAATCCGTGGGTGCCGGGAAAGGCTGCTGCCGTCTGGAACGCATTGCTGGTGGTAGGAAAGTCGGGAGAAGTGGTCGAACCGGCAACGTAGATATTGGAACTTGCATCGACCGCGATTCCTGCCAGGCTGTCAATTTGCGATCCGCCCAGATACGTCGCGTAAAGCAGTTGCTGAGCGTCCAGGTACTGCGGGGGCTGCAGCGTCGGGTTGATCACGGCGATGAAGACGTTCTGCGCGTTGGGCGGGGGCGAACAGGGCGGAGCTCCGGGTCCGCCGAGACAGGGCTGGTACGGTGGGTTGTTCGGGTAGTACTGCGTGCTGAGCGGAAAGTCCGCCGAGGTGGTCGAGCCGGCGACATAAATCCAGTCGGCGCTGCTGATCGCGACCTTCACCAGACTCTCACCGCCTTCGACGCCTCCGAGGTAGGTCGAGTAGGTCAGGACCGGGTCGATGACGAGTTCGCGGCTGTGGTCATAGTCGCCGATGGTGAAGCCGATTTTGTTGCCGGCGAGCTGGCGGAAGCTTCCCGCAATCGACTGGCGATTGTTTCCCTTCTGCTGATACACGATCGGAGCGTTGAAACGCACGTCCCCATCGGCGGTCGAGAGGATCAGATCTCCGGCATCAATGCGCGCGGAAGCGCCCGCGAAACTCAGAGCGATCTGGTTCGGCTCGGCGCCCGGCGCGACCCGGAAGTCGTATTCGAGCTGCCCCTGATTGCCGTAGTAAACCAAATCGACGCCGGGATAAACTGCCTGATACTGCACGCGGGCAAATTGCGGAATGTCATGATGCCACTGGGAGGGATCACTGCCAATAAAATAGCTGCTCTTCCCCGGCAGAGGTGAAGCGCCCGAGACGCGAGAAGAAGCGCTCGCACCGTCCAGCCGCATCCGAATCACCGAACTGGACGCACGCTGAGAACTGAGAACTGAGAACTGAGAACTGACGGCTGGGTGCTGCAGTTCCAGCACCGCCTCGTCGGCGGTCAAGAACAGGCCGTAGCCGGCGCCGCGCGCCAGGAACTTGACCTGAGGATCGGTCTGACCCTGGTTCGGCTCGAAAAACATCGGCAGCGACAGCGCCTTCGAAACCAGCGCCTTGGGGTTAGCAATTCTTTGTTCGGCTGATCCTCGTTCGGCAGATCCTGGCCCGCTCGCTTTGGCGGCATGTACCGCGGTTCCAAAATAAAACACGACGCCCGCGGTGGCGAGCACTGCTGCCGCCAGAAACGCAGCTTTCATCCCGTTTCCCCCCGCATTTCCTGTCTTCTTCACCGACTCTGAACGTCTCACCGAACCTCCTACCGACACAGGGTAATTCCGATTCACGAAGCTCCTCCGATTTCCCATTTCGTGGGGTGAGAACAAGAATGGCACACAAAAACCGCTGCCGCTTGACGCCCTTTGGAAGCGGATGCGTACCCGTCACCAGAACTGGGGTTGAACCAAACAAATACTTTTACATTCAACAGATACGCTGTCAAGCCGGGCAGACAGCTGGGGCCGCCTAGTGAGAAGCCGAAAGAGGGGGAAATGGTTGCCGGACAAGACGCGGCAAGCCTCCGGTTTCTATGGATTTATTTCTTCTTGAGGCCTTCAATCTCCCGCTTCAGGCGCGAGTAGCGGCTGACGATCGTCCCCAGATAGGCGATATGGATGATCCAGGTAACGGCGTAGGCGGCAAAAAGGTACCCGTTTCCGCTCATCGCGCACTCCCGCGGGGATCGAGCAGCGACTCCAGGGCATGGGCCTCGTCGACGTCGCGCTGCAGCTTTTCCAATCGATAACGCGACCAGCAAACCAAAAAAGCAAAGCAGGAAAAAGCCAGCCAGTTGATGAGCAGCACGTGCAGCATGCGCGGATCGATGGAACCGCCTCCGCCCATGACCGGCTGCGGGTGCTGGGTGCGGAAAAACCAGATCGAGAAGTAAACGAAGGGCACGCACAGCGCGCCCAAAACCGCCAGTGCGGCCGCCAGCAAGGGCGTCTGTCCACCGGATGAGAAACGGCGCAGAAATAGATAGCTCACATAGATGAGCCACAGCACCAGGGTCGAGGTCAGCCGCATGTCCCACGTCCACCAGATGCCCCAGACCGGACGCGCCCAGATCGGGCCGGTGATCAGCACGACGGTGCAGAAAACGACGCCGACTTCAGCGCTGACCAGGGCGACAATATCGGCCGCAGGCCGGCGCCTGATCAGATAGAGAACCGAGGCTACGAAATTGACGAAGAAGAGGATGAACGCCGTCCAGGCCGAAGGCACGTGATAGTAGAAAATCCGCTGCACGTTGCCCATGGTCCGTTCGGTGGGAGCCCACACCAGCGCCAGGTACAGCGCGTAGATCAGCAGGATCGCAGTCAGGACACCGAAGATGGGGAAGGCTTTCTTCATTGAGTCATTGAATCATTGAGTCATTGAGTCATTGAGTCATTGAAACATCGAAAATCGCGACGGTGTTTAAATGATTCAATGTCTCAATGATTCAATGACTCAATTTTTCACTCCGCGTTTAGTACCGTTTCAAACAAGAGCAGACACACCGTAGTAAACACCAGATCGTAGGTCGCAAGCAACACGATCCAGAAGCGCGCGCCTTCGCCGTTCAGTATGGCGGTGGTGGATTGCACCATGGCGAGGAGAGCCGGGATCGAAATCGGGAACAGCAGCAGCGGCAGCATGATCTCGCGGCTGCGGGTGCGGATCGACATCGCCGCAAAAAAGGTTCCGTTCACGACCAGGGCCCAGGTCCCGAGCACCGCAACAACCATCAGTTGCCAGACCGGGCCCAGCGCCCGCAACCGGTAAAACACGATGAACAGCGGAGTCATCAGCGCTTCCAGCACGGTCACGAAAATAAAATTGCCCAGCGTCTTCGCTATGAACAGCGAGTTCGCCGGGGCGGGCGATACCCGGTAGGCGTCGAGCACCTGATTGCGCAGCTCGCGCGCCCAGGTCTGGTTCAGCGCCACCACCGCCGCGAACAGGAACGCCACCCAGATCAGGCCACCCGCGATCTGGCGCGATTCTTCGGCGGTCGGATCGAACGAAAAACTGAACACGACCACCACCAGCAGAGAAAAAAACAGCATGGAGTTGATGGCGTCTTTCGATCTCCACTCCAGGCGCAGGTCTTTGAGCAGCGTGACGCGGGTGATGCCGGTGGGGGCGCTCATTGTGCAGTCTCCGCAGCCGTCGTTCCCGGACGATCTGGCCGTTTCAGCTCCCGCGTGCGCTCCACAATCCTGCCGAATTCCATCCACACGAACTCGTCGGCCGCGCCCTCAAGCAACGCCGCCTGGTGCGTGACGATGAATATCGTTTTGCCTTGATCGCGGGTGCGCGCCAGCAACTGAACCATTTCCTTCGCGGAATGAAGATCCACATTCGAGAAGGGCTCATCGAGCAATAGGATTTGGGGGTTGTTCAATAAAGCCCGCGCCAAAGACATCCGCTGCCGCATGCCTTGCGAATACTGGCCGACGGGGCGCGTAAGATCGGGATCAAGACCAACCGAGCGGATAACCTCGGCGCAGCGCGTGCGGCTGGTGATTCCGTACAGCCGGGCAAAATATTCCAGGTTCTCCATCCCGCTCATCTCGTCATACAGCAGCGAAGGATGCGCCATGTAGCCCACCTGCTGGCAAATGTCGTGAAACTTGCTGGCGCCGAGGATCTTGACCTCACCGCTCGACGGCTGATTGAGTCCTGCCAGAGTGCGCAGCAGCGTAGTTTTGCCGGCGCCATTGTCGCCGAGAATGGCATAAAGTTTCCCGCCGGGAAATTCCGCGGTGACGCCGCGAAGAGCGGCAAAGCGGCCAAACTGCTTGATCAGATTCGAGACTATGATGACGGGCGCGGGGTCGGTTTCAGTCAAAGGAATTAGGGAACGAAAGTTAATTCGCCATTCCGCTCGATCCGGAACTCTGGTTTTGCGACATGCTCTTGCCGGAGTCAGCCGCCGGAGTGGCTCCGGGTTGACCGGGTTGCGGCGCGTATTTCGACGCGCACTTGGCCTGCAATTGCTTGGCGTGGAAGACGCCGTCGCGTCCGAAACTCCCATCGGCCAAAGCTTGCGAGTCGTCCTTGAAAGTGTCGGGAGGAGCTTCGGTCCCGGTATACGAAACCGGCAGCGTCAGTTCATTTTCCTTGAGCATGAAATCCACGCGGGTTCCGGAGCGCTTGATCGACCCCGGAACCACGTTGCCCGCTACACGCAGACGCTTGGCGTAAGCCTCGTTCCCCATGCCGTTCAATTCTTTGATGGTGACGTAGTAGCTCTTGCTGTCCTCGACGCCCGTGTAGGCAAGATAGCCGAGCGAGACGAGAATCAACACCGTCACCGAACCAAATTTTAGATATTTACTGGCTTCACTGGACATGCAAAACCCCACCCCTGATAAAAACTGTACGCGCTGCTTGGTGACCGGTCAAGACGCGGTGCTCGGTGTGGGGCGGGGGTCGAGGGGCGCGAGATCCAGCCAGGCAACCGAGACATATCCCCTTATCGAGGACGCTGGCGCCGTGAAATTGACCGAGGGCAAAACCTGAGTTCTGGGGGTGCGATAGCCAGCAACTATACTATTTTCAATAAGATGCCGGCATTCTAATGCGCCCCAAGTTTTGCCTGGCATGGCAAAAAAAGAAAGCCCATAGAATTACTTGACATTATCTGGTATCTGTTCTATAGTTTGAATCGTTCCCTCCTGGCCCGTACCGCTATTCGCCTGGTGGTACGGGCCCCATTTTTTCCGTTTAATTTCCTTCTTTTTCTTTTTCCCGCTCGTAAGCCTTCTGCATGTAGCGGCGGCATTCATCGAGTGCGCCCTGGGTATTGTCGTTGGTCTGGATGGCCTGCCGGTATTCATTGACGGCGCGTTCGCGCTGGCCGGTTACGTCGAATATCTTGCCCAGTTGCAAGTGGCTCCAAACCTCGGTCCATCGCGGCTCGCCATCGCCATTCAGCGATGCGCGGTAGGCGTTCGCCGACGCCTGATAATTCTTTTGCAGGAAAAACACTTCCGCAATCCGGTAGTGGGCCAGCGAACTGTTCTTGTTGACTTCGAGCGCTTTGTTGAATTCGCTCAGCGCTCCCGCCAGATCGCCTTGCTGGGTCAGGCCCTGCCCGCGCACGATGGAGGATCGCAGCTTGATGTCTCTGGAGTTGGTCAGCACGCGGTTTTCGGGATCGATCGAGATCCGTCGCGGGCGTCCGAAGGTCTCGACCGAGAACGGAGAATCGGTGCCCACCACCTCAATGCGTTTTTCTTCCGTTCTTCCATCGGTATCGATTCGCAAAATTACCGGCATGCGAAACAGATCCAGATCCTGCGTGATCGCCCCGACAATCCGGAAGCCTTTGTTGTTGCCCAGCCGGTAGCAGGTGTACTTGGCCTTGAATTCGGGAGCGCTGGTCGAATCCATCCACTGCGAGTAGAACCAGGTGAGTTTTTCGCCATACACATGCTCGCTGAGTTCGCGGAAATCGTCGCCGCTGGCGGACTTGCCCGCATACTTGGCGGCGAAGTCGCGCATGATCTTCAGATACTTGTTCTCGCCCACCACCCAGCGCAGCATGTGCAGGATCATCGCGCCCTTATCGGTGACCAGCGATTGAAATTCGGGAGAAAAATAGTCCAGCTTTTCGGCGCTCGAAAGCGGCACGCTGTCATAGGCGAGCGCGCCCACCGACATGTCCTTCACCATTTCATCGAGCCCTGCTGCGCCCGCCGCGCTCTCGACGTAGCGAGCTTCGGAGTAGCGCGCGAACCCATCGCTGATCCACCAGTCGTTTTTCGATGCCGGGCTCACCGAGACGCCCCACCACTGATGCGCAATCGTATTGGCCAGCAAGCGGTAATTGACCTTTTCCGTGATAGCGCGGCTCGAAAGTGCCGCGATTTCAGGCGCCCACGCCGAGGGCACCGTGTCATCCGGAATTTCAACGACTTTCAACCGCGTCGAGGGTGCGTTTCCATACTGCGTGACGAAGTAGGTGAACGCCTTGACCGCCGTCGATGCGTATTCCGTGCCCAAGTCCTGTTTATTCGGCTTGAAGAACACGTGCAGGTCAACGCCCGCTTCGTCGCTCTTGAACTCCTGGAACGTGCCGGCAATGATCGTACCCGGAAAGCTCGCCTTGTCCCAACTGAAGGTGAAAGTCTTTGAGTTGGCAATCGCGGCTGCGGGCGGCTTCTTCGCCGCCGGCGCGGTCGCCGCCGCGGACGGCTCCTTCCCGCTGCCAATCACCATCATGTGCGCCGGGACGGTAACGCTGATCGTCGAAGTAAAGCGGTTGACGCCGTATCCCGCGACCGGAAACCACAATCCGGAGTAGAGCAAGTAGCTGGTCTCGGGGCCGACGTAGGCGAGCTTCAATCCCTGAACCGGGCTGTCGTCGGCGCTTTCGAGCGTGCCTTCGTATTCGAAGGTGAAGGTGGTCGCCGCATTCTTTGCGAGGCCGCTGTTGAGCGCGAAACGCACGGTCGAATCCTGCGTGTTGCGCTCGGGAGCGAGTGGCTTGTTGTTCGCGTCCGTGAGCTTCGTAATGCGCAGCGCGTTGTTCAGCTGAAAAGTGACCACGTTGAGGTCTTCGAGCGCCGTGACCTTGACCGCGGCGCGCGCGGTGAGCTTGTGAGTCTGCGGCAGGAGTTCGACGTCGATCTGGTAGTCGTCCACGCGCAGGCGCGTCTTCTCGGCCGCCAGCGCCGCCCGGCTCGCGACTAGGCAAAGACAAAAGACGACGGTTAAACAGAGCGCCCGGCGCGCTGGTCGAGAGTGGCAGAGCTTCAAGTAGAGTCTCCTGGCAGGGCTACAGATTCTAAGATGTTAATTTTCCCGCAAAAGATGCTGTGCCGACAAGGCTCAGCGAAATTTGTTTACTTAAGATCTTGTCATAGAGTGGGGGATATGGACAGTTCCTGCTCACACATTCTGTAATCCGGGACCGGACCTACCCGATCATCTTCAGAATGATCTCCGCTGCCGTTTCCGAAGGATGCGCGCCGCCGCCGCTCCCTTGCTTCAGTCTTGCCTTCACTGCCGCCAGGCGCTCGATCATGCGCGCCCGCGGCCCGCCTTCCGGGATGATCTTGTTCATCTCCGCGACGATATTCTCCACCGTGAACTTGTGCTGCACCAGTTCGGGGACGACCTCTTCGCCGGCGATCAAATTGACCATAGCAAAATAAGGAACCTTCACCCGCGGCTTTCCCAGAGCATAAGTCAGCCGAGATACGCGGTACACCATGACAAACGGCGTGCCCATGAGCGCCGCTTCAACCGTAGCCGTGCCGCTGGCAACGATCCCCGCGCGCGAATGAAACAAAGCAGGCAGCGCGTCGGAAACCAGATGAATGCGCTGTAGGGACGCGGCTGGACGCGGCTCCGTCAATTCCCTGAGAAACGACGCATCCAGCGTGCGCGCCACCGGCAGCAGGAATTCATAACCGCCGCCCAGTCGCTCTTTCTCTAGACGATCCGTCTCTAGCCGCTCCGCCGCCTCAAGCATCGTAGGCAGGTTCATGCCGACCTCCTTTTGGCGGCTGCCCGGCATCAGCGTGATCCAGAATTTCCCGGCGTCGAGCTGATTCGCGGTGGCATACGCTTCGCGAGTAATTGCAGGCGCAGGCAGGTCGGCCAGCGGATGGCCAACAAACGTAGCGTCCACGCCGCGATCGCGATAAAACTTTTCTTCGAAAGGGAAAATCACCAGCGCCTTGTTGATGTACTTGCGCAGCAACTTCGCACGTCCCTGCCGCCAGGCCCAGAACTGCGGGCAGACGTAATAAACCACCGGAACGCCGCGCCGACGCATCTGCCGCGCCACGCGCCAGTTGAAGGCGGGAGCGTCGATGACGACGGCCAGCGCCGGACGCTTCTCATCGACCGCGCGAATCAATTTCCGATAAAGCCCAAGAATCTTCGGCAGATGGCTAAGAACCTCAGTGATGCCGACAACCGCAAGATCCTTAGCATCGACAACAATCTCGCAGCCCGCAGCAAGCATGCGCTCCCCGCCCGCGCCAAAGAACGTAGGGACAGCCGCCCCCGGCTGTCCAGCGAAGCGAAGCTCCGCCGCCCGCCGCAGCGCTTCGATTAGCTGCGCACCATACATTTCGCCCGAAGCTTCACCGGCTGAGATGAGAACTCGCACGGGACACATTGTAACGGGCTCGATCGAACCGCGTTTAGTCGTCCGCATTCGCCGTGACCGGGGCCGCTCCCGCCGGCATTTCCTGATCTTTATATTGCAGTTGGTAGAGCTTCCAGTAAATCCCGCGCTGGGCCAGCAGTTGCTGGTGCGATCCCATCTCGCGGACCTGGCCTTTGTGCATCACGATGATCTTGTCGGCGCGCTGGATGGTCGAGAGCCGGTGCGCGATGATCAGCGACGTGCGTCCTTCCACCATGCGGTTGAGCGCGTCGCGCACGCGGAACTCGGTCTCTGTATCCACGCTTGAAGTCGCTTCATCGAGAATCAGAATCTTCGGATTGTGCGCCAGCGCCCGCGCAAACGAAATCAATTGCTTCTGTCCCGTCGAAAGCGTCGAGCCGCGTTCGCGCACTTCCTCCTTGAATCCTCCCGGCAAGCTTCGGATGAAGTCGGCAAGGTTGACGTCCTCCGCCGCCTGCTCCACGTCTGCGTCCTGAATGCGCGCCGTCCCCAGCCGGATGTTGCCCGCAACCGTGCCGCTGAATAGAAACGGATCCTGCAACACGACGCCGAAGCGGCTGCGCAGATCGTCGAGATTCATCTCCTTGATATCCACGCCGTCAATACGAATCGCGCCGCGCTGCACATCGTAGAAGCGCATCAGCAGCGAGATTAAAGTAGTCTTCCCCGCCCCGGTGTGCCCGACAACGGCGACAGTCTCGCCCGGTTCAAGCACGAAGCTGACGTCGCGCAGCACCCAGTCCGGCTCGCCAGTTTGTGCGGAAACGTTGTAAGCAAACCACACATGATCAAACTCAATCCGCCCCGGCCCCTGCGGTTGTTTCGTGATCGCCGGCGAGGTCACTTCAATCTTCGTATCCAGCAGTTTGAACACGCGCTCGCCCGCCGCCATCGCCGACTGCAAAATGTTGTACTTCTCGCTCAAATCCTGTATCGGACGAAAGAACCGCTGCGCATACTGCATGAATGCAACCAGCACGCCGATCGTAGCCACGCCCCGAATCACATCATTCCCCCCGAACCAGATGATGCTGGCAATGGCAATCGCCGACAGTATTTCAACCAGGGGGTAATAGACCGAGTACGCCAGAATTGCGTCCTTGAACGCCTCCATATGCGAGGCGTTGATGTCGGAAAATTTATTGAAGGCGCGCTTCTCGCGATTAAAAAGCTGCAAGACAAGCATTCCCGAGACCGCTTCCTGCAAATAAGAATTGATCCGCGCAATCGCCGTTCGAATCCGCCGGTAGGAATCGCGCACCCTGTCGCGAAAAATCTTGGTGGCGTACACGATCACCGGAAGCACTGCGAACGTAATCAGCGCCAGCTTCCAGTTCATCTTCATCATGATCGCGATAATGCCGGCCAGCACGAAGACGTCTTCAAAAATCGAAACCACGCCCGCCGTGAACATTTCATTCAGCGCATCGACGTCGGTGGTCACGCGCGTCACCAGCCGCCCCACCGGGTTCTTGTCGAAAAACCCGACGTGCATGTGCTGCAGGTGCCGGAAAATCTGCCGCCGCAGATCGAACATCACCTTCTGCCCGGTCCACTGCATCAGGTAGGTCTGAATGAACTCCAGCGTGAAAGTGAAGAGGAGAATCCCGACGTAAAGCCCGCCAATCTGCGCGATGCCGGTCAGCGGAGCGGCGCTCAGCCGGTCGCCAATCCAGGATTGCGAGTTCGGCGACTTCGCCAGATATTTATCGATGGCGATCTTGGTGAGGAACGGCCCCAGCACGTCCGCCCCCGACTTCAGGATGATCGCCCCGAGCGCCACCACCACGTGCCACTTGTAAGGGCGCAGATACGTTAGCAGCCGCCGCATGAGCCGGCCGTCGTAAGCTTTCCCTAATACTTCTTCTTCCTGATTGGAGGCCATCGGTGGCGCAAGAGATCACCCTAGCAGGAGATCTCCCCAGTAAAGACTACCCCAAAAAACGCTACTCCCAGTAGATGGCCGAACCAGCGCGGAGGATGGAAAAGTTTCAGTTGGTGTGGGAGACGCATTTTCCCCTCCCCGCTTCGTTTTCACCGCAACCTATGTACTTCGGGGCGATTGTTGTGGCAGGCTACTTTTCTTTCGCAACATTCAACCGCGTTTCCGCACGGTGCAATGCGTCTTCCGCGCGCGTGTAGTCCACCTGAGGATCGTTGCTCTTCAGGCGTTGCTCGGCCCGGTCTTTGGCTTTTTGCGCGCGCTCTACGTCAATCTCGTGCGGACGCTCCGCTGTCTCCGCCAGGATCGTCACTTTGTCCTGCAGCACTTCCATAAACCCCCACGCCACTGACAGCGTGTGCGTCACGCCACTCGCCTTGTAAGTAATCACCCCAACGGCGAGCTCCGTGATCAGAGGAGCGTGCCCGGGAAGAATTCCCAGATACCCGCTCAAACCCGGGATCTGCGCTTCTTCCGCCGCTTCCTTCACCATGAGCTTCACGGGAGTGACAATTTCGAGTTGGAAAGTATTCGCCATTCTGTCGTTAGTCGTTGGTCATTGGTCGTTAGTCGTTAGCTCAAAATATTAGCCGCTGGGCATTTGCCAACGACTAACGACCAACGACCAGCGACTGCTCTTACGCTGCCGCCCCCTTCATCTTCTCCGCCGTCTCCATCACTTCTTCGATCGTGCCCTTCATGTAGAAAGCCTGCTCCGGAATGTCGTCATACTTCCCTTCCACGATGCCGCGGAAACCTTTCACCGTGTCGGCAATCTTCACATAGCGTCCCGGAGTGCCCGTAAACTGCTCGGCCACAAAGAATGGTTGCGAAAGGAACTTCTGAATCTTGCGCGCACGGGCCACCGTAATCTTCTGATCCTCGCTAAGCTCGTCGATGCCCAGAATGGCGATGATGTCCTGCAGGTCTTTGTAAGTCTGCAGCGTCTTCTTCACCATCTGTGCCACATCGTAATGGTCCTGGCCAACAATTCGAGCATCAAGAATGCGCGAAGTGGAAGCCAGTGGATCGACGGCCGGATAAATTCCAATCTCCGTAAGCGCCCGCGAAAGCACGGTCGTAGCATCCAAATGAGCGAAAGTAGTAGCCGGAGCGGGATCCGTCAAATCGTCCGCCGGCACATAAATCGCCTGCACGGAAGTCACCGATCCCTTCTTGGTAGAAGTAATCCGTTCCTGTAACTCACCCATCTCCGTCGCTAAGTTGGGTTGATAACCTACGGCACTGGGCATGCGGCCCAAGAGGGCGGATACTTCCGAGCCGGCTTGGGTGAAACGGAAGATGTTGTCTATGAATAACAGCGTGTCGCTGCCTTCTTCATCCCGGAAATATTCGGCTACGGTCAACGCGGTTAGCGCGACTCTTAGACGGGCTCCTGGGGGCTCGGTCATCTGGCCGTAGATTAATGCGGCTTTTGATTCTTCGGGTTTGCCGGGCTTGATGACTCCCGACTCGGTCATCTCCAGCCAGAGGTCGTTGCCTTCTCTGGTGCGCTCACCTACTCCGGCGAACACCGAAAATCCGCCGTGCTGCTTGGCTACGTTGTTAATCAACTCCATGATGACCACGGTCTTGCCTACGCCGGCGCCGCCGAAGAGGCCGATCTTTCCGCCTTTCAGGAACGGCTGGATCAGGTCGATTACCTTTACTCCAGTCTCGAACATCTCTGCAGTGGTCGACTGTTCATCGAACGCGGGGGCCAGACGGTGAATCGGCATTCTCTTTTCATAGGCAATCGGGCCGAGATTGTCCACGGGTTCGCCGATTACGTTCATCACACGGCCTAGCGTTCCTCGGCCTACGGGGGCGGAGATGGGGCCACCCTGATCGATGGCTTTCATGCCTCGCACCATCCCGTCGGTGGCTTCCATGGCTACGCAGCGGACGCGGCCTTCGCCCAGATGTTGCTGCACTTCGAGGATGACACTTATGGGGGAAGGCACGGTAAAGCCGTCGCTGACGACCTTAAGGGCCTGATAGATGGGAGGCATGGCCGCTTCGGTGAACTGCACGTCTACGGCGGGGCCGGCGATTTGGATTACGTTTCCGATATTTTCTGACATAAGACCTCAGCTACTGGCCACTAGCTTCTGGCTACTGGCAATCGCAATCTCTTCCGATCTCACAAGATTGCTAGCCGCTAGTAGCTAGCAGCTAGCAGCGTTCTCATTGCGCTGCTGCTCCGCTTACTATTTCTATAATTTCTTTTGTGATCTTGGCCTGGCGCGCTCGATTCATTATCAGCGTCAGGGAATCGATCATATCGCTGGCGTTGATGGTGGCCGCATCCATTGCGGTCATGCGGGCGGCGTGCTCGGCGGCTACGGACTCCAGCAGCGCATGAAAAATCTGGATGCCGACGTACTTCGGCAGAATACCCGCGAAAAGCCGCTCTGGCGGCTGCTCGTAGATGTAATCGACCGGTGACGCCCCAAACCCGGCGGCGGCCTCATCGACGGCTTTGGTGTCGACTGGACGCAGGCCGACGCCCGCCGACTTTGCGGCTTCGATTCGCTTCTTGCGTTCCTCTTCCGAAGCCTCTTCCGCCATCTGCACGTCGACTTCGCCGATCTCCTTGATGGGTAGCAAGCGCTCGGCGACGAGACGCTGCGCGATGACCGACTTGAATTCGTTGAAGAGAATGTACACACCGTCAATCTCGCCGCGGGTGTAGCTGGCGATCACGCTCTGGCTGAGAGTATTTGCGAAATTATGGTCGACCTTGCCCAGCACTCCGACATATTCGCCTGTGATCTGCACGCGACCGGCGCGCGGGAGAGCGACTTCTGCGCCCGACTGGACGGGCGAGGCGCCCGCCTCTCCACCGGCAGAGGGCTTCTCTGGGGCGAGTGGATAGCGGCGGCGCATGAAGTCGCGGCCTTTGCGTCCGATGCATTCGACGTCGATATTCCGATCGGGCTTGGACTCGATGAATCTTGAAACCATCTTCAGGATATTGGTGTTGAACGCGCCAGCCAGGCCCTTATCTCCGGTAACTACGATCAGCAGGATGTTTTTCTCGGGGCGCTCGGCGAGCAGGGGATGACGCGGGTCTCCGGTGAGGGGATCGTAGACATCGGCCCGCGAAATGAGCGATTTGAGAACGTTGGTGAGCATCCGCGAGTAGGGACGGGCGGCGAGCGCACCCTCTTGCGCGCGGCGCAACTTGGCGGCGGAGACAGTCTTCATGGCCTTGGTGATCTGCCGCGTGTTGACCACGCTGCGGATGCGGCGCCGGATGTCGAGGATGTTGGCCATAACTCAGTTGCCAGTTGCCAGTTGCCAGTACCCGGTTTCGCCGTCTCCGGGTACTGGGTACTAGCAACTGGGTACTACTTCACCGCTTGCCTTGCATCTATGAACTGCTGTTTTGCTTCTTTTATTACTCTGGATATTTCTGCTTTTAGAGCGTCGTCCAGGATCTTTTTTTCCATGATCGTGTTTAGCAGGCCTGGATTTGTCGTGTCCACGTACTTGTAGAGATCCTTCTCGAAGTCGCGGACCTGGTCTACCGGCATGTCATCCAACACTCCGCTGGTGCCGGCGAAGATGATCAGGATTTGTTTTGAGAATGGAAGCGGGCTGAACTGTGCCTGCTTCAGAAGTTCCACCAGCCTTTGACCGCGATTGAGCTGCGATTGCGTGGCTTTGTCGAGATCGCTGCCGAACTGGGCAAAGGCGGCCAGTTCGCGGTACTGGGCCAGCTCCAGCTTTAGGGTTCCGGCCACCTGGCGCATGGCTTTGATTTGTGCGCTGCCGCCTACCCGGCTTACTGAGAGTCCTACGTTCACGGCGGGGCGGACGCCTTGGTTGAATAAGTCGGTCTCCAGATAAATCTGGCCATCGGTAATCGAAATCACGTTAGTCGGAATGTAAGCCGAAACGTCACCCGCCTGGGTTTCGATGATGGGGAGGGCGGTTAGCGATCCTCCACCGTTCTTGTCACTCAACTTAGCGGCGCGCTCTAACAGGCGCGAGTGGAGATAGAAAACGTCTCCGGGATAGGCTTCGCGTCCGGGAGGACGACGGAGCAAGAGCGAAATTTCACGATAGGAGGCGGCGTGTTTGGAAAGATCGTCGTAGATGCAGAGAGCGTGGCGTCCGTTGTCGCGGAAAAATTCACCCATGGCGCAGGCCGCGTAGGGCGAGATGTACTGCATGGGCGCGGGTTCGGAAGCCGACGCGGCGACTACGATCGTGTATTCCATGGCGCCGGCATCCTCCAGAATTTTTACTACCTGCGCAATCGAACTGCGCTTCTGTCCGATGGCGTTGTAGATGCAGATGAGGTTGTTGCCCTTGTTGTTGATGATGGTGTCTAAGGCAACGGCGGTCTTGCCGGTCTGGCGATCGCCAATGATGAGTTCGCGCTGTCCGCGGCCGATGGGGATCATAGAGTCGATGGCCTTCAGTCCGGTGGCCATGGGCTCGCGCACGGGCTGGCGGGCAACGACGCCAGGAGCAAGGCGCTCGATGGGGATGAATTTATCGGTGGCGATCGGGCCCTTGTCGTCAATGGGCAAGCCCATCGAGTTCACGACGCGGCCAACCAGGGCATCGCCGACGGGCACGCTCATGATGCGGCCGGTGCGCTTGACTTCGTTGCCTTCCTCGATCTCCGTGTATTCGCCGAGGATGACCACCCCTACCTGATCCTCTTCGAGGTTCATGGCGATTCCGGCGACGCCGTGCGGGAAGCTGAGCAGTTCTCCGGCCATGACCTTGTCGAGGCCGTAGACACGGGCGATGCCGTCGCCGAGGGTGATCACGGTGCCGACTTCGTCGACCGCGATTTTGGATTCGTAGTTCTCGATTTGCTCGCGGATCAGTTGCGTGATTTCGTCTGCTTTGATTTGTGGCATAAAGTCGTTGGTCGCTAGTCGTTCGTCGTTCGCTGTTCGTCGTTCGCTGTTCGGTCCCGCTCCTTCACGGCTTCGAGCTGCCGGCTGCGAGCGAACCGGCTTGCTCGTAGCTCATAGCTCGCAGCGCGCCGCAGTCATCCTTCCACTAGCTGCTCCCTGATTTTCTCTATCTGGCCTTTTACTGAGCCGTCGTAGATGGTGCTGCCTACTTGCACTACTGCTCCGCCTAATAGCGAAGCATCTTGTTCGTATTTTGCCCTTACTTTCTTGCCGGTCATTTTTGTTATTTCGGCTTCCAGCATTTGCTTTTCCGGGTCGCTTAGTTGGCGCGCGGTGCTCACTTGCGCTTCCGCGAAGCCCTGGCGATCGTTCAATTCCTCTTCCAGTTGTTTCAGGATTTCGCTGAATAGCGCAAGTCTTCTGTGATCGATCAGTACGGCTATGAAATTCCTTACCTGCCTGGTCGCGCCCAGGCGCGCCGTGATGGCGTCAAGCACGGCGCGTTTGCGGTCTCCGGGAATGGACGGGTTTTCGAAAACGCGGCCCAACTGGTCGCTTTCCTTTAGCAGGGTCTCGATGCTGTGCAATTCCTCAACGGCGCGTGCGGGATCGAGTTGGTTCTTCGGCGTCATCGCAACATCGGCGAAGGCGCGGGCGTAGGTGCCAACTACGGAAGCCATGGCTAACGGCCGTCCTTTCCGCCATCGTCGTCGTTATGCGACGCGAGCTTCGAGGCGAAGGTGCGGACCAGGACCTGGTCGGTATTGGAATCGACGTTGATCTGTTTACGGGCCAGGGTGATGGCGAGATTGGCGGTATAGGTGCTCAATTCGCGGCGGGCTTGTTTGGCGGCGGTGGCGATTTCCTGCTCGGCGGCCAGCACCACTTTGCGCAGATCTTCTTCGGCGGCTTTCTGGATGCGCGCTTCCTCGGCGTTGGCTTCGGTTTCAGCGTTGGCCTGCATACGTCCGATTTCGACGTCCAACTGGCGAAGGCGATTCTCGATGTCGGCTAAGCGGCGATGGGCATCCTGGCTGGCAGCGCGCGCTTCTTCCAAAGACTGTTGGATCGAAACGCTGCGGTTGCGAAACATAGTGGGCAGGAACTTGCGCGCGGCCCAGAACAAGGCGACGACAATGATGGCGAAGTTGATACAACTCGCCACCAGATGCGCCTGATGGACGCTCAGACCCGTTTTACGCGCCAGCCAACGGACGGGCGGGGCGTGCTTTAGATTCACGTTCTCTTCCTGATCTTCTCCGGCAGCCTCGCGGGTCTCATGAGCCAACTCTCCTCCGATCGTCTTTTGGTCAGGAGTTGCGGCTGTTTGTTGGGAAGGCGTGGCGGCGGGCTGGGCCTGGGCGTAGGCCGGCGCGGGAGCGACTGACAGGAATGCCAAGAGCGCGAGCAGCACAGCCCCTAGAGGGGCGGTTGAGAGCAGGCGGTTTATGGCAGCGCTAAAGCGATGCCCTGATACGAAGCCGGAGCGGCCCTCAGCGGCAAAAGCCGGAGCCGCGACCATACAGTTATCGCAGCGCTGAAGCGCTGCGCCAACAAAAATCAAGTTCAGGATCGAGCTTTTCCGCAATCTGCGAAGCCGAGGCCTCTCTGAATAAAGCATGTTCATTGGCCACCGACCTGCGTGGGGGATGCCATGGGGCGCAAAACGGCGCGCACGATATCGGTGGCGAGCCGGGCCGCGTCCGACTGCAGCTTGGACATGGCTTGCTGCTTATCTTCTTCGATGCCCGCGCGGGCCAGTTTGACCTGTTCCTGGGCGCGCGCGCGGGCTTCCTGCACGGCCTGGGTACGGGACTGGGTGGCCTGCTGTTGGCGGGCTTCCTGGTTCTTGAAGATTTTCTGGCGGGCTTCGCGGACGCGCTGCTCGTAGTCGGCGGTGCGCGCTTCGGCGGCGGCGATATCGGCGCGCGCTTTTTCCATGGCACCCTGGGTGCGGCTGCGCCGCTCGGCGAGCACGGCGGTCAGCGGCCGATGGAGGATGAAGGTGTAGAGGATGGAAAGCGAGGCTAGAAGGATGATGGTGGGCACGGCTCCGAGCAGTAATTCGCCTAGTTGTCGGAGTGTCTGTTCCATGGGCTGATGATCGAACTGACGATCAAATCCTTGGTGATGCTCGCTAATCCTGCTGGTTGATTCCGCGGAAGAAGAGCCGTCTCTAAAACCAATAAAACTAACACTGTGGCGGGGAGGTGTCAATGTTTGGAGGGGGTGGGTTTGGAGGGGGTGGGTTTGGAGGGGGTGGGGGTGACGACTTGCCAGAACTCCTGTCGTTCTTCGCTTTTCCCCGGCACCTGTGGCGGAAACTGAGAACCACCAACGTGATCGAGCGCTGCTTCGTGGAAGTGCGCCGACGAACCCGTCCCACCCTAATTTACACAAGCAGCTTGACGTCACCCTCGAATTCCATTCTGGTTGACATTGTTTCTTGCGAGCGTGATGATTCGTTGCGGCGTATGGGCAGCATTCGCACAGAGGCGCAGCAACGAGCGCGCGGCCCAGGAAACCAACTGTTTCAAAGCAGCACAAACCGATTCCATGGAGGAACCCGCTGTGAAGAAGAGAATCGTACTTTCGGTATCTTGTTTGATCGTCATCCTGTTGGCAAGCATGGCCCTTGTCGCATCCGGCGAAAAGAAGTTCGCTTTTAGCCCAGACCTCAGAACCGTGAGGGCCAACAATCCCCCGGCCCAAGTCACACCCGCACCGGCCATCGACGAAGGCCTTAGCGTCATCGCAGGCAACTTCAGTTCCTATCCCTACGCAACGTATTTCAGCATCTTTGGCAATACCATCGACCAGGGAGTCAATGGCTATCCGTTTCTCATTTGGCAAGGCGAGGCCTTCATTCCTACCGCAGACGCCACGGTCAAACAGATTCAAGTGGGGGTTGGAGATCTGAACGCCGGATACGGCTCGATCCAGTTGAGTCTCTACGACGACGCGAACGGCGTACCCGGAAACGTGCTCAAATCCGTCAACGTTAAGAACGTGCAGCCTTACGGGGAATGCTGTGCCCCGACCACCGCTAAACTCGGCGAAGGGGTACCGGTCACCGCCGGAACGCAATACTGGGTGGTCGTCAGCACCACGCCAAAGGACGTGGACATCTATGGCTGGAACTTCAACACGACCAATATGACGGCGCAGTTGTCGGCTGCTTACTGCGTGTCAACCACCTACTGCAGTAACAGCGGAGTATGGGTACCCTACCTGTACGCGCAGAATGCATTCCAAGTGCTCGGAAAGTAGACTCTGCTGGCAAGAATCAAGGATGGCTGGCCTCGATCCTCAGATCTGGCCAGCTACCTTTATGTGTCGCGCCGGGAACGGGACTCGCGGATGACTGGCGCCACAAACAAACTCAGACCCTCCCATCGCATTGCACACACTCGATTTCGTGTGTTAGCTTCGACTCGGAGAGGTCCGCTTGCGACACACGGTTCCGGCTGGGATGGAGCGCACGGAAACTGACGTTTACCTGCGGCTCGATCCGGCGCGTCTTCCCCAGCATATCGCCATCATCATGGACGGAAACGGGCGCTGGGCCCGCCGCCGACACATGCCGCGGGTTGCGGGACATCGCGCCGGCGTTACTGCCGTGCGTTCGACGGTCGAGACCGCGGCGCGCATAGGAATTCCGGCGCTGACGCTCTACGCCTTCTCCGAGGAAAACTGGAAGAAGCGCCCAAAGACGGAAGTCGATTTTCTGATGCGGCTTTTGTGCCGCTATCTCAAGGCGGAAATCAGGACACTCAACGAAAACAATATCCGTTTGAAATACATCGGGCGTCAGCATGAACTGCCCCAGTCGGTGCAGCGCGAGATGGAAGAGGCGAGTTGCGCCACATCCAACAACACCGGGATGCTGCTCACGCTGGCCCTGAATTACAGCGCGCGCAGCGAGATCGTCGACGCCTTTCGCTCGCTGGCGGAGGCCGCGGCCCGCAATGGCGGCCTCGATCACATGCAAGTCGATGAGCAGGCCATCAGTGACCATCTCTACACGCGCGGTCTGCCGGATCCGGACTTAGTAATTCGCACCAGCGGCGAGATGCGGCTGAGTAACTTCCTGCTGTGGCAACTGGCTTATGCGGAGATCTATGTGACGCCGACGTTGTGGCCCGATTTCCGCGGCGTGCAACTGCTCGAGGGCATCGAGGAATATCAGAAGCGCGACCGCCGCTACGGCGGGCTGGGGCCGGACGGGCATGCTCCGCAGCCTACGCCGCATCGGGATCACGCCGAGGCGAAACGTTGATGCGCACTGCTCGTGTGGGGACGCGCGCCCTCGCCCGTCCGAGCCGAACGCAGCTCGGCAGATGCGGCGATCAAAGCAACTCTGGATTCGCGATAGGCGCAGCGTTTTCCGTAGTGTGAACCCATGATCAAGCGCGTCGCGACCGCCGTCGTCTTAATCCCCCTGGTTCTGTTGCTGGTGCTGAAGGCGCCGCTTTATGTGCTGGCGCTGGTGGCGGGAGCGGTCGCCGTTCTAGCCATCGCCGAGTTCTTGAAGCTGGCGACGCACTACGGAGTCCAGCCGATGGGGCCGGCGACTTATGCCTTCGTCGCGCTCTTCTTTGTATTCGTGATTATCGTTTCCACCAATCGCACGCCACTGGACGAGACGGCAGCCGTTCTCTACGGACTCGCGGTGGCGGCAGCGCTGGCGCCCTTCGTTTTTCTGACATTAGGTATGCGCCGAGCCGAACTTGCAACCGGCTATCCGGCGGCGGCCGCTTCTGTGTTTGCTTTCGCCTACATCGCAATCCCGATGGCGCTCCTCGTTGAATTGCGCCAGTTGGCGGCGGGCGCGATCTGGACCATCTACACGCTGCTCGTCGTGTGGGCGGGAGACATCTTTGCTTACTTCGTTGGCAAGTCGCTGGGACGCCATCGCATGTCTCCGCGGATCAGCCCGAACAAAACCTGGGAAGGCGCGGCGGCATCGGTACTCGCCAGTGTGATCGTTGGCATGTTGTGGATTCAGCATCAGCCTCAAATCGGTCCTGCTCTTCTCCAGATTGGATTGATTGACCGCCGCAGCGGCATGTGGGGTTCGCAACAACCGCACCTGTGGCCCATCATTCTGCTGTCGGCGGCGGTCAACCTCGCGGCGCAGTTAGGCGATCTGGTCGAGTCGCTCATCAAGCGCGGCGCTGGAGTGAAAGATTCGGGCACGATTCTGCCCGGCCACGGGGGCATGCTCGATCGCATCGACGCCATGCTGTTCGCGGTGCCGGTGGTGTGGGCGTGGGGCGCCTGGCGGCTGATGCAGTAGGAGAAGCCCCAGCGTATCCTGCTCGCGGGCCGGTTGCCGATGCGATGCAAGGCCCCATCTCTGAGCTTGCCGCATTGGAGTAAAGCGAAAGGCCAAACCGGATTTACAAGGGCATTTAAATGAGCGAGCAATTACACCGGACAGCAAGCAACAAGGTTTACCAGATTTCTCTTTCGGGATATGACCTGATCAATTCTCCGCGTCTCAATAAGGGAACAGCCTTCTCAGATCACGAACGCGATGTGTTCGGCCTGCACGGTTTATTGCCACCGCATGTGGGCAGTCTTGACGATCAGATTGAGCGGCGGATTCAAACCCTGCGGCATCAGCCGAACGCCTTCAATAAATACGCCTTTCTCCGCGACCTGCAGGATACGAACGAGACGCTGTTTTATGCGCTCTTGCTGCGCAATATCGAAGAGATGCTCCCGCTGGTGTACACGCCAACCGTGGGTGAGGGTTGCCAGCGCTTCAGTGAGATATGGAGAAAGCCGCGGGGTCTGTTTCTCAGCTATCCGAATAAAGATCGTATCGATCAGATCCTGAATCATCCCCGTTACGATGGTGTGAAATGCATCGTGGTCAGCGATGGGGAGCGAATTCTGGGGCTCGGCGATCAAGGCGCGGGAGGCATGGGTATCCCAATCGGGAAGATGGCGCTTTACACTGCGCTCGGCGGCATTCATCCGGAGCATTGTCTTCCGGTTCTGCTCGATGTGGGAACGGACAATGAAGACAGGTTAAACAGTCCGATTTACATCGGATGGCGGCATCATCGGGTGCGCGGGGAAGAGTACGACACTTTCGTAGATGTTTTTGTAAACAGCGTGAAGAAGCGCTGGCCGCACGTTCTTTTGCAATGGGAGGACTTTGCCGGTTCGAA
>Ga0326728_10008897_pt1 | contig 24529 bp, 17 predicted proteins | sample MB3enrmetagenome_FD_207602 | JGI IMG/M metagenome (GOLD analysis project Ga0326728, IMG submission 207602) | Lab enriched peat soil microbial communities from McLean, Ithaca, NY, United States - MB31MN | ecosystem: Environmental > Terrestrial > Soil > Wetlands > Peat | place: USA: New York... | reverse complement strand
TATCAGCCCTTCTATCAGGCCTTGACTCAATGGGTTCACCAACACACCCCTTGGAAGACCATGAAACACACCTGCGGCGCCGTCCGCCCGCTCATTCCGGATTTGATCGCCGCGGGTTTTGATATTCTCAATCCCGTGCAGTGTTCCGCCGCCGGCATGGAGCCGGCGGGGTTGAAGAAGGATTTTGGCGATCAAATAACATTCTGGGGCGGCGGGGTGGACACGCAAAAGACCCTGCCCTTCGGCACTCCCGCCCAGGTGCGGGAGGAGGTGTTGTCCCGCTGCGAAATCTTCTCGCGCGGCGGCGGATTTGTCTTCAATTCCATCCACAATTTGCAGGCCCGCACGCCCGCGGCCAACCTGGTGGCGATGTTTGAAGCCGTGCGCGAGTTCAACGGCCGCCCCCGTTCAACCTGACTGGGGGGGGACCGGCTGAAGCCGGGACTCCATACGGTTTGTTCCTTCTCTCGTTGCCCAAAGGCTTCCGTCATGGGGGGCGTGTGGAAAATGCAAGAATTGTCGAGAATCGGACAAAATATGGCAAGCACTCTCGTCTCGTTTCTGTCATTTGTTTGGGTGACGACATTAGCCAGGCAGAGGGCAATAGCTGAGATCAAGTAAGTCCGGCTCTGCCAGGAAAAGGGGGGTGAGCTTCAACGCCTGTGGTGAAGTCCGAAGACATTTGCACTTTAGCGCATGAAAACTTTTCTCCGCGCCAGGATGCTCCTGGCTTGCACCGTCACATTAACCCTGTTTGGCCCCGCTCGGGCGCGCGGCGGCGATGTCAGTTTGTTTTGGAACCCCAGTCCTGACCTGCGTGCCGCCGGCTATAACGTCCACTACGGGTTGGGGAGCCGCGCTTACACGTGGAGCCTGGACGCGGACACGAATCTGACTGCGACAGTTACCGGATTAACGCCAGGGGTGGTGTATTATTTCGCCGCGACGGCCTACGATTCCAATGGCGTCGAGAGTGTGTTCTCAAACGAGCTCACCAACAGGCTGCCGATTCTGCCGGCGATTAGGGCAGAGCCGTTGACACAAACGGCTGTCGCCGGGGCGCCCGTGACGCTGACGGTCAGCGCCGGGGGCGATCCGCCCCTGAGTTTTCAGTGGGTCAACGCCCTTGGGCCAATTTCCGGCGCCACCGCTTCGCTTCTCAGTTGGCCCCAAATCAGGGGTGACAACGCGGGCAAATACACCGTCATTGTCTCCAATCCTTGGGGCAGCACAACCAGTTCCGTCGCCACATTGACCGTGCTGGATCCTCCGGCAATCATCACCCAGCCTCAATCTCAAACCGTGATTGCCACGACGGCAGCCTCGTTCTCGTTCGTTGCCACCGGCACGGCGCCCTTGGCGATGCAATGGTACGGCGGCGCGACGGCCATCGCCGGAGCCACCGACAGCGCCCTGGCCTGGGCCAGCGTGGCGAATTCCAATGCGGGCAATTACCACTGCACGGTGGTCAACGCAGCGGGGGCGGTCACCAGCTCCGTCGCCACGTTGACGATCCTTCCGACCAATACGATTGCGACCGCCGCCGGCGTGTATAACGGGTTGTTTTATCAAACTACTGGCCATGGATCGCCGGCCATCACCGAGTCCACCGCGGGGTTCCTCGGCAACTGCGTCGTAGCCGCCAACGGCGCCTACAGCGCCAAACTTTATGTCGGGGGTCTTGCCTATTCGTTGGCGGGGGTCTTCGATATTTCCGGCAACGCCAGCGCCACCATTCCCCGCGCCGGGGCGGGCTTGTCCAATTTGACGGCCATTCTGCACTTGGATTTGATCAACGGCACGCGGCAAATTACTGGCGCCATTTCCAGCACGACCGGCGGCAATGCCTGGACGGCGCCTCTGGTCGGTGATCGGGCGACCAATGCCTTCCCTCAACTGGCCGAGGTCGTGCTTTACATTCTTCCGGGATCGTCTGCCAATTCTTCAACCAATTACGGCGGTGCCAGCGGCCTCGTGGTCAACGGTGTCCTGTCCCTGTCCGGAACGTTGGAAGACGGCACGGCCATTGCGCAAACGGTGCCGATTTCCAAGGATGGGAACGTGCCGCTTTACGTCAACTTGTACAATAACAGCGGTCTGCTGGAGGGATGGATCAATCTGGCCGGGGGCGTCGTCACGGGCAATCTGACGTGGATTTGCCCCGCCAGCCCCTTCCAGCCGGGCTTCAATACCGTGGTGCCGATTACCGGCGTGACTCTCAGCGAGTGATCTCTCTGATTCAGGGCTTTTCCTCTGCCTGAATAGGGCGAATCCATATATTGCGGAAGCGCACCCGGTCGCCGTGCTCCTGCAACGCGAGCGGTCCCGTGGCGGGCAGTTCCTTGCTGTAGTTGGCCAGTATCCGGTGGCCCGTCGCGCCCAGGAGCGGCTGCTGGTAATGAATCAGCACCCCGTTTTGGAACACGGTCACGATGGCGGGGCGGACCAACTCATGGCCTTGGCTCCAGCGCGCGGCCTCAAAAATGATGTCGAAGCTCTGCCATTGGCCGGGCTTTTTGCAGGCGTTGACCATGGGCGGAGACTGGCCGTAGAGCGCGCCGCAGACGCCGTCGGCATAAATGCGGTTGTCACCGGAGTTATAGACCTGCACTTCGTAAATCCCCTGCAAAAACACGCCGCTGTTGCCGGGGTCATCGGCGTTGGTCGGCTCGGCAAATTCCACGTGCAATTGGAAATCGCCGTACTTCTCCTTGGTGTGAATGTATCCCGTATGGGGTTTGACCTCCATGTAGTCCTCGCGCAGGGTCCACTGCGGCGCCCCTTGGTCGCCTTCCCAATGGGAAAAATCCGTCCCGTCGAACAGGACCGTCGCGTCCGAGGGCGCGGGCGCGCCGTGGCTGAAAGTGGCGGCGGGGGTGACGACCGGCGGCTTGGGCCGGTTGGGATCATGCACGTGCCACTTGCCCGAGGGCAGCATGGGCGTGTCGGTGTAACCGAGAAGGGTCTCGGCCAAGGTTTGCAAGACCATCCCGGCCAGGCCGGTGGTGGCAATGACGACGGCAAATAATAGAGTTTTACGCATGTCTCATCCTTCATCCAAAGTGTGCCCCTTTACGATGCCTTGGCAAGAGCCGCATTCACAGCCTCGACAAACCGTTCAATGGTCGCATCGGGGACATCCGGACCGATGTCGGCCATGTAAATGTCACGGATCAGCGCCCGCGGCGCCGCCTGCGCCGCCATTTCCCGCAGCGTTTCTCTCAAGCCGTCCGGCCGCATGGCTTGAACGGCCGGGATGTTGATCAGCAAATCGAGCGTTGTGGTGGGAAAGGCCTGCCGCACTTTGGCCACCGTGCTGCCCCATCCCACCTCGATATACTCCAACGGCCCCAGCGCCTGGTAATGGCAAAGATACCGGTCCATCGAACCGCAATGGTGCAAGCCGAACTTCTCCACGTGGCTTCGGAGATAATGATCGGCCGGAAAAACCTCGGCGCGGTAAGTGCCCGGATCGAGCATCACGACGGGGCAGTTGCCCAGAAACAACTCGCGGCCCGCATCCAGATGCGGATTCAAAGGCAGGGTGAGCTGATCATAAGTCTCCAGGCACAGATCGGCAATCATGCGCAAAAACGCCCGGAATTCCTCCGTCGGTTCCCCCAGACAAAGAAAGGCTTCCGCGCCCAGCACGTTGGAGGCGACATTGAGCGGGCCGCCATGATTGATGGTTGCGTCCACGCCACCGTATCGGCCGAGGAGCGTTTCCGCCTGGGCGCGAAACTCCACGGCCCAGCGGTTGGCCGCCAGATCGGGTTTGGAAATCGCCGCGATTTCTCCAGCCGAACTGGCCGGAAGGTGCCGCACGGCGGGCGCCTGGTCCGGCTGGTAGATGACATCGCAGCCCAGCAGCGCGGGCAGGAAACGATGGCCGCAAATCTCCAAGTGCGGTTGCGGTTTCGGATCCGCCTGGCCAAGGCCGAGCGCGCCAAATCGCTCATGCACCAGCCGCAGCGCCTCCCGATCCTGTTCCGTGCGGAAGATCGGGTCGGTGTGATAGCGCCGGCCGAACTCCAGGCCGTAATGCCGGTTGAACCACGCTTCGGAGAAGGTGGGTCTGGCGTGAGTCCTGGGCAAATTCTCGCCCGAATAAGTTTTCATAGCGCCGCCGAACGGGCCATGCCGCGAGCCTGCCCCATCCCCGCCCGCCCCGTCAACCAACAATACGGCAATGTGAGGAACCGACCCGTCACTCTTTGGCGGCGTCTGTGTTCATCTGGGGCTTGAGCTCTGCCTTCCGCCTTGGCTGCCCGTTGGGGTGTGTCCCCCCAGCGTAACTGAGCGTAACTGACCGTAACTCGGCGCCTGATGCGGCCCGTGAATGGCCACCTTGGACGGCCGATTCGCCGCCTTTTCCGTAAAAAACGCCAAGTTGCCGTTAGCTGCTCTTAGCTGCTCTTAGCCGCTTTTTTGCACTTTTCGACGGCCTCGGCGGCGGCCTTCCTGGCAGGGGGTTGGCTGCGTGAAATTCACGCACGCACCAAACGCCCATGCCACGAAGGAGCAATGACAGGCGCATTTTGGGGTGGCTCGCTATCTGGCGGAATTTGGATGACCGATTGGCTGCCGTTTGCCGTTAAGCGCCAAAGTGCAACTACCTGCAACTACCTGCAACTACCTGCAACTTTATCGTTATCGGCCAGGCCTCCGCCTTCGTTAAAACTACGGCGCGACAAGTCCGCTTTCGTGGAAACTTCCGCCGTCGTTATCACTATGGCGCGACAGGATGGCGGACAGGAAAACGCGAAGAGGCAACGGCGCAAAGAGGGGCCGGCATTTCAACGCTCAGCCTTCAGCCTCTTGCCGCGCGGGCTTGTCTCGCCAAAGCCTGGCGACGGCGGAAGCCCTTGGCGAAGGCGGGTCATCCCTGCCTCCCCGGCCCCCTGACCGCTTTCCCCGACCGCAAAATGTCAAAGAACGGGCGCGCGAGCGCCGCACAGGGTCCACATTACCACTTTTTGATGGGACTGCAAGGGGAAATAGTGGTCCGTGGCCAGTGGATAGTGGATAGTGATTAGTTTTGGCTTGCCCCGGAGGGGCGGACGGCAAAATGAACCGCAGATGGACACAGCGCAACGGGCCGCAATCAAACGGAATTCAACGCAAAGGCGCCAAGACCCAAAGGCGCAAAGAGTTGGCGCATAAACTTCAGACACGTTTGCCCTGTCCATGCGGCTTTGCGCCCTTGCGTCCTGGCGTTAACCCGACTTTCTCTACTGGAGGGGGTGATGCTTCGTAAGTCGTTGAAAATCAAGTCAACGTCCTAAAAGGTCTGCACCAAACTCACCCTCTCAAATCAGGCCGCTCGCGGCGCACTTCTGGATCATCTGTTTTCATCATTTTGCATATTACCACAGTCAGCCACAGCGGCGGAAGGGGGTAGGTCTGCACCAAACGCAATTTTGAAGAAAAATCCGTCTCGTTCCCTCGTAAGCCTGTTGCCGACGGGGTCAAAAAAAGTCAAAACCGCCCTCCAGTAGAGAAAGTCGGGTTAATATGATTGGCTGGATGGCCAGGGACTTCTCAGCAAATCGCGGCCGGATACTGCAGGCGGAGCTTTCGCGCCATGCCGGAAGTCCGCCCCCTCGCCCGCCTTGGCTACCCACAATGTGGCAATGCTAGGAACCGACCCCTTCACTAACTTTAAGGCATGCTAGGAACCGACCCCTTTACGACCCCTTTATGATAAGACGAGACCCTGATGGCTTTTTGTCATAACGCACCGCCAATTAGCTTGTATTCAGAGCCCAGAAACTCACGTCCGAGCATTGTGTATTTTACTTCGGCTGCTCGAATCTCAGAATATGTCGAAGCATGCTTACCTGATAAATATAAGATGATCTCTCCGTCCTTAATTTCACCCTCGAGGTGAAACTCGCGTTTCGGTTCGATGCGGCATCGGGATACTCGTATTAAGTCTAACCTTACGGCGAGAATATCTGGGAATTGCGATTGAAATATCAGCCGTGCGTTCGGTAGTTCAGCATCTCCAAACATCAGCCCGTCGTGATTCACATATCCTGGATGCAACAGTACCAATTCGTGCAAGAGTGCATCATGCAGTCCATCGACCTTATCAATGAAAGCTGCGAGTATCTCTTCGCTCTCAATAGACAATGAAGTATTCATAAACAGTTCAGTAGTTGATATGTGGCGATCTCGGCCCATTTCCAAAGCTACCGGTAGTCGAGTTATCATAGACATGATAACCCTCTCCGTGCCGTACGGATGAACCAAATTCATATTGATATGCTCGGTTACCGAACTCATCGTAGGTTGTTGCTCCACGCAATTGCCCTTGGTCGTCATACTTAGGAATAACATTGAACGGATTAGATTGTACCGGCGCAGGATCAGTTAAGCCGATCCAATATTCCTCCGGAACAAACGGTAGCTCTGTATTAATTTCTGTCGGCAAGTCGGGGGTTGGCGTAGTGACTGTGCTCGTCGGAAGGAGTGTGTTCGGCGGACTAATTGTTTCAGTCGGGAGGGGTGGGCATGGCGTGGTGACCGTACTTGTCGGGAGGGGTGTGCTCGGCGTAGTGACTGTGCTCGTCGGGAGAGGTGTGCTCGGCAGGGTAATGGCTTCGGGCGGCAGCGGAGCGGCTGGTGTTGAGGTGGAAGTTGACGGCGAGCTCGAGTCGAACAAACTGCCAAACCACATCCCAGCTGCAGTTCCAACAGCCACACCGCCGGCGATTTCTGTCGGAGTAGCAGCAACATTGACTCCGACTGTGCCCGTATCAGCAACAAGCGACAACCCACCGGCGACAACACCTCCGGCGATGCCCCCAACGGTTCCGAAAACCGTTCCCCAAAACCCCACCAGCCCGTAATAATCAATCAGGCCAATGGGACAATTGCCGACAAACCCATAGAGGTTAATTCCCCCTGCTTCTCCGATGGGGTCGTGATTGAGCCATCGGCTGAGGTTCGGGTCGTAAAAGCGGAAACCGTAACAATACAGGCCGCTCAGGGGATGAATCTCCTTCGATGAGAAGCGGTACCGGTTTATGTCCGCCAATGCTCCCCATCGGCCGATAAGCCTGCCGTAGGGGTCGTACTCATATCGCGCCGCAATGTTTCCATTTCCGTCTATCAACGCGGTGATGTTGCCGCTGCCGTCCGCGTGGTAGTAGGTGGGGCCGTTCGTGTCCGTTCTGGCTAACATGCCGCCGATCCCACCGGCGCCTTGCAAACTCCCGCTCAGGTCCAATCCTCGCGTGTAGGTGACGAGGACGTTGTTGTTCGTATTGCGTTCCTGGATGACAAGGTTGCCGTCGTACACGTAATAAACCTGGTTGGTCCGCACCCAGACGCCGCCTTGCCACGCGCACTCCTGGCGGATTCTCCGGCGCATCTTCCCGTCGTAGGCGAACTGCGAGAGCCATTGGTTGTTCACCCACACCTGGATCAACTGGTTCTCGTCGTCGTAGGCGAAACTGCGCAGGCCGTCGTTGGTCAGGTTCCCGTTGCCGTCGTACTGGTACGTCGTGTTGGTGGCGATGTTCACACTCACGGTGTTGGTCGAATGCCGGCCGTAACTGTCCGATGCGATGGCGGTGTAGTTCGTCGTCAGAGGCATATTCGGGGCGGCGAACGTCGCATCGCCACGGCTCATTCCATGGCAAAGGGCGCCAGAATATTCGATTCTCGTTTTGCGAGGCACGGCAGCAACTCTACAGGTTCCCTCGACGAACACAAGCAAAATGAACCAAACTACGGGTTGACCCCTTCTGTCTTGGGTTGACCCCTGCTGCTCTGATCCCTGATCTGATGCGTCGTGCCGCCCGACCTGTCAACCAACGCGGCGGCGCCGCAATCTTGAAGAAGTGACTTTCACGGGTCCATCGCCGCGCCAGTGAAGTAGCGAGCGAGCGCGGCGATGTTGCGGTCGTTACCCTGAAAGGAGGCGATGGAGCGGCTCCGGTATTCGGCGACCGGCAAGGGCAGCGAATTCGCGCCCGGCTTTGTAAAACCGTAGATGCCGTAGCCGGCGTTGGCGACTTCGGAGAGAACCCGCCGGGCATCATGCCGGTCTCCCCAACCGACCAGGCAGAGGAGTTGTTGCGTCTGCGCCCCCAGTCCGGGCGCAAGCTGCCGCATGACCTCCGGCCGCCCGGCCTCATCCATCATCCAATCCACTTCCTTCAGCACACTGGTCCCCTTGAGGCCGGGAGCATTCAACGGATCATCGTTGCTGAGCCAGATGACGCAATCGGGTTTGACGCGCTTGGCCGTGTCATGAATCCGCCGCCAGCAACGCTCAATGGCCTTGGATTCGTAGGTCTGGCGCTCCGCGGTGGAAATACGCCCGTCGGCCGGGAAGGCTTTGCCAAGCAATTGCCCGAACAAGGCCTTATCGCACGGGAGCCATTGACCCGCGTTGGCGGCCTGCCGCGCCGAGTCCGGCGGATTGAACAGCCAATCCACCATGAAACCGTCCATCCCGCTGCGGGTCAGCGCCTCCTCGACGGCTCCTCCAAGATAGTCCAGGTAGGCATCGGTCATGGGAATGGTCTGGCCGCCGACGCCATAGCTCAACTCGGGATGCATCTGCGACCAGCGGATGTTGGCCGCGATGCAAAAATAGCCCATGACTTTCATCCCCTTCGCGTGGCCGAGCCGGACGACCTCGGGAAGGAAATCATATTTGAGGCCGGGCTGCGGCGGGACTTTGCCGCCCTTGTACCAGGCGTAGCCGTTGCACGATACGGCGAAAGTCTGGATCACGTTGCAGCCCAGAGCGCCGTACCAGGCGACATGCTCTTCCGGCGAGGCCCCGGCCCACAAGCCCGGCCTGGCGAAACCGGCCACACCCCCCTCCCCCCAGTTGAAATCAATACAGAAGGCCTTGATCGGTTCAGCGGCGGGCGCATTCGCCGGCGTCCCCAGGGCGACCCACAGCAGCAGGCAGGAACCGGCCATTTTCATCTTCAAGCATTTCCGCATAAAACCGTTGCGCCACGCGCCCGGAACTGCTATGAGTATCCCGGTTGGCCCAGACAATCAATGTTGACAGCAGGATGATTATGAACCGCTTCGCCGGCCTGGTCCGCCGCGCACAACCCCCATGAACCTGCGCGCTCTTATTGCTCTGGCCAAGGCCGAGGGCGCCAGCGATCTCCATCTCGAACCGGGGCTGGCGCCCGTCCTGCGCGTGCGCGGCGCTTTGCGCTCCGTCGGCGAGCCGGTGACGCCGGCACTGACGGCCGAATGGGCGCGCGAAATCATCGGCGCCGAGGAGTGGCCCCAATTCCTGGAGCGCCGCTCCTTCGATCTGGCCCGGACGATGGAAGGGCTTCGTTGCCGCCTCAACATCCTGCACACCGCGCGCGGCGTCGGCCTGGCCGTGCGGCTCCTGCCCGCCTTCCAGCCGACGGTGGAGGCCTTGAACCTGCATCCCGACCTCAAGAATCTTGTCAATCATACCAACGGGCTGGTCCTCATCAGCGGCCCGACCGGCTGCGGCAAATCCACCACCCTGGCGGCGCTCATTCAAACCGTCAACCTGACCGACGCCCGGCACATCATCACCATCGAAAGCCCGGTCGAGTTTTCCTTCCGTCCGCGCCGCGCCTTCATCCGCCAGCGGGAAGTCGGGCGCGACACCCCCAGCTTCGAGCAGGCGCTGCTGGATTGCCTGCGGGAGGACCCGGACGTGTTGATGGTGGGGGAATTGCGCGAGCCGGAAACGATGCGCCTGACCCTGAGCGTGGCGGAGACCGGTCATTTGGTTCTGGCCACCGTCCATTCCTCCAATTGCGCCGAGGCCCTCCAGCGGGTGGTGGGCGCCTTCCCGGCCGAAATCCAGAGCAACATCGCCGCCCAACTGGCCGATTGCCTCATCGCCGTGGTCTCCCAGCGCCTGCAATTCCGGCCCAGCCTGAACCTCTGCGTCCCCGAATGCGAGGTCCTCATGGCCACCCTGCCCATCAAGAATTACATCCGCAACCGCGACTTCTTCAAAATCATTTCCTCCCTCGAAACCGGCGCCGAGCACGGCATGTGGACCTTTCAACGCTATCGTTCCTGGCTCGACAAACGCACCAGCTTCCATCTCCCCGCCCGCGAAACGGACACCGAAGAGGACCAGCCTGCCGCCCCGGCGAAACTCCCCTCCCGTCCGCCCGCCGCGCCGCCGCCAGCGGTTCGCGCCCCCGCCGCCGCCTCGTCCCGTCCCGAATCCGGCGCGCCCGGACGTATCGAAATCGAGCCAACGGAGGTCTTCGAGAAAATCCTCAAGAAGCCCTGAAGATTCAATCCAACAGCCGCGGCCGTTCCTGGAAGGTCTTCATCACCAATTCGCCAAAAATCGTGTTGGCCCAGGCGAACCAGGAGCGGGTGAATTTTTTGGCGTCGTCCTTGTGGAAGGCCTCGTGCATGAATCCGGTGCCGGCGTGCGTCCGTTGCAGCGTCTCCAGGCAGGACCGGATTTCCCCCTCCTCCGTGCTGGTCAAAGCGCGCGTGATGATCCCCAGCGGCCAGATCATGTCCATGCCCACGTGCGGGCCGCCCGGACCTTGCGCCGCCCGGCCAATGCAGTAATACGGATTGCTGGCCGACAAGACATATCGCCGCGTGTTGACATACACCGGGTCGCCGGCCGCGACCGCGCCCAGATACGGCAACGAAAGCAGGCTCGGAATGTTGCCGTCATCTATGCAGTAAGAGTTCCCATAAGCGTCCACCTCGTACGGGTAAATGTTCCCGAAACCCAGCGGATTGGCCACGGCGTACTGGCGCAACGCCCCTTCCACTTCGTCCGCCAGCGCGCGGCCGGCGGCGGCCCCGCCCGCGTCGTGTGGGATTTGTTCCAGCATCTCCGCCGCCTGGCGCAGGCTGACCACGGCGAAGAAGTTCGACGGCACCAGGAACGGGAAAACCGTGGCGTCATCGCTGGGGCGGAACATCGAGAAGATCAATCCGACCGGCCTGGCGGGGAAGCCGTAACCGTTGCCCGCCAGCGTGTCAATGGGCGTTTCCCCCCGCCGCTGGAAATGATACGGCCCGGGGCCATCCTTGCGTTGCTGCTCGCGAAAGGTCTGCACGATCCGCCACACGGCCTGGCGCCACTTCTCATCGAAGGGCGCGGTGTCACCCGTCGCTTTCCAATACCCGTGCGCCAGGCGGAGGGTGTAACAGAGTGAATCCACCTCGAATTTGCGCTCGTGGACGCCGGGTTTCATTTCGGTGTGATCGCCCCTCCAACCGCTGATCTTCTTCTCATCCTTGTAGAACGCGTTGGCGTAGGGGTCCAGCAACACGCACTGCGTTTGCCGGTTGACCACCCCGGCGATCAGTTGCCGCAGCGTGTCGTCCTCCTTCATCAACGGCAGATACGGCCAGACCTGCGCCGAACTGTCCCGCAGCCACATCGCGTCAATGTCCCCGGTGATGACGTAAGTGTCGGGCCGCCCGTCCACCACCGCAAAATCCACCGTCGTGTCCAGCGTATTGGGAAAACAATTCCCGAACATCCACGCCAGTTCCTTGTTGCCGATGGACGATTGGACCCGCTGGATGGCCCGCTCCACCGCCGCGCTCCTGAAGCGCCGTCTGGCTTCGGGAACCCGCACGACGGGGAATTCCGATTCAGCCGCGCCGGCGACGGACCCCAGCATGGCAGTGGAGGCGATGAGGGAAGTGTCGCGGATGAATTCTCTCCGGTTCATGGGTAGTCCTCCATTTCACATTTGATCCAGCTTGCGCAAGGCAAAGGCGCAGGCGCCGATGGCCACCGCTTCACTGGTGCCCAGGCGCGACAAGCCGACGCCCACCCGCGGCAACGGATCGTATTTCACCTTGCGCCTGCCGCCGGGCACCGTCACCTCGCGCCACGCGCCGGCCAGGAACTTTTTCAATTGCGCCGGCTCTTCCAAGTTGAAGGCCTGGGAGCCGAGCCGGCTGAAACGATTTCCGTCGGGGCCGCAATACTGGCTGTTCAACTCCGCCGTCAGCGCCGGCAGAAACAGCGGCGCCGCCCCGGACAATCCCCCGCCCACCACCGCCAGCCCGTCCACCAGCGTCAGCGCGTTGCCCAGCGCGTCCCCGACGACTTCGCCCAGCCGGCGGAACGCTTCCAGCGCGGCCGCTTTGTCGCCCGGCGCCTTGCCCTGGGCAATGTCGCAAATCTCTTTGGGATCGGGCGCGCGCTCAAACGGCAGGCCGGCCATCTCCGCATAGCCCCGGCGCACGGCGCGGATGCTCGCCCCTTCCTCCGCGTTCATGCCCGGCTGCAATTTGTTGCGCAGCAGCCAGACTTCCCCGGCCATCGAATTGTCACCCAGGAACAATTCGCCGTTGCGCACGATGCCCCCGCCAAAGCCCGTGCCCAGGGTGACGCCGAAGAGATTGTTGTAACGCTTGGGGCTGCCGGCCTTTTTGAGCAGGCCGTTGATGTGCGGCAGGAAACCCGCGATGGCCTCGCCGTACACGAACAAGTCCCCATCGTTGTTGAGAAACACCGGAATGCGGAACTTCTCCCGCAGCATCGGGCCCAGCGCCACCCCGCCGCGAAATCCGGGCAAATTGCCCAGGTCCCCGACAATTCCGCTGGGATAATCCGTCGGCCCAGGAAACGCGAAACTGATGGCCACGGGAGCCTTGGGGCATTGCTCTTTGACGCGCGCGAAGCCTTCGACGATGTTGGCCAGGCAACGGTCCAGATTATCGCCGTTGGAAGGCAGGGCCACCGTCTCGGTCACCGCTTTATGGCCGCGCATGGCGGCGAAACGGAAATTGGTCCCCCCGGCGTCGAGGGTCATGACGATTCGCTGGTCGCTGCTCGTGCTCATAAGAAACCTTACGCTTGGGCGGTGGACGGGGAAGGTTTGGCCGCTGCGCCGGCCTTGCCGCCGCCTTTAAGGGAGAGCAGCAGCAGATAGGCGAAACATACCGCCGGAACGATATAGGCCAAGGCACCGAAGTTCAGATCCTGCAATTTGGCCATGGCCAAGGGCACCAAGGCGCCCCCGGAGATGGCCATGCACATCAGGCCGCTCAATTCATTGGCCCGCTCCGGCCTCTCCTCCACCGTGATGGAAAAGAGCATCGGCCAGATGTTGGCGAAGCCCAGGCCGGCGGCGCACACACCCGCAATCGCCAGCGCCTTGGAGCCGGTCATCAGCGCGCCCGCCCCGAACAATCCCAGCAGCGCCGAAAGGCGAAAACACGTCCGCGGAGTCATCACCGTGAGCACCGCGCCGCCCAGGAGGCGGCCGGCTGTCAACAACAAAAAGAAGAACGCCGGGCCGAAGTTGCTGGCGGTCTTCACATCCAAGCCCATGTTTTTCAGGGACGGAAATATGAATCGGCCCATGCAGGATTCCGCGCCCACGTAGAGGAATATTCCCAGCACCGCCAAGGCGAAGACCGGTTCGCCCAAAAGCGACACCGAAGCGCCGAGACCCGGCGGGGCGTCCACCTTGGTTTCCTCAACCTTGAGCAGGGCGACCGCCACGAAGGCCACGGCCATCAAAATGAAAAACAAGGGAAAAGCCCCGCGCCAACCCATGCCCGCGAAGACCGCGATTGCGGTGATGGCCGTCACCAGTTTGGTCGAGGCGGCGCTGCCAATCCCCTTGATGCCTTGGGCCAGGCTCAGATTGCGGCTGTAAGCCCCTTCCGGACTCACGTCCCGCATGATCGGGTTGCCGGCCACCTGCAGAAACGTCGTCCCGACCCCCAGCAGGAAGATGCATGCCAGCAAAAGCGCGAAACCCGGCGCCATCAAACTGGGCACGGCCATCGCCACGGCATTGATGCCCAAACCCAGCAGCAGCAGTTTCTTTTTCCCGATCCGCGACGCCAGCAACCCCCCCGGCACGCTGAACACAGCAAACGCGATGAAAACGAAGAATGGCAGCAGGGTCGCCAGGACGTTGCTCAGTTTGTATTCCTTCTGCACCGCGTCGGACATGGGTCCCATGGCGTCGGCCACGCCCATCAACAGAAATGCCAGGAAGATCGGAAGTGTTTTCAGTTTCATAATCGGTCTGTATCTCTTCCAGGTCGTCGTTTCTCCGCCAGGCCTGGACGGCTAATTTAGCGCCGCCCCAATCCAGCGCCAGCCCAAAATAGGGCGGTTCCGTCTCACCACGTTGGCGGCTTGTGAAAAGTTCCGTGACTGTCGGTCATCAAGGTCGGGAATTGCGCCGCCAACAATTGCGCCCAAGTCACTCCGCTCTGGTAGAAACTGGCGGCCTGTTGGAGGCCGGCATTTCTCCGGGGTGGTCTGCAGTTGGGACCTGACAGCCGCTGAGGATTCAACACGCCGACCGGCTTTTTCAGTTCATTCCGCACCATCCGAATGGGTGTGACCAAATCGGAGTCCCCCGAGACGACGATGGCGCAATCATAACGGTTTCGGAAACCGTCAATTATTAAGTGCGCTGCCAAATTCACGTCCGAACCTTTTTCTTCCGTCTTGAAAACCTCGATGAAACTTGGCGGAGGTGAAACGACCGCGGCCATGACCTTCCGCGTGCGAAAGTCGCCTTCGATGATTTCAAGACTCGGCAGGGTGCGCAGCGCACGCCAAAACGTCATCTGTCGGATGGGTTGGCCGGGATTGCCCGGCAGCGCGCTGACCTTGGCGGTAAAATACTTCGTTCCAATAATTTGATTATGTGGGAAAGCACGCTCGATCAGCGCCACGGGGTTCAACCAGCGAAGGGGCGTGCCTTTCAGCGCGCTGTAAAAGAGGTTAAACCCGTCAATGTAAAGAATCGTTTTCACATGCTTCTCGCCGGGTTCTCCTCAGCCGCCGCAAAAAATGCAGGGGCAGTTTCCGAAGAAACCGCCCCGCGTCCTGCCGTCGAAACGGACAGGAGAGATGTGCCGGCAATATAAAGGCGGAATTTCGAGGAGTCAACATCGGAAATCCATGTTCATTTTTCGCATCAGCTCGGCGAGCGATTGCCGGCTTGGATTTATCCCCAATCGGACAGTCATGCACAAGCCGGAAAATGTGTCTTTTCCGGACGCTGTTGCGGACGATTCACCGGTTTGACACGCGGGCAGGCGCTTCGTACGTTGTCCCGTCATGTTTGAGTTGTCCGCTCCTTATCGGCCGGCCGGCGATCAGCCCCAGGCCATCGCCAGCCTCACCGAGGGCCTGCTGGCCGGCGCGCGGCACCAGACGCTGGTGGGCGTCACCGGCTCGGGCAAGACTTTCACCGTCGCCAATGTCATCCAGAACGTCAATAAACCCACCCTCGTCATCTCCCACAACAAAACGTTGGCTGCCCAGCTTTACGCCGAGTTCAAGTCCTTCTTCCCTCGCAACGCGGTGGAATACTTCGTCAGTTACTTCGATTATTACCAGCCGGAGGCCTACATCCCGCGCACCGACACTTACATCGAAAAGGATTCCAGCATCAACGAGGAGATCGAACGGCTGCGGCTCTCCACCATGAGCTCGCTGCTGACGCGCCGGGATGTCATTGTCGTCGCCAGCGTCTCCTGCATCTACGGCATCGGCAGCAAGGAAAATTACGAGGCGCTGATCCAGCAGGTCTTCACCGGCCAGGCCATCTCGCGCGACCAATTGCTGGCGCGCCTGGTGGATTTGCAATACTCGCGCAACGACGTCGCCTTCGAGCGCGGCCAATTCCGCGCCCGCGGCGACGTGGTGGAATTGCGGCCCTCCTGGAGCGAGGAGGGCCTGCGCCTGGAGTTTTTCGGCGATGAGATCGAGCGCCTCTCACGGTTCGATCCGCTGACGGGGGCGGCGACGGAGAGTTTGCCATCCGTCGTCATTTTTCCGGCCAAGCAGTTCGTCACCCCGGAGCCGATGATCAAGCGGGCCGTGCTGGATATCCGCGAGGAACTGGGCCGGCGCATCGCCTGGTTCGAGGCGCGCGGGAAATTGCTCGAGGCGCAACGCATCAAGATGCGCACCGAATACGACCTGGAGATGATGGAGGAAATGGGGTTTTGCTCCGGCATCGAAAATTATTCCCGCCACCTGGCGGGCCGTCCGCCGGGCTCGCGCCCGGGCACGCTGATGGATTTCTTCCCCAAAGATTACCTCATGGTGGTGGACGAATCGCACGCCACGGTCCCCCAGATCGGCGGCATGTACGCGGGCGACCGCTCCCGCAAGACCGTCCTGGTCGAGCACGGCTTCCGCCTGCCCAGCGCCCTGGACAACCGGCCCCTGGATTTCCAGGAATTCCAGTCCTTGCAGAACCAAACCCTTTACCTCAGCGCCACACCGCAGCAACAAGAACTGGACTGGTCCCAGGGCTGCGTCGTCGAGCAGATTGTCCGCCCCACCGGCCTGGTGGACCCCAAGGTCACCGTCAAACCGCTCACCGGCCAGATTGACGACTTGATGGAGGAGATTCGCCGCCGCGCCGCCGACAAGGAGCGCACACTGGTCACGACGCTGACCAAAAAATCGGCCGAGGAATTGACCGATTATCTGCGCGACCTGGGCATCAACGTGCGCTATCTGCACAGCGAGATTGACGCCATCGAACGGGTCGAAGTCTTGCGCGCCCTGCGCAAGGGCGATTTCGACGTCCTGGTCGGCATCAATCTCCTGCGCGAGGGGCTGGACCTGCCGGAAGTCTCGCTGGTCGCTATTCTTGACGCCGACAAGGAGGGCTTTTTGCGCAGCGCCACCAGTCTCATCCAGACCGCCGGCCGCGCCGCCCGCCACATCAACGGCGAGGTCATTCTTTACGCCGACGTGCGGACGCAGAGCATCGAGAAGTTTCTGGCCGTCTCGGAATACCGGCGCCGGCGCCAACTGGCCTACAACCAGGAGCACTACATCACCCCGCGCAGCGTCAGCCGGGCGGTGGAGGAGAGCCTGGCCGTTTATCACGACACCCGCCACAAGGCGGCCCTCCTCCTGCGCGAGGCGGGCGGGGACTTCGACGTGACCGAAACCTTGCGCGACCTGCAGGAGGAAATGCTGGCCGCCGCGGAAAACCTGGAATTCGAGAAAGCCGCCCTGCTGCGCGACCAGATCCGCGAATTAAAGACCAACTTCGGCGAGGGCGCCGAAAAGGCCAAAGCGTCGCCGCACCAAGTCAATTACAAAAAATCCCCCCGTGGAAAAAAACACCGGACAAAGGCGCGCCAAGTCTAGCCCGGACATTTCATACGTCGGTAGGGCGAGGCTCCTGCCGAGCCATCTGTGGAACGGAAGCCCCGGCTCGGCGGGAGCCTCGCCCTACCTTGCACTGTGTCGGACGATTGAGGCGCGTGTAAAATATCTGGGCTCAACCCGGCCTTCTTGGCGATGCGGCGCTTGCGCTCTTCGGTCAGCGGGGCGGCGGGTGTGGCAAACGCTTCTCCCAAAATGTCCTCCAGTTCCGCTCGCGTTGAGAAACTCGCTCCCGCCGGACCCGGCACCGGCTTGTCGGAGAATCCCGCGACCTCGCCGTAAACTCGGGTCCAGCGGTGTTTCATGTCGCGGTCTTTCATTGGCCTTTTGAAAAATCGAGCTTGCGCCCCTCGTCCACGGGCAGGGTTTTTTCCTCGCGCGTGGACAGGTTCTTGAGCTTGAGTTCCAGCCCCCCCTGCGCCCCCGCGACGAGCCTGACGGCGAAGCGCGCCTTCAACTCCACCGCCCGCTTGAATTGCTTGTCCGATTTGGCCGGGGTGAGCGGATATTCCACCGCGAATCCCCGCTCGCGCAACGATTGCACCAGGTTCAGCGACGCTTCGCGCAGCGTTTCGTCCTCAATCAGGCAGTAGGCCGCGATTTGCGAATCAAACGGCGGCAACAGCCCGCGGGCCGCCAGCAATTCCAGCAAGACAACGTCGCCCATGCCGAAGCCCAGCGCCGGCAAGTCCGCTTTGCCCCCGGAGATGAGTCGGATCAAATTGTCGTAGCGCCCGCCCCCGGCAATCGCGCGAAAATCGCCCTTCTTGTCAAACGCCTCAAACACCACTCCGGTGTAATAGGCCAGCCCGCGAATGACGTGATAATCCAGCCGCGCGAACTCCGCCAGGCCGCGCGCCCGCAGATTCTTGACAATCGCCTCCAGCTTCACTGTCGGTTTGCCCTCCGCGATGAATTGGCTGACTTCCTTGTGCGAAATGCCGAGCGCGGCCAGTTTGGCCCCGCTCTCCCCGGCCGGCTCGCGCTCCAATTTGTCAATCGCCTCGTAGAACGGGTGTTCGTTCTCCGGCTTGGAGCAACGTTGCCGGAAAAACTCCTGCCAGGCGTTGCGGCTGCTCAACCGGACGGCAAAATCTTCCGCCGTCAATCCAAAGGCCCGCAACGAATCAATCAGCAGCGCGATCACCTCCGCGTCCGCCGCCGGCCCGCCCTCGCCGATGAGGTCGGCGTTGAACTGGAAGTGCTCGCGCAGCCGGCCTTTTTGCTGGCGCTCGTAACGGAAAAGCTGCGGGATGGCGAACCACTTGATGGGCTTCTTGTAACTGCGCTCGTGGGCCGCGATCATCCGCGCCAGCGTGGGGGTCATCTCGGGGCGCAGCGACACCTGGCGCTCCCCTTTGTCGGTGAAATTATAGAGTTGGCCGACGATTTCCGCGCCGCTTTTCAGCGTGTATAACTCCAGCGGTTCCAGCGGCGGCCCGTCGTATTCCCGAAAGCCGTAGCGGCGCGCCGTCTCCCGCCAGCGGTCGAAAACATGCCGCCGCGCCTCCGCGCTCCAGACATCGGAGTGCGGCAGCGGTTCGGGATAAAAGTCGCGGAATCCGGGCAATCGTTCCATAACTGAGGCCCACAGAAACGCACATCCGCCGCCAAAAGGAAATCAAATTCCTCCGGCATGTAAACGAAAATAAGTTGGCAGTCCGGCCATTTTGCGGCATACAACCAAAGGCCAAATTATGTTTTCTTTTTTATGAATCCGTCACCGTTCGCCCGCCTTTTTCTCAAACTCCGGTCTTCTCTCCTTCCTCCGCTGCTGGCGTGGCCGCTGGCGCTGGGCCTGGCCGGCGCCGCCGCCGCCCGGGCCGACTCCGCCGCGGACCGTTTCTGGCCGCAATGGCGCGGGCCGCTGGGCACCGGCGCCGCCCCGCAGGCCGACCCGCCCCTGACTTGGAGCGAAACCAACAACGTCAAGTGGAAAACACCCATCCCCGGCGAAGGCGATTCCACCCCGATTGTCTGGGGCGACCGCGTGTTCATTCTTTCGGCCATCGCAACGGGAAAGAAAACCGAATCTCCCGCCTCGCCCGAAGCGCCCCATGAGATTTACCGTTGGGCGGTTCTCTGCCTGGACCGCGCCGGGGGCAAGGTGCTCTGGCAAAAAACAGCGCGCGAGGAAGCCCCTCACGAGGGGCATCAGCCCAATAATACCTACGCCTCCGCCTCCCCGGTCACCGACGGCACACTGCTTCTGGCCTATTTCGGCTCGCGCGGCCTCCATTGCTACGATTTTGACGGCCACCTCAAATGGGAAACGAACTTCGGCCAAATGAAAACCAAAATGGGCTTCGGCGAAGGCGCCTCCCCAGCCCTCAGCGGCGACACCGTCGTCGTCAATTGGGACACCGAGGGCGGTGGTTTCATCGTCGCGCTGGACAAGAACACGGGCCGGGAATTGTGGCGCACGCCGCGCGACGAGGCCACCGGTTGGTCCACGCCCTTGATCCTGGACTGCCACGGCCAAAAACAGGTCGTGGTCAACGCGACCAAAAAGGCCCGCGCCTACGATCTGGCCACCGGCAAGGAAATTTGGTCCTGCTCGGGCCAGACCGTCAACGCCATTCCCAGCCCGGTGGCGGCGGACGACATTGTTTATTTGACAAGCGGTTTCCGCGGCAGCGCCTTGCAGGCCATCCGCCTGGGCCGCGCCGGCGACCTCTCCGGCACCGACGCCATCCTCTGGAGCCACAACCGCGGGACGCCCTACGTCTCCTCGCCCTTGTTGGCCGGCGATTTCCTCTACGTCCTCTCCGGCAACGACGCCATCCTCTCCTGCTTCGACGCCCGCAGCGGGGAGGTTTATCTCGACCGCCAGCGCCTGGAGGCCATCCACAGCGTCTATGCCTCGCCCGTCTCGGCCAAGGACCGCGTTTATATTTTGAGCCGGGAAGGCGCCTGCGTGGTCCTGACGAAAGGCCCGAAGGCCGAAGTCCTGGCTGTCAACAAATTGGATGACGACACCGGCCACACCGACGCTTCCATCGCGCTGGTGGAGAAGGAAGTTTTCCTCCGCACCTCCCGCAACCTCTACTGCATCACCCAACAGTAGCCCGCCGCCGTTTTGGCGGACGGGCAAAATGGGCGCGGGACAAAAATCTTCACGACCTTGGCAGGGCGGCACGCCGCCTGAGAATTCAGGGCGGAGCGGCACAGATTGTTCCTGCCCTGCCAGGCCCCCCCACTCCGGCGCACTTTAATCTCATCTTGAAAGCGATGTGGAATCACCCGCAAAAAACCGAAACTACCCGCATTGAAAGCCGCAATGCGGGTAGTTTATGCGTGAAAACTGATTTGTCGAGAGAATTCTTTCGACGGAGGCTGCATCGGGTGTAAAACAAAATTCTTCAGCATCCGTTGGAACCGCTCTCTCCGGTTCTCTCCCCGCTCCTTCGTCGCGGGGCGAGAGAGGCAGCCCCGGTCGTATCTGGGATCACCATCTGCGATTCCATGCGCGCGCTGGATCCGCGCGTCGTGGTCTCTTCGATCTGGCGCATCCCCGGCCAAATGCGCCTCCTTGGCCTGCTCTGCCACACCGGCCGCCAGCGGCTCGGATGGAAGCTTTAGGAAAAGGACGAAGGATGAAGGCTCAACGCCGAATTTGTTTCGGCTTCCAGCCTTTGTCCTTCAGCCTTTTCATTTGACGCCAATGGTGCTTCGTCCGCCCTGCAGCGCGCCGGCCAATTGCAACCCGTAACCGATCACCGCCAGAAATATGCCGACGCTGACAAACCGCAGGTTCTGCGTCACAAGGTAAAGTAGAATAATCGCTCCCGCGCCCAACCCGGCCAATATGGCGCGCTGCCGGGTTTGTTCCGGCAAATTCCCCGCGAAGAAGGGCAGCGCCGCCGCCGCCAGCCCGATCACCAAGACCAGCCAGCCCAAGCCGTGCTGAATATCCCCGCCCGAGAACCTGACCGTAAGCGTGCTATCCGACATTCCCGAGGGAAAATGTTGTGTCCAATTAGGAAAGATGGGGAGCGCTTGTGCCATGCGGTTCATTTCTGCCTGGGGATTGATGCTGAGCCACGGCAGGAAAAATCCAACCAACAACAGCATGGCCCCGATCAGCGCCAGCTTCTGCGGCGGGCCGGCGGCGGTTTTGACGCGCGGCTTTTCCGAAACGCTTAACGCGCTCAACAATTCCGCGCATTCCGACGCGGTGATTTTTCCGATATCCAGCATGTTGAGGACGCGTTGGCGCTCCGGGGCGTTGGATTCCGGCGGCGGCGGGGCCTGGAAAGAGACGGAAGCGGAGGTCATGGCGGGATACGCCAGCAGCGCCAGCAATCCCAACAGCGCCACGCCGAAGGCCGAATAATCGAAAGCCAGCCAAGCGAGCAACGAGATCAAACAGACGCAAGTAATGTCGCCCGCTCCCAGCCAGGCCCGCACGCCTTCCATGCCCGGTTTCTTCTCCGCGTCGGTCGCGCCCCCGGCAATCCATTTGGAATGAAGTTTGGCCGCGAAGATCACGAGCAACGAGGCCAGCAATCCGGCGCAAACGATGGGCAGTGCGTCACTAACACCAGTCCACCGGCGAAAAGGGGTGGAGATTTCCTGTTGATGGGCGCGGATCAACCCGGTGCCTACTCCGACTATGAGCGAGAGCAGCCAAACCACAATGGCCTTCCCTCTGGAAACTTCCAGGTAACGGCGCAGAAGCAAGGCCAAACCAAAATTTGCAAATATGATGGGCACGATGATTAAAAAAACAGGGATGACTTGTCTCATACAGACCTTTCCTTCAAGAGTTGAGTTGCTTCCTGGACGTTGATTTCACCGCGCTCCAGTTTTTCCAGAATGTTGGAACGATTGACCGGCGGCCCGTGGTTGCCCAGCAGTTCATTCACCAAGTCCAGCCGCTTGCAGACCGTCGGATAGGAGATGCCCAGTTCCTTCTCCACGTCGCAGATCTTCCCCTGGCATCGGAGAAAGACCAGGACGAACTCCTGCAAATCCGGCGGCAGCCGGAAGAAAAGAGGGATCTCCAATTGCGAATCAATCTGCGTCTCGCAGCCGCAGCACGACAACCGGGCAATCGCCAGTTCATCGCCGCAGAACGGGCAGCGCGTAATGAGCTTTTTCGCCGGATGTTGCGCCTTTTTCATTCGATATTTCAATTTATTCATTAAGAATCTGAATATGTCAATTGAAAAAATGAACTTTTTTGTAATGCGTCAGTCACGGAAGGTGGGGACGGCTCGCCGATCTGTCCGCGGATGGTTCTTGCTGGAACGGTCGCCTCGGCGAGGCGCCCCTACCCTTCCCGGCCCGCCGTCACTGAGAAGCTGTGAAAAAATTGAAAACGACCAAAATTCGCTTGCGCAAATCGTTGATTACCAACGGGCGCATTTTGTGTTTGGGGGCTTTCTGCCGATTTTTTCACAGCTTCTGACGCATTACACTGCGGATGAATGTTTCAGATGTGGGCCGAAATGGGTCATGTCCTGACCTTTCTGTAAAAAGCAATCGTGTGCAGACGCCAAATGCCCGGTTGAACAGAAAGCGAAGGACAACTATGAAACGCCAACTCCCTAATCAAAGCCTCGGAGTCATCCCAACTGGTTGCCTGACAAGATGATATAAGTAAGGCGTATTATTTGCGTGACATGTATTAGGTAAGGTGTTAAAAGCGGCGCAACACTGCGAACACGAGACGCTGACCCAGTTCAGCCAACGTCCCGCCCGCAGTTAGAAGCTCCTGAAGTAAATGAACCTGTGCTTGGTTTTTCTTCTTGGGACGGGAAAACCGGCAGGAGGTTTGGTCCGGTCCATCGAAGGCCAGAACGCAGGGGCATTCGCAGGAGCGACAGCAGCACTCTATCGGAAGCGGTGGGTTATGAAGACCCGGATGTGCCTGACCGGCTTTCCGCTCTGGCAGCGGCCAAAAAAATATTTGAAATTCGTCCACACTTTTTCCCGCCGGAATGCGCATGTATGAATGAAGGCCCTAACGCCTTCGCTTATGAAATCGGCTGACGACAGGCAACAAGGCCTTTTCCGAGAGGCCCTCCAACCGGTCAGGGGTCCGGAGCGCACACCGGTCGGAGGACCAATTCACGACAAAAGATCACAAACTATGAAAATGAAACTTAACCTTCTCGTTGCCGGGATGCTCCTGGCGGCCACGAGCAGCGCCTTTGCCACCGTGCGCTACGTGAACGTCAACAGCGCCAACCCCACGCCGCCCTTCCTTACCTGGGCGACCGCGGCCACGAACATCCAGGACGCGGTGGATGCGACAGGGGCGGGCGACGATATTGTGGTAACCAACGGCATTTATGCAACTCCCGGCCTGGCGGAGATTGACACGGCGACCAACATAGTGACGGTGGACAAGCCGCTGACGGTGCAAAGCGTCAACGGCCCGGACGTCACCGTAATTGATGGCGGTGGCACGAATCAGTGCGTTTACCTTGCCAACGACGCGGTGATGGTGGGCTTCACGTTGACCAATGGCGTTAACTACGGCTACGGGGGAGGAGTATATTGCGAATCCACCAACACCGTGCTGTCCAATTGCGTGCTGACCGGCAACTCGGCCACTTATGGCTACGGCGGCGGGGCCTATGGCGGCACGCTGAACAACTGCACCCTGAACGGCAACTCGGCATCTGGATCCTATACCATGTCTTTCGGGGGCTCAGGCGGCGGCGCCTGCAATTGCACGCTTAACAACTGCACCGTGACTGGCAACGTGGCTTCAATGGGATCTGGCATTATCAGAGAGGGGGGGCTCCGATGCCTTCGGCGGCGGGGCTTGCAATTGCACGCTCAACAACTGCACGCTGACCGGCAACTTCGCGTCGACCGTCAAAACGACCTCTTATGGTGGTGGTGCTGCCTTTTCCACGCTCAATAACTGTACCTTGACCAGCAACGGGGCCATCTGTGGTGGCGCGGTCGCTGGCTGCATGCTCAACAACTGCACGCTGACCGGCAACTCAGCAAACGGCCAGACCTACTATGGCTACTACGTGCCTGGTTTTGGCGGCGGGGCGTGTAGCGACGGCTATCAGCCCTGCACGCTGAACAACTGCACATTGACCGGCAACTCGGCCTCGGACGAGGGCGGCGGTGCGTATGGCGCCACGCTCAACAACTGCATTGTCTATTTCAACTCGGACACCAATGGGGGCAATTATGACCCTTCGAGCGACCTTAATTACTGTTGCACGACGCCCATGCCCACCAACGGCGTCGGCAACATCACCAATGACCCGGCGTTCGTGAATTACGCTGGCGGCAACCTGCGCCTGCAATCCAACTCCCCCTGCATCAACTCCGGCGACAACGCTTATGTCGTCGGCAGCACCGACCTGGACGGCAATCCCCGCATCGTCGGCGGCACGGTGGACATCGGCGCTTACG
>Ga0326728_10008896_pt1 | contig 24532 bp, 15 predicted proteins | sample MB3enrmetagenome_FD_207602 | JGI IMG/M metagenome (GOLD analysis project Ga0326728, IMG submission 207602) | Lab enriched peat soil microbial communities from McLean, Ithaca, NY, United States - MB31MN | ecosystem: Environmental > Terrestrial > Soil > Wetlands > Peat | place: USA: New York... | reverse complement strand
CCGTGGGTGGTTTTGAGGGAGATGTCGGCGATGACGAGGTCGGGCTTGTTTTCGGTGATTTTGGCCAGGGCTTCGTGGGTGTCTTCGGCCTCGCCGGACACCGCCAGGTCGCTTTCGCGCTGAATCATTTGCGCCAGCCACTCGCGCACCAGGGGATGGTCGTCCACCAGGAAGATTTTGGATTTGACGGGGGAATCGATTTTTTCAGGTTTTGTTCGCAAGGAGGGGCTCATGTTTTTGAACCGGTTGATTGTGGAAGGAACAAATGACGATGGTGCCGCCGCCGGCGCCGCGGCGGATGTCGAGCAGGGCGCCGATCAATTTGGCCCGGTAATTCATGATGTGCAGGCCCATGCCGGCGCCCGCGGCCAGGCTTTCGGGGAAGCCGATGCCGTCGTCCTTGACGGTGAGGGTCACTTCGTCCTCGACGGCGCCCAGGCCGATGGAGATGTTTTTGCAGCGGCCGTGTTTGACAGCGTTGTTGACGGCTTCCTGGGCGATGCGATAGAGGTTGTTGCCGGCGACTTCGTCATGGATGAGGACCTGTTCGTCGCAGGCGAAATGGCAGGTGATGTTGTGGCGCGCCTGGGCGGAGGCGGCCAATTCCTCCAGGGCGGAGGTCAGGCCATCGACTTCGAGGCGGACGGGGTAGAAGCCGCGGGCCAGGGTGCGGGCCTGGGAAATGCCTTCGCTGACCATCTCGGCAATGGTCTCGGCCTGGGTGGCTTCCGTCAGGCCCAGGCGTTCCAGGTTGTCCCGCAGCAGTTCGGCGGCGAAGGCGATGCTGACCATGTGCTGGCACAGGTTATCGTGCAAATCCTGCCCGATGCGCCGTTGCTCGCGGTCGCTGACTTCGGCGATTTGTTTTTCCATGAGTTTGCGCGCGCTGATGTCTGTATAAACCACCACCCCGCCTTGAATGCGGCCTTTTTCGTCAATGAGCGGGCGGCCGGTGACGGTGAGCCAAAGGCCGTCCGAGGCGCCGGTTGGGCGCAAATAGACTTCGGCGCCGTCAATGGTCTCGCCGCGGACGGCGCGCAGGAGAGGATGCTCGCTGCTGGCATGGGCGGTGACGTTTTGCGGGAGATAGGTTTGAGGGGGTTCGTCCTGTTCCCTGCGGTCGCCCGTGCCCAGGCCGGCGCGAATGAGCTTCCCGGCGGCGGGGTTGAGGAGGAGGATGTTGGCCGAGGCGTCGGCCACAATGACGGCGTCGCCCATGCTGTTGAGAATGGATTGGAGGATGCTGGTTTGCTGGCGCAGGGCGCTCTCGGAATTGGCCAGTTCGCGGGCGCGGGTTTCCAGTCCTTCCTGGGCCTGGCGGAGGGCCTGTTCCACGCGTTTGCGTTCCGCGACCTCGGAAGTCAGAAGGCCGACGCTGGCGAAGAGGCCCAGGCGTTGCAAGGTGTTCCAGACCAGCAACCAGGGTTTGACGATGGAGCCGGGGTCGAGCGTCTTGACACCGCACCAGATGAGGGCGGAAACCACGGCCAGGAAAACGCCGGACCAGCGTCCGACAAACCAGGCCACCAGGATGATGGGGATCAGGTAGAAATCCATCATCGCGACCATGGGACCGGTGACGAAATCCAGTTCTCCGATGTAAATCACCATGATCAGCCCCATCACGATCACGGTCGTATGCGACTTGCGGCCAAGATACTCAAAAAACTTCATCAGAGTCCCTCGCGCTGTTTGTTTATAGTAACGTCAACCGCCCCGGCGGCGCAAGGCAAAGTCGCGGCAAAATGGCCCCGCCGAAGGCGCGGCGCGGGCGGGGCGGGGCGCGGCCCAGGCCGGGGCGGGCGGGGCTTTGGGTGTAACCTGCCAGCCATCAACGACTTGGCAAAGGCGCTTTCGGCAGCATGATTTGCTTGCGTTTGACAGGTGGACTGCGTAAACTCCGCAGCAATTCGATTCAACCCTCATGAAACTGAGAATTTGTTCTTGTCGATGGCTGGCAGGGCTGCTCGTTGCTGTGGCTTGTTTGTCAAGCAACGTTTTGGTCCGGGGCCAGGTAACCGGAAGCGGCCCGAGCGACGCCGAGTTATTGACCGTGGCGGGAAAGGTGGAAGTGGCGCCGCGCGGCCAGACGGTCTGGACGGCCGGGCACGCCAACCAGACCTTGAAAGTGGGGGACCGTCTGCGCACCGGGAAGGACAGCCGGGCGACGCTGCGGCTCTCCAACTTGAGCGTGCTGCGCGTGTATGAATTGACGACGCTGGAAATCCAGCCGCCGGACCAGCCCGGACACCGGCCGGTGCTGGATTTGGAAGCCGGCGCCGCCTATTTCTTCAACCGCGACAAGCCGTCGGAGACCCAGTTCCGCACGCCTTCCGCGTCGGGGGCCATTCGGGGAACGGAATTCAACCTCGCCGTGGCGGACAACGGGCGGATGGAATTGGCGCTGCTGGACGGGCAGGTGGATTTGACCAACAACCAGGGCACGCTGCAGGTGCAGACCGGCCAGAAAGCGGTGGTTGAACCCGGCCAGGCCCCGCAAAAAGCGCCGCTCATCGACGCCGTCAGCATCATCCAATGGACGCTTTATTATCCGGCCATATTGGATGCGGACGAACTGGAGCTGGGCGCGGACGTCAAGGAAGCGCTGGGGCAGTCGCTGGACGCGTATCGGAGCGGGGATTTGCTGCAAGCCCTGGCCCGGTATCCCGAGGGCCGCAGCGCCGCGTCGGAATCCGAACGGGTGTATCACGCCGCGTTGCTGCTGGCGGTGGGGCAGGTGGATGGGGCGCAGCAATTGTTGCAGGAGACCAACCGGGAGGCGCGCGCCGCCGCGCTGGCCGCCGCCTTGCAGGAAATGATCGCCACGGTCAAAGGCCAGCCCGGGACAGGCGGGGCGCCGCGCACCCTGGCCACCGAATGGCTGGCCGGCTCTTACCAGGCGCAAGCCCGCCGCGATCTGGCAGCGGCCTTGGACATGGCGAAGAAGGCGGCCGCCAAGGCCCCTGGTTTCGGCTTCGCCCAGGAACGGCTGGCGGAGATGGAATTTAGTTTTGGGGAGACGGACGCGGCCCTGGACGCGCTGAACAAGAGCCTGGCATCGTCACCGCGCAACGCCCAAGCGCTGGCCTTGAAGGGGTTCGCCCTCGCCGCGCAAGGCCGGATCACGCAGGCCGGCCTGTATTTTGACGAAGCCATCGCGGCGGACGGTTCGCTGGCCAACGGCTGGCTGGGACGCGGTTTGGTGCGCATCCGCAGCAACCACATTGCCGAGGGACGGAAAGACCTGGAAACCGCCGCCGCCCTGGAACCGACCCGCGCCTTTCTGCGCAGTTACCTGGGCAAAGGCTGGAGCCTGGACCGGCCGTTCCAATATGGATGGAACACCCACCTGGCCACCAACGAACTGACCCTGGCCATGCGCCTGGACCCGAACGACCCGACGGCCTGGCTCTACGCGGCCTTGCTGAATGACCAGCTCAACTGCATCAACCAGGCGATCAAGGACCTGGAACATTCCGAGGAAATGAACAACAACCGCGCCGTTTTCCGCTCCAAGTTCATGCTGGATCAGGACCAGGCAGTGCGCAGCGCCAACCTGGCCTTGATTTATCAGGACGCCGGCTTCAGCGACGTGGCGGTGCGCGAGGCGACCAAGGCGCTGCAGGACGACTACGCCAATTATTCCGCCCATTTGTTCCTCTCCGAATCCTATGACGCGCTGCAGGACCCGAAGAAGGAGGACTTGCGCTACCAGACGCCGTGGGAGGATGAATTATTGATGGCCAACCTGCTTTCGCCGGTCGGCGCGGGCGTGCTGGCCCAGAACGTTTCGCAGCAGGAATACTCCAAGCTTTTTGCCGCCGACGGCCTGGGCGCCGCGTCGCAGACCGAGTTTTTCAGCCGCGGGGCGTGGCTGGAGAACGGCGCGCAATTTGGCGTGTTCGGCCCGCTGGCCTACGCGCTCAACGCGTATTATTACACCGACCCCGGCTGGCGGCCCAACAACTCCATCGTGAATTCGGATTACTCGGTGGAACTCAAATACCAGATCACGCCCAAAGACACCGCGTTTGTCGAGGTGGAACGGACGGAACTCCAGGCGGGTGACCCGTTCCAGTATTACGATTACAACACGGCCAAGACCGCAACCGCCAACCAAATGGGAGGCCTCGGGACGGGATTCCTCTCGTCGGCCTACGTGACGACGGGCTATGATCCCTACGTGGAGGAGTATGAAGAGCAGGACCCGAACGTGCTGGTGGGCTACCATCGCGACTGGGGCACCGGCAACCACACCGTGTTGCTCTATCGCAACCTGCAGGACCACGTCTCGTCCATCGATGGATTTTATACCGCGCCAGTTTTGATCTATTCTGCTCTGCCTCTGGGCCTGGCGGCGCCGCCCCTGGGCGTGAGCACCGACGTTCTGCGCCGGACGACGGAGTTGAACTCGGTGGAGCTGCAACACATTTATCAGAGTGAATGGCAAAGCTTGATCGCGGGCGCGCGTTTCCAGGACGAGAGCATGCAATCGGCCAACTCGATTCTGCCGTCGCTTTCGGCGCTGGTGGCGGGAGCGCCGGCCATGGCCTTTGCGCCCAACGTCGATACGGAGTTTGAACGGTTCAGCGGCTACGCCTATTACCAACTGAAACCGGTCGATTCGCTCAGGCTGACCGCCGGCCTGACCTATGATTGGGAGCGGTACCCGGACAACCTCGGCCAGCCGCCGCTCTCCAGCCAGGAGTCCGAAAAAGGGCGGCTCTCGCCCAAGTTCGGCGTGGATTGGACGCCGGGGGACGGCACGCGCGTCCGCGCCGATTTCACGCGTTCCATGGGCGGGTTGATCAACGACAGCAGCACGACCATCGAGCCGAGCCAGATCGCCGGCTTCAACCAATCGTTCCGCAGCCTCATCCCGCAATCGGCCGGCTTTGGCACGCCGCCGGGCCTGGTGTTCGAGACCTACGGGCTGGGCATTGATCACACATTCCCCACGGGCACGTATGTCGATTTGGAGGCGCAACTGCTCTCTTCCACCGGCAACCAGAACTTCGGCTACTACTACGGCGACAACACGGGCGGCCCCCTCACCACGACGGTTTCGCAGTTCAGCCAGTCGCAATACTTCCAGGAGAAGGACGTGTTTGCCAGCGTCAGCCAGGTGATCGGCAAGGACTTGGCCGTTGGGGCGCGTTATTCGCTGACCGCCGTGGATTTGACAGTGGATGACTATTCGGCGGCGCTGGCGACGACTTTCCCGCAGCACGAGAACTCGACGTTGAACGAGCTGAGCTTGTTCGGCAATTTCTACGTGCCATGCGGTTTCTTCAGCCAGCTCCAGGGCAATTGGTGGATCCAGCACAATGCGGACAACCAGTTCTCTTCGGCGAGTTCGCCCGGCGCGATTTCGGAGCCGGGGGCCGATTTCTGGCAGTGGAATTTCTACGCCGGCTACCGGTTTCCGCGGCGGCATATCGAGGTGGCGCTGGGCCTGATCAACATGTTCAACACGGGCTACAATGTGGATCCGGTGACGTATTTCCTGGAACAGGCGCGCACGCGGACGCTGATGGCCAGCCTGAAGTTCAATTTCTGAGCCGGCCCATGAATCATCCCGTCGCGCAGGCCATACGGGATCGCTTCAATCTTCGCGAGGGCTTGGAGGAGTTCTTTTCCCGGCTGAAAAAGAACTGGCGCCCGGCCCTGATCGGCGCGGCGCTCTCCGCCGGGGTGGGGGCAATTTTATGTTCGACTTCGATGGGCATCAAGTTGTGGCAGTGGAGTTACGATCTTCCCTTTCGGGCGCGCGGCGTGGTTGTGCCGCGGGAAGCCGCCCTGGTTTACCTCGACGAGCAGTCCCATCTGGAGCTGGACCAGCCTTATGACAGGCCCTGGAACCGCTCCCTGCACGCCCGCCTCCTGGATGTCCTGACGGCGCAACACGCCAGGGCCGTCGTGTTTGATATCGTGTTCTCGGGACAGGGACCGGACCCTCAGGCGGATGAGCAGCTTGCCGAGGCCATCAAGAAGAATGGCAAAGTGATTCTGGCCGCTGATTTTCGAAGCGCCGGTTTTGGCGGCAGCCAGACGGCCGAATCGCAAAAAAAATTCGACCCTCCCTATGATCTCTTCTACAAGGCTGTCGGCGGCCATTGCGGTTGTGATTTCGTTTATCCAGACGGCGACCAGGAGGTTCGGCGTCATTTGCCGTTCGATCCCGAAAATGACGCCTATGGCAGCGAAGGCTGGACGGCGGCGGCGATGCTGAACGCCAGGGTGACAAAAAGCGACGCGAACAAATACATTCCATTCTGGATCAATTATTACGGGCCGAGCGGCACGCTTCCCAGCGTCAGCTTTTGCAAGGCTCTGACCTGCATGGAGGCCGGCAGTGAAATTGCGACAAACTTCTTCACCGACAAAGTGGTCTTCGTCGGGGCGCGCACTTTCACCAAGTACAGCGGCGAGAGAAAAGACGAATACCCGTCTCCCTTTTCTTATGTGAACGAGAACATGCCGTTTACCAGCGGCGTGGAGATTCAGGCCACGGCTTTTCTCAACATCCTCCGCGACGAACGACTCCTTCGTCTCTCGAAGGAGATCGAACTGTGCGTGATTGTTCTGGGCGGCGCGCTGGCCGGTTTTGGCCTGACCCTGTTGCGGCCCACGGGGTCAAGCCTGGCCGCGCTGGGCCTGGCCTTCGGCGCGGCCGCCGCCAATTACCTCATGTTCGTCCACCTCCACCGCTGGTTCGCCTGGGAGATTTTTGTGCTGTCGCAGCTTCCCGTCGCCTGGGTTTTCTCCGTCGCCTTCAACTCCATCCAGCTTTACGTGGAAAAGCAGAAGGTCGAGCAGTCCCTCTCCCTCTATCTCTCGCCCAAGCTGGTCAAGAAATTCGCCAAGGACCCCAAGCTGCTCAAGCCCGGCGCGGAGAAGCAGTTGCTGACCATCCTCTTCAGCGACATCGCCAGTTTCACCAACATCTCCGAGGGCATGGACTCGGACGACCTGGCCCGGTCCATGAATGATTACTTCCAGATCGCCGTGCATAACTGCATCCACGCCACGGACGGCACGGTTGTCAAGTATATCGGCGACGCCATCTTCGCCTTTTGGAACGCGCCGGAGGCGCAGGAGGACCATTCCTACCGCGCCTGCGAGGCCGCCCTGCGCTTTCGCGACCAGCCCCCGCAGTTCATGAACGGCCGGGAGCTGGTCACGCGCATCGGCCTGCACACCGGCGTGGCCAATGTCGGCAATTTCGGCAGCATGACGCGGGTCGATTACACCGCCCTGGGCGAGAACATCAACCTGGCCTCGCGCATGGAGGGGCTGAACAAGTACCTCGGCACGCGCGTCCTGCTCACCGCCGACACGCGGCAGGTCGCCGGCCCGAAGATCATCACGCGCTACCTGGGCTTGTTCCGCTTGAAAGGCTTCGAGAAGGCGGTGGGTGTCCATGAACTGACCGGGCGCCAGGAACAGGAGGCCGGATCGCGCGAATTGCGCGAACGCTTCGCCCGGGCGCTGGCCGCGCTGGCCGCCAAGGATTTCGCGGCGGCGGAAGCGGCTTTCCACCGCGTGCTGGAAATCAGCCCCAAGGACGGGCCGTCGCTGTTTTATCTCCATGAAATCGAGGAACTTCGCAAGGAAACGCTGCCGCCCGATTGGAAGGGGGAGATCACGCTGAAGGAGAAGTAAAACGGTTTAAGGAAAGGGGTCGCCCGAAAACGGCTCGGCGGGAGCCTCGCCCTACCGCCGCCTCGGCAGGGCGACGCTCCCGCGGAGCCTTCGTCTCACCGAGAATGCGGCTGCAGTTTTTGTTGAAGTGTTCAATCCGCGCTTTCGCCTGCCCCGTCAGAACACCTCGAGACCGAGAAACGCGACAAACAAGCCGAAGGCGCACCGGACGGCGCTGCCGAGGCGGATGCGTTTTTCTGTGGCGGTGGCCCAGTAAAGCATGTCGCGCAGGCGCCAGGGGGAAATGGTGAACCAGATGCCGGCCACGACCAGCCCGTAAGCCCACACCGCGATGACCAGCCGCCACTCGCTCTCCGCCCAGCGCGCGCTATCGACCATCAATTTGGCCAGCAGCAGCATCAGGACCGCCAGACCGCGCACCGCCAGAAAGTCCTGCACAAAAAAGCAGGAGCCGACGCCGACGCCGAGGAAAAGGGTGTAAAGAAAGGGTTTGAGGGCTTCGAAGTCGGAGAGCGATTCCCGGCTGACGTTCCACATGAACCAGGCGGTGGCGGAGAGCATGAACAAAAAGCCGGCGGGCAGCGAGCGGGGCAGCTTGCGGGCGACGTTTTTCAACCCGGACGGTTTGAGCAGCCCGTAGAAATTGATCGCCGCCATGGCCAGCCCCAGGCAGATCGACAAAGTTGACAGTTTAACGCCCATGATCGCCCCGCAAGGAGACACGGAAACCACCCCCGGCGCAACAAGGAAAACGGGAAAAATCCGGGCGGGTTATTGCCAGGACATCACGAGAGTCTTTTTGTTGTTGGCCGAGTTCAGCGGCTGCCCCGGGAGAAGTGCCGTTTTATAGTAAGGGCCGAAAGACCAAACTATGGCTGACCCGGGAATAAGCAAAGGAGCAGTCGGACGAGGAACATTATTTTGATATGCGAGGTTCAAAGCGTAGTCCCAGCACTTGCCATCGTAATTCAAATCCAGCGTGACGATGTATGGATTGCCCCAGGGATCAAGGAAAACGTCATTGGTGGCGATGCCAGGGGAATTTGTAGTCACTGCGGGCTTTGCAGTAAAAAGCTGCGTTTGCTGAGGATTATAAATATGCGCGGTAGGATAATTGCTCTCCGGCCAATAGGCGTCGTCTCGCAGGATGGCGATTACCTCGGAGTTGTAGTTCTGATAGGCGCTACCCGCCTGGCCGCGCCGGCTTGTACCCGGCTCAAACGACGCAACTGGTGGCAGTTGATAATTCAGATTCCAATAACCTCCCGCTACCTGTGGCGTCACCGCGGAATTTGTCAGCGTCGTTCCAAAAGTAAAGTCATTTGTGCCGGCGGCGACGACGGCATTGGTGGAGGCGGGCAGGCGGCTGTAGTTGGCGTTGTATTGATTAATGGCGCCAACAAGATTGGCCTCTTCGGTCTGGGCCATTTTTTTCTGGGCGTTTATTTTTGTCATGCTCAAGGCCGGCAACAACATGCCGGCCAGGATGGCGATAATGGCGATAACGGTCAGCAGTTCGATCAGGGTGAACGCCTGCTTCAGGTTGCGCTCCGCGGGAATGATCCTCTTCATAGCTTTGCCTCAATTTAATTTAATTGTTTACCTCTCTTTTGTCAAACGGGCCATGGTGAGGTGGTGCGCGATACAGGGTTTGAACCTGTGACCCCCACCGTGTCAAGGTGGTGCTCTTCCACTGAGCTAACCGCGCTCCCCGCTTGCTTCTAACTTAGGCCAAACGCGCCCCGTTTGGCAAGCCCGGAAAATGCTCCGAGCCGGGCGCCATCAACTTTTCCCCCGGCCCGCGGCGAGCTTCCCAATCGCCCATTTGGCGTGTTCCGCAATGAGCGGGTCCGGGTCCGCCGCCGCCCGGGCCAGGGCGGGCAAGGCGCCCGGATCGCCGCAATTCCCCAGGGCCACGCAGACGTTGCGCAGAAACCCGCGCCGTTTGGCCCGCAGGATGGGGGTGCCGGCAAACCGCCTTTTGAAACCTGCTTCGTCCAGGGAGAGCAATTCCGCCAAGTCCGGCGCCGCCAATTCGGCCCGGTAATGCGGCCGCATGAGCGCGCCTTCCCTGGCGAACCGGTTCCACGGGCAGACGGCCAGGCAATCGTCGCACCCGAAAATCCGGTTGCCGATGGCGGTCCGGAATTCCTCCGGGATCGGCCCTTTCAATTCAATGGTCAGGTAGGAAATGCAGCGGCGGGCGTCGAGCTGGAAGGGGGCGGTGATGGCGGCGGTGGGACAGGCGTCAATGCAGCGCCGACAGGAGCCGCAATGGTTTCGCTCAGGCGCGTCCGGCTCGATTTCGAGCGTGGTGAGGATTTCGGCCAGAAGAATCCAGTTGCCCCACTGGCGGCTGATGAGGCTGGCGTGCTTGCCGATGAAGCCGAGTCCCGCGCGTTGCGCCAGATCGCGTTCGAGCAACGGACCGGTATCGACATACCACAAGGAGCGGCCCCCGCCCGGGCTGCCCTGGTCGATGAATCCGGCCAGCGTTTTGAGGCGCTCCCCCAGCACGACGTGATAGTCGGAGAATCGGGCGTAACGGGCGATTGGGCCGGTTGCGCCCGCTTTCGGCGCGTGGGCGGTCGGAGCAATGTTATAACTGACAGCGAGGGTGATGATGGTTTTGGCATCGGCCAGGACAAGGGCCGGGTCCATGCGCTTCCGGGCGGTGCGCTGGAGATAGCCCATTTCGCCATGGCGGCCGGCGTCGAGCCAGCGCTGGAACTCGGCGGCGTGATCGGGTGGCCGGGCGCTGGTGAACCGGCAGGCGTCAAAGCCCAGGGCGCGGGCGCGTTCTCGAATGGCTGTGCGTCCGGCTTCGGTCATCGCCTGTCTCACTGTCGCGCGAGTTGGAATTGGTGCAGCACCTGCTGGACGACTTCCTTGGGCGAACGCTGGCCGGTTTGGATGAGGACGTCGGCCTGGCGGTAGAGGGGGTCGCGCAAGGCCAGGAGTTCGCGGATTCTGCCCAGCGGATCGGCGGTTTGCAGCAAGGGCCGGTGGGTCTGGGATTGCACGCGTTCCCAGATGGTTTCGGGCGAAGCCCACAGGCAAACGACCAAGGCATGGGTTTTGAGGCTGGCCAGGTTCTCCGGGTCGGCCACCAGGCCGCCGCCGGTGGCGATGACCGTCTTCTGGCGGCGGCCCAGGTTCTGGACCACCTGCTTTTCCAACTGGCGAAAAGCGCCCTCGCCCTGCTGTTTGAAGATTTCTTCGATGCTCAGGCCGCATTGGGATTCGATGAGGTCATCGGTATCGACAAAGTCGAACTGCAACGCCTCGGCGGCGAGGCGGCCGACGCAAGATTTGCCGGTGCCCATGAAACCGACCAGGGCGATGTTCTGCATGGTGCGCACGGGCCAAAGTTAAAGGCTAAATGCTAAATGCTAAATGCTAAATTAAAGCGTCCTACCCGAGGAATGCTGTCGTATTCGAGACCCGATAGGCGCTCCTCCTGCCCCGTTCTTCGTTACGGCGACTCGATCTTGTAAAACATGGGCGAGGAGCAATTCGTGACGGCGGCTTGATACGTGCCCGGACCGCCCGTGATTAACGCGCCGACATTCGTGTAAGCGCCGTTCACGGTGGTCGAACCGAAGAGATTGAACGCCGACGGGAGCAGGTTGCTGGAATTGGTAAAGGTGATCGTGATGGCAGAGCAACCGGGGCTGCTGGGAATGGCGGAAATTTCGGTGATGTTGATGGTTAGGGTTGAAACGACGACCTGCGCCACGGCCAGCGTGGTGGCTTGGTTCGTCCCCGGCGGCGACCAGACCTGCCAAAAACTGTTTGGCCACGCGGCGCCGTAGAGATTGCCAAGGTTGTCCCAAGCCGCGCCGGCATATTGAGCCGGGTAACCCAGGTTGGTCAGGATCACGGAGCCGTTGGTGGCGTTGAGCACGCGGATGCCGGGATAGTTGTCATTACCCGCCAACATGGGCAGCGCCACCATGGTTGGATGTTGCCGATTATTGATGACGGTGTCCTGCACGTATTCGAACGTGGCGTCATTAGTTCCAACGCTCCAGCGCACTTGCCCGGTGTTGGTGCCGTAGGCGTTCGTCGGACCGTTGCCTTCAGGAGGGAGAATGCCGCGGTTCCAATTGGTGTATTCCATGCACCTGGACGGGGTATCGTTGTCGTACAGGCTCTGGGAAACGAAGATGTCGAGATTTGTATCGACCATGCAGCCGCCCGAAGAACCCTCGCTCAGGTCGGAACTGGAACCCGCAATCACAGCCTGGATGCCCTTGGTGTCGGCCGGATCGGAAGCGCCGTTCCGCAGGCGATACATCCAAATGCCCCAATTTGGGCTGTCCGGCGCGCTGTCGCAGAGCCAGATCGCCGCGTTGGACGTGGTCGTGGAGGTCATATCAAAATTGTTCAGCCCGTAAGCGAGGGAGCCGAAATAGGGGTTGTTGGTATAATTATGCGGGCCACCCAACGAGCCTTTGTATCCGTCGTCAATGACGATCTGGTTGGTGGTCACCTTCATATCGAAAGCAATGACGGCGCCCAGGGAGCTGTAATCCATCATGTAGATCCTGTCATCATCGCCGATCTTCAGGCTCCAAGGCACTCCCCCGGATTGGCTGGGCATCTGTCCTGGGCTGGAGGTGTTTCCGAAGTCGTCCGTGGTATATCCTCCGTAGCCGAAGCCGCCTTCATCGGCATAGCTGCCGTCGGCATTTAATTTGTAGATGCCGTCCATGTTGTTGGACCCGGAAACCGGGTTGACGCCGCTTGCCGCGGCGCACCCCACCACGACACGCCCGTAATAGGGGCTGTTGGTATTATTATCGACAGCAATGCCGGCGGCGTAAGAGATGTAATTGCCGGGATTGGTGGTGCTGATCTGCGTCCAATTGGTGAAGCCGGTGGCGGCGGCGGTGATGCTGACGGAATAGGTCCCCGTGCTGGCGGGGATCCAGGACACGGCGTTGCTGCCCATGTTCGTCCCGCCCGCAATCAACTGCACCACGGTGTTCCCTTGCAGGATGTTGACCGCGACGCCCCTGTCGGCAACCTGATTGAGGCGGTAGCTGATGGACGCGGGAACGTCCTGGAAAGCGGTCGCGTTGGTCAGGTTGCCGTTGATTTGAATGTCCGTGGCATAGACATAAGCGCGGGCGGGCAGGGCGGACGACAAGAGGGCCAGCGCAAGGACGGAGCTTCCCGCCACCGTGCCGGAACGCAGCAGTTCAAATGGTTTCATAATTCAGTTTTGGTTTTCTGGACCAGGCGCAAATTACTCCTTTGCCGGAAAGCGCCCCTTGTTGAGGCGGCAGACTGCGACAAAAGCAGCCGCCAGAGGGCAATTCTCCCAATGTCGGCGCGCTTTCAAGCTTGGCCCAGCATGGCATAAAACTCGCCCAAAAGCAATCGTTTTTTGCCCTTCTTCGCCCGTCGATAAGCTCCGGGCCGGCCCGCGTCAGCCTTCCGCCTTTGGTTTCGCTTCGGCGGGGGGGAGCATCCAGCGATGGGGGCGCTTGCCGTCGTAGCTGCAAAAGGCCAGAAAAACCTTGGCGGCGTTCATGACGTTGGCGGGGATGGCGTCGCCGGGGATCTGGCCGGCCATGTGCATAATTAGTTGGGCATCATTGGTTTCGGCGTTAATGTCGCGGGCCATGGCGCCGACCAGGACAAAGGTCATGAATTGTTCCTTATTTGTCATATATTTTGCATTTTCCGCCATCCTACGCCGCCAGGTTGGACATAGGCTGTCCATGTGAATAACTTTCAGAGGAAAGGGACCCAAGGGAGGAGACTTGAATCGGTTCAGGTGAAGGCTGTGGAGCGGGGAATTGGAAGGCTTGTCCGGCCTGGGATCTACAGAGATTTCGCGGCTGATGGCGCTAAATGGAGGGGTGTCGGTGGTGGTTGATAGCCGACGTTTTGCTGATTAACTGTGGGCCATTCAGGGCTGGTCCATGAGGTGGCCACAGCATCTCGATGCCGCCCCCTGCTCCGAAATGGGGCGGAGGAGGGGGGGCAGGCTGCACCAGCCGGCGCCGGAGGAACCAGGCGCCGGCTGGTCAAAGGCCGGCAAGCCGGCCAGAATCACAGATGATAAGTGAAGGAAACGCTGAGGGTGTGATTCTGCATGTTGCTGGTCCGCAGGCCGGCAAACTCTTCGTCGAAGACAGCCATGTACTTATAACCGAAACCCACGTCGCAATGACTGCACAGTTGGTAGCAGACACCGACTTCCGCCTGGACGGCGGGGCCCCAACTATCGTGTGAATAGGTGATTGGGTGATTGATGATCGACCTGAGATTCACAGCGGCATAATCCAAACCCACACCGAGGCCGGCGTAGGGCGTCCATTTGCCGAGTTGATAGCTGGCAACGGCCTTGGCGAGGAAGGGGACCTGCCACAAGTTGCCGCCCGCCTCTTCTTTGAGGCCGACTGCCTTGACGTGAGCAAATTCATTCCACATGAAACCCGACTCCAACTCCGGGGCCAGGGAGAGTTTTGGCGTGAGTTGGAAGCCGTAACCGCCTTCCAGGCCCCAACGGAAGCCGGGATCCGTTTCGAGGCCAAAGCCCGTGTGGCCGCCCTGGGAGACCCGGATGGACGGCATCAAGTTCAGGCCGGCGTCCGTGCCAACGAAAAAGCCCGGCTTGACATCCTGGGCGTTGGCGTTGACCGCGAGAATGGCGGCCAACGCGACTCCGCTGGCCAAGGCCAAACATTTTGATGTGAGGTGCTTGATCTTCATTTTTATCCTTTGTTGAGTTTTCGTTTGCTTTCTCGAGACTTACAGCCCCGGCGTCAGGACGCCCATATGAACGCTCCCGCCAAGGGCCTCAATGTTCTTTACGTCGTGTTTCCCCTTCATGGGTAGGCAGTTCGAGAAGAAAAGGCGACACGACATCAACCCTTCTACTCCATCGAATGCTGTACTGGGAGGCAGCCTAATGCTTCTTTGAAATTCATTGCAAGCAAATAAATGCTTGATAAATGGTGGCGGGCGGGGGGGCAAAGGCTGAAGCAGGGTGCAGCGAGAGACTGATGGGACGAAAGGGACCCAAGGGAGGAGACTTGAACGGGCCTAGGCGGAGGCGGGGGGGGCGGGGGGTGGGGCGGGCGGCGGGGGGGGATTGGGGGGAGGGCTCTCGACTTGGGCGAGGGTGAGTTGCTCGGGCGGAGCGGTGGCCAGGCCGGGGTCGGCTGTCAATAAACCTTCGGGACGGGTGACGGGGAGGCGGCGGAGTTCGTCGGCGGCGGGGAGGTCTTGGAGGTTGCGCAAGCCGAAGTATTCGAGGAACAAGGGGGTGGTGCCGTAGGTCATGGGATGGCCGACAACATCGGCGCGGCCCACCGGCCCGGCCAGGCCGCGTTCGAGGAGGGTTTGCAGGACGCCGTCCACGGTCACGCCGCGGACCTGCTCGATTTCGGCGCGGGTGACGGGCTGGCGATAGGCGATGATGGCCAGGGTTTCGAGGGCGGGCTGGGAGAGGCGCGGGGGCCGGGCCTTGAGGCCGACGAGGGCGACGATCCAGGGGGCAAATTCAGGCTGGCTGACGAATTGCCAGGAGCCGGCGACGCAGGCGAGGCGGAAGCTGCGGCGGGCGGCTTCGTGGTCGCGCTGCAATTCTTCCAGGGCGGCGATGATGCCGGGTTCGCTGGTTTTTTTGAAGGGCAGCGCGGCCTGGCCATGTTCGGCGGCGGCGGCGAGGAGATCGCGCAGTTCATCGGCGCGGAGCGGGCGCTGGGCCGAGAAGAGGATGGATTCCAATATGAATTTGAGTTCCATGCGAAAGGAGGCTCAGGCGGGCGCGGGGAGGGGCGGAGGGGTTGGGGCGGGCAGCGCCTTGGAGATTTCGATGGCCCCGAAATCGCCGGCCTGCACACAGAGCAGTTGTTTGAGGCGGACGAGCTCGAGGAGGGCCAGGAAGGTGCAGACGACCTCCGAGCGGCTGGTGGCGGCGCTGAAGAGGTCGGCGAATTTGAGGGGCGACTTTTCATCGAGCAGTTTGAGGAGGGCCTCGATTTTTTCGCTGACGGTCCATTTATCGTCGAAGATTTCGCGGAAATCGTCGCGGCGGCTGACGCGCTTGAGGACTTCGTTGACGGCGTTGAGCAGGTCGAAAATGGAGGCCTCGGCCTTGGGAACGGGCGGCGGAGCCGGTGTTTCCTGGGGAACGGGGAGGCGGGGGAAGGTGTTTTCCTGCTGGATTTCGCGGGCCTGGAGGGCGGCGGCGGCGTCCTTGAATTTTTTGTAGGCGACCAGTTGGCGGATGAGTTCCCAACGGGGGTCCTCGCCGTCGTCCTCATCGGATTCCCCGGCCTGCAAGTCGCGGGGGAGGAGTTCGCGGCTTTTGATGTACATGAGGGTGGAGGCCATGACGAGGAATTCGCCGGCGAGGTCGAGGTCGAGCAGGCGCATGAGGTCGATGTATTCGATGAACTGGGCGGCGAGGCGGGTGAGGTTGACCTGGTAAATATCGACCTCCTCCTTTTTGATCAGGTAAAGGAGCAGATCAAGAGGTCCTTCGAAGACATCGAATTGGACTTTGTACTCGGCCATCAAAGAAAGGCTAAAGGCTAAAGGCTAAAGGCTAAAGGAAAAATTGAAGGGCAAACCTGGTTGGGCAACGTCCTATGGCATTTCAACAAAAACTGCAGCCGCAGTTTCGTGGACATGCCGGCTCCGCAGGAGCGTCGCCCTACCGAGGCGGTGGCAGGGCGGGGCTCCCGCCGAGGCATTTCACGGCTAGAGCTTTTCGTAAAGCGCTATAATTTGAATTCTTGCCCCTTTATGCCAGCTTCGCCAAAAAGAAGAGGATGATCGCCATCATTCCCCATCCGAGCAAGAGCCATGGCAGATCTATCAGATATACAGAATGTCCGCCGGAGTTTGACTTGGCAGAATGATGAGACCGACGCCAATTCACAAATCGGGGGCATTCGTTTCAATGGGCAGCCCGCAGCCGGCCAAACCATGAACCGGCCTGTCGGCCATCTCCGTTGGTCTCTTGGCATCCGTGTCTTCTTTCCGTGATTTTGTTCCTACGAAAAGGAGTTGCTTTTAAACCACGTGTCAACCGATCCTGAAGATCATGAGCATGCATAAATTCGCCATCGCAAGCGGCATTGCTGTGGCCGGGCTGGCAGTGCTTGCGTTGGTGCAACATCAAAGGATCCAGGCATTGGGCCAAGAGAATGAGGCGTTGAAGCAAGAGGTGGCGCAGATCGCACCGTTGCAGGAGCAACTGGCGCAGGCCAGGCAAGACACGGACCATGCCGGCGGCGGCGCGTCGGCCCGGGAGTCGCAAGTGCACGAATTGGCGCGATTGCGCGCCGAAGCGCAGCAAATGCGGCAGATGACCAACGAACTGGTCAGGGCGCGGCAGGAGATTCAAACGCTCAATCAACGCGCTGCGTCCGAGGCAGAGGCAAGGGCGTCCGAGACGGAGGCCAGGAGGGGCCAGGGGGCGGGGCTGCAAGCCGAGAATGAGAAAACGGGACGCATGAATGCGTGCATCAACAATCTCCGTCTCTATGACGCCGCCAAGCAACAATGGGCGCTGGAGCAGAGGAAGACAGCCAACGACACCCCAACGATGAACGATTTGCAGCCCTACCTTGGCCACGGAACGAATGGAGAAATGCCGTCCTGTCCTGACGGAGGCGTTTACACGATTGGCACGGTTGGCGAGAAACCGGTATGCAGCATTCCAGGGCATGTCCTGCCTTGATGCTGCGTTCACCACCGTCACCGGCCATAATCAAACTGAACGGGAGGCGAGCTGGCGCAATCAAATTGAAGAGAATGCCGGCGATTGGCAAGTGTGAAGGACAGCCCGCGGGAGTTCGCGCCGAAAGCCCATGGTCAGCAGTTAATTTGCCGGGGCAACCAATTGGAAGAATTGCTGCTGGCCCGTGATGGCGTTGGTGTACGGGCTGGATGTGCCAGGGACATTCGTAAAGATGCCGGTTAGATCAGGCGCGGATTGAAGGGAAAAGAGCGAGGCGGGGTCATTCCAGCTCAAGACCACATTGCTGCCCGCCAGTTGAATGTTCAAGTCAATGGGCGCAAGCAATACCAGCAAGCTGACGCTGTTGGTCGCGTTGCTGTAATCAATCGCGTCGTCCGGGGTGAAGAGGAGGCCAAGCATGTTGGTGCCGGGACTTAACACCGTGCCTGCGGATGGATTATAGGCAAAGCTGCCGGGCACGTTCGCGGTGGCGTCCAACTGGTTGGAACTCAAGGGGGTGCCATAATTGACGGCCGACGGCGTGGGCCAGCTCAAGAAGGAGGCGGCCAGGGTGATAGTGAGGGTGCCGATGTTCGTGGTGACTGTATAGTTGGCAAGCCGGTTGTTCGGGTCCGACAGCAGGGGCGTGATGGGATAGGTTCCCACCGGACTGCTGTCCGTCGCGTTGCAACTGCAGGCGGCCGTGATGTTGTCCCCGTTCTGCAAGCCGGCGATGGCGCCTGTGAATGCGGGGTTGGCAAGGCCATAGACCCGGCTGGCATTGGAGGCCGTGACGGTCAATGGCGCGGATGAAACCAGCAAGCTGACCGTATTGGTGGCGCCGGTGTAATCACCCTGATCGGTCGGCGTGAAGATGACGGAAAGCGTGTTGGCGCCAGCGTTGAGCACGGCGCCGTTGGTTGGAGCATAGGCAAAGCTGTTGCCCGGCACGTTGGCGGTGGCGTCCAACTGGCCGGAACTCAGAGCCGTGCCGTAGGTAATTGGAGCGGGATTGGCCCACGTAATGATCGGAGTCGCCTGGTTGATGGTTTGCGACAAGGCCGGTGAATTGGTGCTGGCGGCGTAAACAGCGTCTCCGCTGTACACCGCAGTGATGGAGGAAAGGCCGGCGGCGAGTTGAGTGGCGGCGGTGGTGTAACCGGCCTGGGCGCTGGCGTTCAATGTCCCGGCGCCGATTTGAACCGCGCCGTTATAGAAAGCCACTGATTCTCCACTGATCCCGCCAGCGGCCACGCCGTTACTCTGGACGGTGGCGGTGAAGGTGATCGGGTTGCCGTAGATGGAAGGATTGGCGCTGGATGTCAAATTGACGGTGGTGGTTTGCAATGGGGCGAAATTAAAGAGCGTCAGCGAAAGCGGGGGGAAGGCGTAGGTGAACTGCGTCGAGACCGGGGAGTAATTGGACACGGCGATTTGCTGAAGGGAGAGGCTCAGGTTGTTTTTCGCGGCGTTGTCCTGTGGCTGGCCGTAGAAATAGACGGTGGCCGTTGAAGAGGGCACAAAGTTGGCCAGGTTGACCTGGCCGTTGAAAGTGGCGTTGGTATCCTTGTTGATGACGAGGAGGCGGAGCGAGCCATCGGCGGCGCGGGCAGCGTAAGGCGTCAGGAGCAGGTAACTGCTGCTGGCGTTGAGGGTGGTGGAGCCCGGACGCGCAAGATATTGCATCATGCTCAGGCCGTAATAACTCGGGTAGCATGAGGATTGATTGTAGATGCAGCCATTGTCGCCGACGGTGCGCCAGCCGTAGAGGGTGGAGTCGTAGTTGCCGCTGGTGTCCTGGCCATTGCGGAGGTCCCAAAAAGTGTAGGCGTTGAATTCAGTTTTCATGACCTGGCCCATGGTGTCGGCCACATACAAGCCGTTGACCAGGCTGGTGCTCTGCTTTCCATCGGTCTCGCCATTGTTTTCCGTGATGCACAGTTCGGTATTTGACGAGCTGGGGCCCAAGTACTCGGTGAGCATGTAGCGAAGATTGGTGGCATCCTGGGCGAGTTGGGATGAAACCTGGAGCACCAACTGGTCGCTGTCGCCCTGCGGCGAGTATTCGGGGTAAAAATGGTAAATGAGAAAATCCGGAGTGACGCCAAGACTTTTCAGGGTGCTGAGCAGGACGGGTGTCCAGCCATAATGAACCTGCCCGGTGGCGGGGTTGGTGGCGGCATAGGTGGTATAATTGGCGGAACTGTCTTCACCGGGCACGCAGACGGCGCCGACTTTGATGTTGGTATCAGCGGCTTTCATGAGGGCGTAGTAACCGGCGAAGCGGGTGGCGTAGGTGTGAGCGCTCCAAGGGGGGCTGTTGGTGTCTGTTTCCCAGGTGCCATAGCATTCGTTGCCCACCTCCCAGTATTTAATGCCGCAATGATTGGTCACGTTGGCATTGAGCACCCAGGCGGCGGCCTGGTTGCTCGTGCCCGACCCGTAGTTGACGGTAATGAAAGCCTGCTCCCCCGGCCGGTTGGTGAAGACATGCATAAAATTGCCGAAGTTGCAGGCGTAAGAACTGACGGTCCCAGCCGTTCCGTTGGTGGTGTAAGCGGTGGTTTTGCCGGTGACCCAATTATACTCGTCGGAAAGCGAGCCGCCGGGGAAGCGCAGGGAAAGGAGACCGGCCTGGGTGAGGGCGTTGGAAGTGTAGGAAGTGTCGAGATAGCCGTCCCAGATTGCGGTATTGACCCCGAACCACCGCGGGTCGGCGGTGCGGATGGTTTGTGAAGCATCAACCGACAAATTCACCAAGGCAGGGGCGGTTTTGGGGGTGAAGTAAATGTCGCCCAGGTACCACGTGCCGGTCGTGCCACTGGTTGTCAATTGGAAGCTGAAGCGATCGATATTGGTCGTGCCGGCGGGGCAAATGGTGGAAAGAGGGATGCTGAATTGCGTCCAAGTACCGGCCGTCAGGGCCGGGAGCGCATAAGCGGCGCCTACGCCCGCACCGGTAAAATTGCCGGGAAAGACTTGCAGCTTTTGGCCGCCCGCGGAGCCGCCGTTCGCCCAAAAAACCAGATTCTGGTACGGGCTGATGTTCATGCCCTGATAAGCATTGACCACGTCGGTGCCAAGAGAAATGGCCTGCCAACTGCCGGTCGCAGTGGCGCTAATCGAGTCGGTAAAGCCCGGGAGCAAATAGGTGGTGCTCTCGAAATTATTCTCTATCCAACTCCAGTTCTGGAAGGTGTTTTCCAGGGTGTCAAGGTACAGGGGAAGGGTGGCCTGAGCCGGAAGCCAATGTGATGAAGCGAGAAGCAAAGCCGGGAGCAGCCCCGGCAGCATGAGTCTGGTTTTCATAAATGTCAACAATATCCGTCGCATGGCCATCAACCGGGATTTCCCAATTGACTTTTTGCGCATGACCCGTGTGCCCCTTATTCTTCACTTTATTCCTTCTCCACAGATTTGCGAGCCTTTTTTCAGTCTGCCCCTGAGTTTACTCTGACCGCCCAATCCACCCCCGCATCCCAGAATCCCTCGCAAAGATGGGATAATACCAGCTCCAGTTCGCAATTGCACCATGCCGCTCCTACGGAGCTTTGGTTTTTTTGGGTTGTTACTACAAATATGACGCTCCTACGGAGCTTTGGGCCGCGGCTAACGGGCCGTCAAAAAAGCAGGCGCCGACGCAAGGAGGCTCTGATCATGGGCTCGTTTTCGAGGAAAATTGAGCCTCCTGATACGGTTTCCACAGTTATTCAACCGGCGGCGAGGAGAGCCCGCAGGAGTTCGCGCCGAAAGCCCATGGTCAGCAGTTAATTTGCCGGGGCAACCCATTGGAAGAATTGCTGCTGGCCCGTGATGGCGTTGGTGTACGGACTGGATGCGCCAGGCACATTCGTAAAGATGCCGGTTAGCTCAGGCGCGGATTGAAGGGAAAAGAGCGAGGCGGGGTCATTCCAGCTCAAGACCACATTGCTGCCCGCCAATTGGATGTTCAAGTCAATGGGCGCGAGCAATACCAGCAGGCTGACGCTGTTGGTCGCGCATTAGGTCATTAGATCATTATTAGGGGTCAGTCCTAGAAAATTGACAATCACCTTTTATCGTTGCGTGCTGGGCGATAAACGCCATGCCCAATCGCCGTTTTACCACGGACATTTAGCCACAAATCCCAGATACAACGACGCGCATCACACCCCCAACCCGCTGCCCCGCGCCTGCGGCCGAATTAAGATTCAACCTCCTCAATGCTTCGCTTTGTCTGCATTTTTCCCTGATTCCACCGGAGGAAAGACCAAATCTGTCAATTTTCTAGGACTGACCCCTTATGACCCCTTATCCATCAGTCTTTACGGGGCGTCCACGCTGAGGCCGAGTTCGCGCAGGCGCTGGAGTTTGTAGATGAGGGCGCGGCGGCTGATGCCGAGGGCCCTGGCGGTGGCGGTGCGGTTGAAGTTCTGTTTGCGCAGGGCTTGAATGACGGCCTGGGATTCGATTTCCTCCAGGCGCTGGGCGTCCATGGCTTGGGGCGCCTGTGGGGGGCGGGCGCCGGGGCGGATGCGGGCGGGCAAGTGGGCTGGGACGATGAGGTCGCCGCGGCAGAGGAGGGTGGCGCGTTCCATGGCGTTGTGGAGTTCGCGGACGTTGCCGGGCCAGGGATAGAGTTGGAGGCAATCGGCGACGGCGGGGGAGAGGCGGGCGCGGCCCTGGGTAAAGCCGGCGATGAACTGGCCGGCGAGGGGCAGGATGTCTTCGCGGCGCTCGCGCAAGGGGGGGACGTTGAGTTCGACGACGTTGAGGCGGTAGAAGAGGTCTTCGCGGAAACGGCCGGCGCGGACTTCCTCTTCGAGGTTGCGATTGCTGGCGGCGAGGATGCGGGCGTTGACGTGGATTTCGGAGTTGGAGCCGATGCGCTGGAAGCGGCCATCGTGGGCGACGCGGAGCAATTTGGCCTGGAGCTGGGAGGACATTTCGGCGATTTCATCGAGGAAAATGGTGCCGCGGTCGGCCAATTCGAAGCGGCCGATGCGCTGGGCGACGGCGCCGGTGAAAGCGCCCTTTTCGTGTCCGAAGAGCTCGCTTTCGAGGAGAGTTTCGGGGATGGCGGCGCAGTTGACCTTGATGAAGGGGCCGGCGGCGCGGGGGCTCCAGGCGTGAATGACGTCGGCCACGACCTCCTTGCCCACGCCGCTTTCGCCGGTGATGAGGACGCGGCTTTCGGAGGCGGCGATGAGGGAGACATCGCCAAAGAGGTCCTGCATGAGGGGACTGGCGGCGATGATGTGGGGGGGGAGTTGCTTGCCGGCGTCAAACTTGAGCGGGACGCGCTGGGAGAGGCCGGTGGCCTGGCGGACGGAGGCGAGCAATTCGTCCAGGTCAATGGGCTTGGAGAGGTAATTGACGGCGCCATCGCGCATGGCGCCGACGGCGTCGCGGACGTCGGCAAAGGCGGTGACGAGGAGGATGGGAAAGGAGCCGAGTTCCTGGCGGGCGAGGCGGAGGGTATCGAGGCCGGACAAACCGGGCATGCGGACGTCGGAGATCATCATGCTGATTTTTTGGCGGCGGAGGACTTCGAGGGCGCGTTCGCCGGAGGAGACGGCGACGGTGGCGAAGCCCTGGCTGGAGAGGAAGGAATCCAGGAGGCTGCGCTGGGCGGCGTCGTCATCGACGATGAGGAGGCAGGGGGCGGCGACGCTGGGGGCTTCGGGGGGCATGGGGGTCAATCCTTGTGCTTGACTTTGATGTGGGCGATGCGGAAGAGGGCGCCGGCCGGGTCGTTGGGCAGGCATTGGATGTCCCAGCCGTGGGCGAGGATGATTTGCTGGACGACGGCCAGGCCCAGGCCGGTGCCTTCCTCGTTGGTGGTGAAATAGGGTTTGAAGATTTCGGGGCGGTTTTCGGCGGGGACGCCGGGGCCGTTGTCGGAGATTTCGATGAAGGCTTCGTCGTTGTTGCGGCGGCTGGCGCGGAGGACGATGAGGCCCTTGGGTGGGACGGCCTGGATGGCGTTGAGGACGAGGTTGAAGAGGGCCTGGCGGAGGAGTTGTTCATCGGCCTCGATGATGAGGGGGTCGATTTGGAGGAGCAACTGAATGCTCTTTTCCTCGATGTCGTAATTCAAGGTGCGGACGACCTCGCCGGCCATGGCGTTGAGGTCGGTGGGGGCGCGGCGGACTTCGCGAGGGCGGGAGTAATTGATGAACTCGTTCAACTGGGCGGTGACGCGGTCGGTTTCGCTGATGATCTCGCGGGCGCGGGCCTGGGTATCCGGGGAGAGGGATTGCTGTTTGGAGATGAGCTGGGCCAGGCCGCGGATGATGTTGAGGGGGTTGCGGGTTTCATGGGCGAGGCCGGCGGCGGCGAGGTTCAATTCCTTGAGGTGGAGGTTCAATTCGCTGGCGCGGACGAGGCGGAGTTGCAACTCGGAGGTTTTCTCCTGGCTATGCCAGGCGATGGCATAACCGGCGACGGCGATGGTGCCCAACACAACGATCATCATCCGCATCCACAAATCATAGAAGCCGGCACCGCGGATAAAATCGGTGGACATGACGATGACAAAGGTATGGGCGCCTGTTTTCTCGATCAACGACTTGTATTCGGCGTCGGTCATCCAATAGGGATGGCCCTGGCCGATCCAGCCGGGGCGGAAGGGGGGTCCTTCAGGGCCGGGGCCGCGCGGGCCGGGGCCACCCGGGCCTGGAGGGGGACGGCCTGGGGCTGGGGCGCGGGGAGGGGGGCCGTTGGGACCGGCAGTGACGAACTGGGCGGCGCCGGGAGGGATGCGGTTGGTTTCGGTGGAACGCAGTTCCTCGCGGATATCGCGTGGGAGGATCAATTGGGGGACATTGGTTCCCAAATCGACGGGGTTTTCCACAATGAGGCTGTTGCCGCCCCAGAAGATGCCGCCAGTGAGATCCTTGCGGGGCGGGAGGTCGAAGGGGACGCCGGCGGAGGCGACGGCCTCGCCGTTGGTGTTGAGGAGCTGGACGGAGCGGAGCTCGTTGGTATCGACCAGGGCATTGAGGGCGGCTTCGAGGCGTTCGCGGGAGACGATGCCGAAGAAGCTGCGGGCGCGCAGGAGGCGGCCGCAGGTGGTGGAGATGGAGCGGGCGCGATCGACGACCATGTTTTGGACGGCGTGGCGGGCGCGGAGGTGTTCGGCGGCCTGCCAGCCGATGAGCAAGGCCCAGACGG
>Ga0326728_10008895_pt1 | contig 24537 bp, 22 predicted proteins | sample MB3enrmetagenome_FD_207602 | JGI IMG/M metagenome (GOLD analysis project Ga0326728, IMG submission 207602) | Lab enriched peat soil microbial communities from McLean, Ithaca, NY, United States - MB31MN | ecosystem: Environmental > Terrestrial > Soil > Wetlands > Peat | place: USA: New York... | reverse complement strand
AAGTTGATCTTTCAGTTACGAAACACGGCGTCCGCGTTCCGCGATAACCGGCGCGGGGAGCCGCAAGTAGAGAGAACTGCACAGCCCTGGCCCCAGCCGGCAGCGCCGGTAGTCCAGCACGCCGAACAGTACCAAGCTTTAGCAAGAGTAGAAGCAACTATGCTTACCCTATTGACACTTACTAACTCCAAATAGTGATTTTGAGAGCGCCTGCCCATTTAACTAGCCTTTGCTGCGTCAACACGAAGATTCATGTCGAGTAGTCGTTTTGCTACCTTGGCCGCGACGTTTGGAGTCCAAGCGCTTTCTTGCACACGGTGTATGCCGTCGAAGTCCGATGGAATCGATACTCCGCCAAGCGCAACTATGACAATTCGTCCGCGCCGGGCGATGACCGCATATCCGGCTTCAATCAAAACATTCTGACGCGCTCGTAGCTCCCATGGCTCCGTTCCTCGCTTCCGGCCCTCATCATCGGGCGTGAGAAGCACGATCACTGCATCCGCACTCGGGATGTATTCCTCCAAAATCTCGATGACTGTCGCGCCCCCGCGTTTTGGCAGTTGGTCAAACACAAGGGGTTCCGCTCCAATGCGATGAAGCAACAATTCAAGCTCCCGGTAAGAAGGATCGTGACCATAAACGACAAACACACGGGGTTTTCCGGTTGTGTTGTGCTGCCTTCCCGTGCCCCCTGTCACGGCTTCCGCCTTTTTGGCGATCTCGCGGCTCTGCGTATCTTGAAACCCCTCCAAAAGCTCCAGAGCTTTGTCTGGTCTTCGAGTCTTGATATACGCGCTGGCTAACATCTGGCGCATCAGAAGGTAATCTTCATAAGGACCACCGACTACCAAGGGCGCGAGAAGATCGACGGCTGCGCTCTCGTTTCCAACCTGCATGTAAAGACCCGCTAATTTATATGCGAGGTCGTATTTGGGAGGATCGGATTCGGTCTCGCATTCGCCTTCGAGAAGCGCGATTGCCTCCGCGTGTCGGTCGAGCCGTCCGAGGGCCGTAGCCTTTAACAGCAACACCCCAGGGTCCATTACCGGCAGAGCGTCCGCAATTTCCAGGACTTCACTCGGATTGTCATCTTTCACAAGCGAGCAGAGAAGTGTCAAAAATTTGCCGCGTGTGGAGTCGTCCAAGCTTGCAAAGAAGTCCTTTGATCGGATTGATCGCCGTAGGACATTTGTAGCTTCGTCAATTTCTCCCAAAGCTCTCAGTTCCATGCTGCTTTTTAGCACATATCCTGGCCTTCTTCTGGCAATGCCAGTCTCCGCATTGTCGATCCACTTTTGAGCCGCGCTATTCATAGGAGCCAATGCCTCCCCAAAAGAACCGACCGCCGGTTATCGTTGCTGCCCGAAATTTGCCTATGACAGGGCTTTATCTAATTAAGATCACAGAGCCATGCCCGGTCAACTCAAACGTGGGGATGGGCGACGTTCTGCTGCAAATTCTCCGCGCATACGTCAAATGTAGGCGGTAATTTCAGACCGCTTCCCTGAGCGCCTCGGGCTGCGCGTACGCCGACGGCAGGAGATCCTCGATCTGGCTGTTGAAATGGCCCTTGACGATCTTGGCGAGCGTGTCGGCAAGATAGGCTTGTGCTAGCCTGACGCGTCAACAGGCGAGAGGTTGCGCGGCTCGGCAATGTCGGTCGGTCCAATCCATCATCGGCGCGACGCAGAAGCGCCAGCTGGGCAACGCGGTCAGGTCGGTCATAGCCCCTCGGAACGAGCGGAAACGACGGCGGGACGCCGCGCCGGCCCAGATAGGCCGGCCGGCGGAGCCTTTCAACCCAGGTCAGCGCAAGGGCGTAACAGACGGTCATTAAGCAGGATTGTTCATTGATTGCTTGGCGGAGCGAGAGCGCGAGAAGAATTCGAACTCAAGGACGGCCGCGCCGGAGCGCCGGCGGCTCAGTTCAACGCCGATAAATTTGCAAGTCGGCGTATTTGTGAGTCGACCAAGGAGCAAACGTGCCGCAACCGGGGGAGTGAACATGAAACTAAAGATGGCAAGGGTCCGATCTCAATCTCTCTTGAGCCGCCTCGGAGGAATATCAGCGTTTGGGTTCGGCCTCAGCTTCAAGGTGCCGGAACCGGAACGCCACGTGGTGAGGGACGTCATAACTTCGCTTGAAGACAAGCGCGCCCTCTACGTTGGCGCGGTCTACGAGCAGCCGGACCACGTCGTCAGATCGGTCCAGGAAATTCGGCAGGAACTGACCGCGGGTCTCAAACGCGTCGGCGACGGGTCGCCGGCCAGGGGAGCCTTCAGGGCAATGCGCGCGGCATGTCGAGAGTTTCTTACCCACCCTGTCGTCGAGAGCGGCGGACACGCGCCATGGCATCACCATGGTTCCTTTCAGCAAGAAGAGTTCTTGATCGGACTCGGCAAGCTGCGGTCAGTTTTCGGGCAACAAATTGCGTTACTCGGGTACCTATATGGAATAGACATAGAGGAGCAGTTGGCTTCGACATTGCCTCCGTCGCCGGATAAGAACGATGGTGAATAATGGGAGTTTCGCAGTTGTCGTTGGTCTCTAGAGACCGCGCTCCCCCTACCCCTTCAGCAGCCGCTCGACCAAGCCCTCGACGCCCGCCGCGACGCGCGCGCAGCGCGTCCGCTCGGCGGCGACGATCGCCACGACCTGTCGGTAGGCGCGCTGCAGATCGTCGTTGACGACGACGTAGTCGTATTCGCGCCAGCGCTCGATTTCGCGCTTGGCGTTCTCCAGCCGCTTGTCGATCGTCGCCGCCGAATCCTCGGCGCGCCGATCGAGCCGCGCGCGCAGCTCCGCCATCGACGGCGGCAGGATGAAGACCCTGACGACGTCGGGCCCGAGCGCCGCGCGCATTTGCTCAGCGCCCTGCCAATCGATGTCGAGCAGCATGTCACGCCCCTCGGCCAGCCTAGCCTCGACCGGCGCGCGCGGCGTGCCGTAGCCGTTGCCGTGCACCTCGGCCGACTCGAGCAGGTCGCCCGCCGCCTTCGCCACCTCGAACTGATGGCGGCTGATGAAATGATAGTGGACGCCGTCCGCCTCCGAGGCGCGGCGCGCGCGCGTGGTGACGGAGATCGACAGCGTCAGGTCGAGGTCCTTGTCCTGCAACAGCATGCGCGTCAGCGTGGTCTTGCCGGCGCCCGAGGGCGAGGAGAGGATGACGATCATGCCGCGTCGACGCATCGGGCGCCCGTTCATTCGATGTTCTGCGCCTGCTCGCGCAATTGCTCGATTTGCGCGCGCAGTTCAAGCCCCTGCGCCGTCAGCGAAACGTCGTTGGCCTTGGCGCTGAGCGTGTTGGCCTCGCGGCCGAACTCTTGAGCGAGAAAATCGAGCCGGCGGCCGACCGGGCCGCCCTCGTCGATGAGCGCCCGCGCCGCCGCGACGTGGGTCTTCAGGCGGTCGAGCTCCTCGCGGACGTCGGCCTTGGCGGCGAGGAGAATCGCCTCCTGATGCAGACGGTTTTCGTCGAAGCCGCGCGACGACTCCATCAGCGCGGCGACGGATTGGGCCAGGCGCTCGCGCACCGCCTTGGGCTGGCGCGCGGGATTGTCGTCGGCCTGTTGCGTCAGCGCCGCGATGGCGTCGAGGCGCTGGCGAAGAACCGTCGCCAGCGCCGCGCCCTCGGCGCGCCGCGCGACATTGAGCGCCGCGATCGCGACGTCGAGGCTCTCCAGCGCGCCCGCGCAGGCGGCGGCGATCGTCGCCTCGTCGTCGGCGCCCTCGACGATCTCGACGACGCCGCGCACGGCGAGCAGGCCGTCCATGGTCGGCGGCGCGAGGCCTTCCCTTTCGGCCGCCTCGCGCGCCGCCGCGACGATATGCCCCAGCGCGACGGCGTCGACGCGCGCCTGCGAAGCCGCGCCCTCGCGCTGGGCGGCGATCGTGGCGAAGCACGCGCCGCGCGCTAGGGCCTTGGTCAGCCGCGCGCGCGCCTCGCCCTCGATGCGGTCGAAAGCGGCGGGGACGCGCAGGCGCAGATCGAGCCCCTTGGCGTTGACGCACTTGAGCTCGACCGTCCAACGCCAGGGGCCGTGCGCGCCGGCGGCGCGGGCGAAGCCGGTCATGCTGGTGAGCGACATGGGATATTTCCTAGGCGCCGCGATTCGGCGCGCCAACGCTTTATACAGGAGCGCGAGCGGGAAAAGGGGAACGCTGATCTTTTTCGCCGCGACACGGCGAGAATCCTTGCCCCTCGCGCCGATCGGCGTCCGAGCCGCGCGCCGATTCGCCGCCGCCGTCTTGACGCCGGCCAAGGACGCGCCGAGTGTCCGGGCCGACGCGGCCGGATACGAGGAGGAGAGGCAAGTGGACGAAGCGCTCGTTCCCGCCGGCCCAGGCGCTGGGGCCTTGGCGGCGCGCCAGTTGTATCGCGTGTGCGATCCTTCGCGGTTCGCCTTCGCGTCGAGCGCCGAGCTGGAGCCGCTCGACGGGCTGGTCGGGCAAGCGCGCGCCCTCGAGGCGGTCGGGATCGGCGCGAAAATCGACAAAAAAGGATTCAACCTGTTCGTCATCGGCCCGAACGGCGTCGGCATGCAGGAAGCCGTCAAGCCGGTGCTGGCCGAGGACGCGCGATCGCGGCCGAGCCCGCCGGACTGGGTCTACGTCAACAATTTCGCCAAGCCGGACCAGCCGATCGCGATTCAACTGCCGTCGGGGCGCGCGCCCAGCTTCAAGGAGGCGATGCGCAAGCTGATCGAAGACCTCAAGATCGCCGCGCCGGCGGCGTTCCAGAGCGAAGACCACCAGACGCGGCGCAGCGCGATCGACGAGGCGTTTCAGAAGAAGCAGTTCGAGGCTTTTTCCGCGTTGCGCGAAAAGGCGGGGGAAAAGTCGATCCTGCTGTTGCGCACCCCGGTCGGCTTCGCGCTGGCGCCCTCGCAGAACGGCCAGGTCGTCCCGCCGGACCAATTCGCCGCTTGGCCGGAGCCCAAGCGCCGGCAGGCGCAGGCCGACATCGAGGCGCTGGAGGCGGACCTCGAACGCATCGTCCGACAGATCCCGCAATGGGACAAGCAGCGGCGCGACGAAGTGCGCGCGCTCGATCGAGAAACCGCCAAGTTCGCCGTCGATCACTTGATCGAGGAAGTCGCGGCCGCCTTCGCCGACCTTCCGCGCGTCGCCAAGCATGTCGAGACGGTTCGCGCCGACCTGATCGAGAACGTGCCGATGTTCGTCGCGCGGGGCGACGGCGGCGAAGGCCAGACCGGCGAGCCGGCGCAAGAGGCCCCGTTCGACCGCTACGAAGTCAACGTGCTGATCGCGCAAGGCGGCGCCGCCGGCGCGCCGCTGGTCGAGGAGCTGCATCCGACGCTGAGCAACCTGATCGGCCGCATCGACTACGTCTCCTCGCACGGCGTGCTGATGACCAATTTCCGCCTGATCAAGGCCGGCGCCCTGCATCGCGCCAGCGGCGGCTATCTGCTGATCGACGCGCGCGCGCTGCTGATCGAACCCTTCAGTTGGACCGCGCTCAAGCGCGCGCTGCGGCGCGGCGAGGTCGCCATCGAGGACGTCGGCCGCTTCCTCGGCATGACCAGCACCGTCTCGCTCGAACCCGATCCCATTCCCCTCGACGTGAAAGTCGTGCTGTTCGGCGACCGCCTGCTGTATTTCATGCTTTCCGCCGCGGACCCGGACCTCGACGAGCACTTCAAGATTCTCGCCGATTTCGAGGACGACCTGGCGCGCAGCCCGGAGAGCGAGGCGATCTTCGCGCGCCTGGTCGGCTCGCTCGCGCGCCGCAACGGCCTCAGGGCGCTCGACGCGCCGGCGACCGCGCGCGTCATCGAGCACGCGGCGCGCCTCGCCGCCCATTCCGGCAAGCTGTCGCTGCGCGTCAACGATCTGCGCGAGGCGTTGATCGAAGCGGATTTTTGCGCGCGCGAAGCCAAACGCGATCTGGTGACGCGCGCCGACGTAGAGCGGGCGTTGCAGGCGCGGGTGCGCCGCGCCTCGCGCCTGCGCGACCGCATGCAGGAGGCGATCATCGAGCGCGTCGCGCTGATCGCCACCGAAGGCGCGCGCGTCGGGCAGGTCAACGGGCTCAGCGTCATCGAGATCGGCGGCTTCGCCTTCGGGCGTCCGACCCGCATCACCTGCCAGACGCGGCCGGGCGGCGGCAAGGTCGTCGACATCGAACGCGAAGTGGAGCTCGGCGGCCCGATCCACTCCAAGGGCGTGCTGATCCTCGGCGGTTTCCTCGCCGGGCGCTACGCGCTGGATACGCCGATGTCGCTGTTCGCCAGCCTGGTGTTCGAGCAGTCCTACGGCGGCGTCGAGGGCGACAGCGCCTCCTCCGCCGAACTCTACGCGCTGCTTTCGGCGCTGACCGAGGCGCCGTTGCGCCAGGACCTCGCCGTCACCGGCTCGGTCAACCAGCACGGCGAAGTGCAGGCGATCGGCGGCGCCAACGAGAAGATCGAAGGTTTCTTCGACATCTGCGCCGCGCGCGGCCTCACTGGCGCGCAGGGCGTTCTGATCCCGGCAGCCAACGTGCAGCACCTGATGCTGCGCGAGGACGTGGTCAAAGCCTGCGCGGACGGCCGCTTCGCCGTCTACCCCATCGCTTCGATCGACGAGGGGATCGCGCTGCTGACCGGGTTGGAGGCGGGACAGCGGCAGGCCGACGGCGCCTTTCCGCCCGGCAGCGTCAACCGGCGCGCGGAGGACCGCCTGCGCGCGTTCGCCGACATTCGCCGCAATTTCGGCAAGGACGGCGCGAGCCCGGCGGCGAACGCGGAGAGCGGGCGATGACCAGGGCGCCGCTCGGCTTCACCCGCATGGTGCTCGGCCTCCACCAGAGCGCGCCGCGGCGCGCGACGGCGCTCGCGGTCGAGTTCGCCGCGCTGTTCGACATCGAGCTGCTGGGCCTGTTCATCGAAGACTTGGGGCTGCGCCATCTCTCAGGAATTCCCTTCGCGCGCGAAATCAGTTCGCTCGGCGGCGGCTGGCGTCCGATCGAGCCGGCGCGCGCGACGCGCGAACCGAATTTGGCCGCCGGCGACGTCGAGCGCCGGTTCGCCGAGGCGGCCCGCGGCCTGGGGCGGCGACAGTTCGAGGTCGTCCGCGCCGGCGCGGCCGAAGCGTTCGCCGCGATCCTGCGCTCGGGCGACATCGTGGCGATCGGCGCGCCGTTGGCGGCGGCCGAGCGCGCCGCCGAGCCCTTCGCGTCGCTGCTGGAAGCGGCTTATCGTTCGAGCGCCGCGGTGCTGCTGGCGCCGGCGCGGCCGGCGCGTAGCGCCGGCCCGATCGCGGCGATCGCTGCCGGGCCGGACGATCCCTCAATCGCGGCGGCGGCGGCGATCGCTGAGGCGACAGGCGAGGACCTCGTCGTCGTTGACCTCAGGGCGGGGGCGGCCGAGGATTGGCTGGCGGCGCGGCGCGCGGCCGGACCGGGGCTCGCTTTTTCCGACGAGGCCCTGCCTCAGGCGCTGCAAGCGTTGAGGGAGCGCATGGCGGTGGTGAGCCGCGGCGCGGTCGCCAACCGCATCGCGCTGACGATCGCCGCGACCCGCGGCCTGCCGACGCTGAGCGTCGCGGCGCGGGAGCGGTGAGCGTCGAGGCCGCCGGCGCTGACCCCCCTCTCAATCCAGCGTCTCGCGATAGCGCCAGACGGCGAAGACGATCACGACGACGGTGAACAGCGCCATCGGCCACATCTCCGGCGCGATCTCGCTCCAGCCGGCGCCCTTCAGCAGTATGCCGCGCACGATGCGCATCGCGTGCGTGGTGGGGAAGACCTGGCCGATCGCCTGCGCCCAGCCGGGCATGCCGCGGAACGGGAACATGAATCCCGACAGCATGATCGACGGCATCAGGGTGAACTGGGCGAGCTGCACCGCCTGCATCTGGTTGGCCGCCACCGTCGAGAAGGTGACGCCGAGCGCGAGATTGCTGGCGATGAACAGCCCCAGCGCGCCGAGCAGCAGCGGCAGCGAGCCACGGATCGGCAACTGGAAGAACGCCGCCGAGGCGATGAGGATCATCGCCACCTGGACATAGCCGATGACTACGTAAGGCACGATCTTGGCGATCATCACCTCGATCGGCCTGACCGGCATCGCCAATAAGTTCTCCATCGTGCCGCGCTCGCGCTCGCGGGTGATGGCGAGCGTGGTGACGAACAACGTCGAGAACGTCAGCACGATGCAGATCAGGCCCGGCACGATGTTGAGCACGGTGAGCTGTTCGGGATTGTAGCGCGCGTGCACGACGAACTGGAACGGCGGCGTCTGCGGCTGCATCTGGCGGATCGGCGGCAGGTCGCGATTGACGGCGCTCACCGCCTGTTGCAGCGCCGCCACCGCGTTGCCGATCGCGGTCGGGTCGGTGGCGTCGGCGTCGATCAGCACGCTGGGCGATTCGCCGCGGTCGACCGCGCGATCGAGGCCCGGCGGCATTTCGACCACGAACATCAGGTCGCCGCGCGCCAGCCCTTCGTCCGCCTCGATTTCGGACCTCAGCAGGCGCAGATCGTAGTAGCCGGAATTGGTCAGCGCCGCGGCGATGGTGCGGGCGTATTTGGAATCGTCGATCGACAGCAGGCCGGCCGGCAGGTGCTTGGGATCGGAATTGATGGCGTAGCCGAACAGGAACAGTTGCATGATCGGAATGGCGATGATCATCCGCAGCGTCATCGCGTCGCGGATCACCTGGATCGTTTCCTTGCGCAGCAGCGCGGCGAGGCGCGCGAATGAAAACCGCTTCACGGCTCCGCTTCCTCGACGCTCAGCATGTGGATGAATACGTCCTCGAGGCGCGGCTCGACTTCGCGCCATTCCAGCGCGCCGCCGGCCGAGCGGATCGCGCGGGTCAGCGCCGCGCGGTCCATCCCCGCCACGTGCAGCGCGCGGCCGAACACCGCCGCCGCCTCGACGCCCGACGTCGCGCGCAGCGCGCGCGCCGCGGCGTCGAGGTCCTCGCCGACCGCCTCGAAGGCGATGAGCCCGGACGCGGCGACCACCGCGACCGCCCCGCCCTGCACGACGATGCGCCCCTGCGCGAGATAGACGATGCGCCCGCAGCGCTCCGCTTCGTCCATGTAATGGGTCGACACCAGCGTCGTCAGCCCGTCGGCCGCCATGTCGTGGATCAGGTCCCAGAATTCGCGCCGCGCCTTCACGTCGACGCCGGCGGTCGGTTCGTCGAGCAGCAGCAGCCTCGGCTCGTGCAGCACGCAGGCGGCGAGCGCGAGGCGCTGCTTCCAGCCGCCGGAGAGCTGGCCCGCGAGCTGGCCGCGCCGCTCCTCGAACCCCATGCGCTCGATGATCGCGGCGACCGCGGCGCGGCGGTTCTTCATCTCGAACACGCGCGCCACGAAATCGAGATTCTCGAACACGGTGAGGTCGTCGTAGAGGCTGAACCTTTGCGTCATGTAGCCGACTTCGCGGCGAATCTCGTGCGCCTGGCGGATGATGTCGTGGCCGATGCATTCGCCCGAGCCGCCATCGGGGGCGAGCAGCCCGCACAGCATGCGGATCGTCGTCGTCTTGCCGGAGCCGTTGGCGCCGAGAAAGCCGCAGATCTCGCCCTTGGCGACCTGCAGGTTGAGACCGTCGACCACCTTGAGGTCGCCGAAGCTCTTGCAGAGGCCGCTGACGTCGATGGCGTAGTCGTTCATGGCGGGGGCGCCCGCGGCCGCACCGAGACCGGCTGGCCCGGATTGAACAACGTCGCCTGGTCCGGCTTCGGCCGCGCCTCGGCGAGAAACACGAACTTCGAGCGCGTCGTCTCGGAGTAGATGAAAGGCGGCGTATATTCGGCCTGCGGCGCGATGAAGGAGACGACGCCCGTCACGTCGGCGGGGCAATTGTCGCACAGAAGCGCCACCGTGTCGCCGACGTGCACATGCGCGAGCGACGGTTCGGGGACGAAGAAGCGCACGAAGATGTTCTCGGGCGGCAGCAGCGAGACCACCGGCGCGCCCGCTTCGAGCGTTTCGCCCGCGCGCGCGAGCACGTCGGCGACGACGCCGGAGACCGGCGAGACGACGGAGCGCTGACCGAGCCGCCAGCGCGCCTGGGCGAGCGCGGCCTCGGCGGCCTCGACCGTCGAGGTCTGCGCCTCGATCTCGCCGGGCCGGCCGAGCGACGCCTTGGCCTGTTCCAGCGCCGCCTCGTCCGCCGCGATCCTCGCCGTCGCCGAGCGCAGGTCCGCCTCCTCCTGGTCGACGAGTTGGGCGGTCGCCGCGCCGGATTTCAGCAACGCCTGATTGCGTTGCAGATCGGCCTGCACCTTGTCGCGCGCGGCCGCAGCGTCGCGCAGGTTCGCCTCGGCCTGCGCGATTTCGGTCGGCTTGCCGGGGTTCTTGAGATTGGCGAGCTGGTCCTTGGCCTGCTGAAGCAGCCGACCCGCCTGATCGACCGCGGCGCGATCGGCCGTGTCGTCCTGTTCGAACAGCGGCGCGCCCTTGACCACGCGATCGCCGCGCTCGACCCTGACGGCGGTGACGAGACCCTGCTGGGTCGGCCCGACCTTGACGAAATCGGCTTCGGCGTAGCCCTGCCACTCCTCGGGCGCGGGCGGACCGGGACGAAGAAAGAACCACCCTAGCGCGCCGAGGCCGAGCGCGAGAACGGCAAGGACGACGATTCGACGATCCATCGGGCGCGCTCGCTTGGGGTCGAAGTCGGCGGCATTGCTAGGCCGACGCGGCGCCGGCCGCAACTTCCGCGAACGCTCGTCCAGCGCCGGCCCTTCGAACGCAGAATCGGTGCCCCGCCCCGAGTTTCGTTGCGGAGCGTGTCTTTGTCGAATACCGGTTCCCGCTTTTCTCGAGACGCTCTCGTGCTGGACGCCTGACGGATGGCGCCCCGTTCTGACCGTCTGCGTCAGGCGGGGAGAGGCCGTTCGCGGGCGCCGCATGATCGGCTTCGCGGTGGCCGGGGCGTCGAGCCGCGCGGCGCACTGCCGCGAACGCAGCGGCCCCACCGAGCGAGGGCGGCGCCATTTTCCGGCGCGATGGTTTGTTTTCAAGGGATTGCGTGACGATTTTCCGCCGCCTCGTCGCGCGGCGAGGGTTTCGATTGCCAGCCGATGCCGGCCCATTAAGGGGTTGAGTAAGCTGCTTCCGTAATCTTGATTTTCGCACTCGTCTCATATAAAGCGCCAGCATAGAACCGTTGCGCCAACGGGAAACAAGCACCTATGGAGCCGCCGCGCTGCGAGGTTGTCCTAGTACGAGCGCCCAATGACGCACGCTCCTCCTCTGCCGCGTATTCGGCTGAGTTGAAATCATTTCATGATAAGCTGCGTTCAGCGGGCGTTTCCGTTTCCCCCACGCCTCCTAAGATGGCTTTTGATTCCGCACTTCCTCCTGACCCAAGCACATTAACCGATTTTCTAGTAACGCTTACCCCACTGGTGATCCCCGTATTGACAGCGGGCGCGGGCGCATGGGCGCAAGCCCACTTCGGGCGGAAAGTACGTCTGAAGGTCGGTGATATAGAAGCGGAGGCTTCCACGACAGAGGAAATCGAGCGCTTACTTGCGCGCGCCGCTGCGCTCAAAAGCCCTCTTAAAGAGGGCGAAGACTCGTGACCGGTTTTCCACCCACCGTTCAAACCGAACCTTCGCCAATGAAGGAAGAGGAGAAGGACGCGCGTGCGCCGCCGGACAGATATAATTTACAAGACGCCTTTATTGTCATTGACGGAAAGAGGTACAACGTCAGGGACTTGCTCAAGCTAGTTGTAGACAAGCTAACGCCAAGCGAATGACTTCTGCACCTCGCGAACCGTTGCGCGAGCGTCGCGAAGCCGCATAAGATTACGTGAAATCGGCGTCCTCTTAAAACCCTCTCTTTCCAGAGCGGTCTCGCCATGTGCGGATTTCTTGCAGACCGTGCGAAAACTCGGCGTAAGCGGATTCCCTCGCGCGGGCGACAGGTCGGGCTCTAGGCGCAAGCGCCCCGCGCCGCACGCGTCGCGGCTAGCCGGTGACGATCCCTCACGCGGTAGCGGCTGTGGATCAGGCTTCCAAAAGCGCCCTCAGCGCCCCCTCAAAGTCACTCTATTTCACGACCATAGGTTTTCAAAATTTCCTTCGCTTTATTGATGAAGTAATTTTTAAGATGCTCATCTTTAATGTATTTTTGCGCACGCATTGTTACCACATTCATTGATCGATATTTATGTTTTTCTAAAAGGTTTCTCAGGTACTCGTCTGCCGCAGATTCACTGTCTATTATGAATGATTCTACTATCATGGTTTCTACTCCTTGCTACCTTCAGCCTTGAATCCTTTAGATGGGTGCCGTCCATTCGCGGAGCAAGACGCTACCGCGTTTGCACAAATCAAGCAGACTGTGCGAACACTCGGGGCACGCTCAGATTTCGTCGCTCAGAGGCCGAATTTTCGCGATTTTTCGTTCTCCTAAGGCCCAGAGGCCTCGAAATTCGAGAGGCCTCGACACGACGACGGAGTTTTCGCACGGTCTGCTTGATTTCTGCACAAACGCAAAGCGCGCGACGAGATACCCGCCTACTGGGGTGGCAATTCGGAGATTAGCGCCTCGCGTTCATCAGGTGTGGGATAGCCGAAAAATCTAAGATTTCCATTTACCCGCAAAACGCTCTTAGCAACGTCGCCATACTGGCTGAAAAAGATCACGAATGCTGTCGAATCGCACTCGTGCGCTTTGCACATGGCGAACACCTCTTCCGAGTTTCCACTAACCGTACGAACTGTACCAGCAGTGGTGGTTACGGAACGCGAAAGTTGATTTGGCGTGGCGACCCATTCTGGTAGGTGCTTTTCTCCAGACACCATCCTTCGATAGGCCGCTATGTAGTTAGGACGCTTCAGAACGTCCCAAATATAAATGTCCGGACTTGCAGCTTGCGCTATCGATGCCGAAGCCGCTACACCGATTAACAGCAAAGACGCGGTTACGCGAATATATAGTGCCATCGTTGCGCCTTAGCCCGATCGACGCGCTCTGTTGCATTGGCGAACCTGAGGCGCAGTTTGCCCTTCCCGCCTCGGCGGATCAAGCCGCGAGGCGGAACAATCGGTTTACAAAGCGCGCCTCTCCCATCGCGCTGGATTCGAGCATGAGGCGTTGACGCTTGCGGATGATGCGCATGATCTCGAAGCCTTTGATCGTCGCCGATGCGGTCGGCAGCGTCTCGAATCCGCGCGTCGGATTAATCAGCCGCTTGAGCGCGCCGTGATCCGCCTCCAGTCGGTTGTTGAAATATTTGGCCTGTCGGTGCTGGACTCTCGTCTCCTGTTCGCCAGCCCGCTTGAGCGCGCGGATCGCCTCGCGCTTCTGGCGCCCCGTGAGCTTCGGCTTGCGCCCGAATTTCACGCCCTTGGCCTTCGCATTGGCGCGCCGCGCGCTCCTTGATGCGACGGCGCTCCAACTTGGGCTAACGCGGCCGCCACATCAATCGCGTTCTTGCGATGCGCGTCGGACGCGGAGCGAATGGGGATTTGATGTGGCGTCGTCCCCGTGACCGCGTAACCGGGCTCATGCCGGCGCCAGCCGCTTCACCTTGACCGAGCCCTTGCGCCGGCGAATTTGCGCGAGGTCGTAGTTCATCTGCATGCGCAGCCAGGTCTCGGCTGTGCTGCCGATCGCCATTTCGAGCTTGACCGCCATCTGGGGCGAGATGGCGCTGCGCCCCGCGATGAGGTTGTGAAGCTGCTGGCGCGTGACGCCGAGCGCCTTCGCGGCGGCCACGATGGACACGTCGAGTTCGGCGATGCTGTCGCCGATCAATTCCCCTGGATGGGGTGGGTTCTTCATGTCCACGGCCGCCTCCGTCAATGGTAATCCACGAGGTCGACATCGAAGGCGTCGCCGTCTTCAAACCGGAAGATGATGCGCCAGTTCGCGCGGACGGCGACCGCCCAATGGTCCTTGAGGTCGCCTTTCAACTCATGCAGCCGGAAAGTCGGCAGCCTGAGCGCGTCAATCGTCTCGGCGGCATGCAGCACGGCCAAAATCTGGTTGATCTTGCGCACATGCTCCGCGTTGACGCCTTTCGCCTTGTCGTCCTCGAAGAGCTGTCGCAGCCCCTTATGTGCGAAGCTGCGAATCATCGCCCCTGCGACCGATCGAATGTCGTGTAAAATGTCATTTTACAAGTGTCAAGTATTGTTTTACATGTGAGGCACAAAAGGTTGGGGCTTCGGGAACGCCGTATCAATTGCATTTTTGCCATGCGCGTCGGAGGTGAAGCGAATGGGGATTTGATATCGCGTCCCCGTAACCCCTGTTCCCACCGTGTCGTTGGCTTCCGAGCGTTGGTCGACTCGGGCGACGCCTCGATGCGCTCTCAAGGCGCCGGCTTCTTCGGCCTCGCGCGCCTGCGCGTCTGGACCTCGACGCGCGGCCCCTCGCCCAGGCGCACGACCGCGCCCCCAGAGCGATGCGCGTCAGAAGCGGTAGACCACGCCCGTCGACAGCGTCCAGGGATCGAATTGGGTCTTCAACGTCGCAGCGTACGGGACAGTGATCGGAGGATAAGGGGCGCCGAGAACGGCAAGGTTGTCGCCGGTGGCGTGCGACTCCCCGCTGACCCACAGCCGCTTCACATCGAGCGACAGGCCCCAATGATTGTCGAGCATGTAGTCGGCGCCGGCTTGCAATACGAAGCCGAGGCTCGGATCGACCGTCACGCCGGTATTGAAGGCGTCCTTTTGCCCGAACGAAAACGTCGGAGCGACGCCGGCACCGAGATAGGGCTGGAGCGCGCCGAATTGGGTGAAATGATAGAGGACCGTAATCGGCACGAACGCCGGCATGAAGGACGACAGCTCGGTGCCGTTCGGCGGCAACCCTCCGGGCGGCGGCGAACCCTTGGTGGTGACCTTCGCCCACATCGGAACGCCGCCGGAAATGTCGAGCGAAATGTTCGGCATGACGTAATAGCCCGCCTCGAAGCCGACGGTGGCGACGTTGGCGATGTTCGCGCCAACTCCCGGAACCTGATATTGGGCGCTTCCCACGCCGATTTGCGAGTATAGCTTGGAAGTGCTGTCGTTTATGACGTAAGTGAAACCGAACTTGACGAAAAACGGCGAGGGCGCGGCGACGGGCGCCGGCGGCGGCGGTGTAGTCGACGTCAGGTCCGCCGCGGCGGCGACCCCGCCCATGGCGAGCAGCGAGACCAAAGACGAGAGCGTCTTCTTCGCCCGAACGGCGCGCCTGCCGCGATTGAGACTGCGCTGCGCCATCACTGCCCCCCATAGAATTCGTCTTAACTTACGGCGACGCGACGCGATTCCCCTTCGGGTCGCGCGCTTGGCTCGGCAAAAACTCTCACGTTCCGCAGAGGGAATCTAGATCGTTCAAATGAGAACAATGACAATCCAAAGACACGTGATAAAATTGTCACTTGGCCGGCCTGTCGAATGTCGCCGGCGGCGCCAAAGCGATCGGATCAAGCCGCCGGCTTGTCCGGCCGACGGCGTTTGCGCGTCTTGACTTCGATGCGCGGCCCCTCGACCAGGCGCACGACGGCGCCCCAGAACGTGCGCACGTCCTGCTCGGTCATCGCCATGCGGTGAAACATGTTGCGCAGGTTGCGGCGCATCCCCGGCTTCTTCGCCGCCGGGCGGAAGAAGCCGGCGTCGTCGAGCTTTCCCTCCAGGAAGTCGAAAAACGCCAGGACCATCTCGCGCGGCGCCGGCGGCGAGACGGCGCGCAGGATCGCAGGGCTCGGCGGCGCGTCGCCGTGCGCCGCCTTGAACCATTCGTAGCCGACCAGAAGCACCGCCTGCGCAAGATTGAGCGAGGAGCAGGCGGGGTTGGCGGGAAAGGTGATGATCGCGTCCGCGAGCCCGACTTCGTCGTTGTCGAGGCCGGTGCGCTCCGGCCCGAACAGCACGCCGCGCTTGTCGATCGAGCGCGCGGCTTCCGCCATCGCCTCGGAGGCGGCGAGGACGCGTTTCATCTGGCCGCGTTCGCGCGCCGTGGCGGCATAGAGAAAGTTGAGATCGCCGATCGCCGTCTCGACGCGGTCGAACACGCGCGCCGCGTCGAGCAAATCGGCCGCTCCCGCCGCGGCCGCATAGGCGACGTCGCGATATTCGCCGACGCGCGGCCAGCCGCCGCGCGGATTGACGAGGCGCAGATCGTCGAGGCCGAAATTGGCCATCGCCCGCGCGCACATGCCGATGTTCACGGCGAGCTGCGGGCGCACCAGGATGACGACGGGGCCGCCGGCCAGCGCCGTCTTGCTCCGGTCCGTCCCCGCTCCGACCATGTTCGCGCCTCAGGCCCTCGCCGCGCGCGAGGTCAAGAACCGGCGCGCGATCTCGCCGGCGATCTCGCCGCTCGAATCGATCGGCTGGTAGGAGAAGGGTTCGATCGCGCCGGCGAAGCGGCGCACCGCCCCGCGCCGCTCCAGGGATTCGATCGTGGTCGCGAGCTTGTCGGAACCGCCGCCCGACGGCTCGAAAACATACACCGGCGCGCCGGTCGCCGTCGCCTCGCCGACCATGTTGGCGCTGTCGCCGGTCACCAGCGCGGCGTCGGCGAGCGCCAGGATCGAGGCGTAGGGGTTGTCGCCCGTCCCGTCCCAGACGAACCCCGGCGCGTCGCCGAGGCCTTCGCGCACCGCGTTCAGCAGCTCCGGCGGCGTGCGGCGCGACGGCGTCGCCATGACGCAGAAACCTTGCGCGGCGATCGCGCCGATCGCCTGGCGAAGCCGCGCGACGTCGGCCGGGGTGAAATGCTGCGCGCCGCTCGGGCCGCCGAGCATAACGGCGCAACGCGGGCGCGGCAGCGCCGCCAGCCTTAGGTCAGGCGCCGCGCGCGCGGCCGCCAGGCGCTTCGGCGAGAAAGGATGCGGCGAGGTCAGCGTCGTGATCACGTTGGGGCCGCGGAGCCGGTCGTGCGCGGGCGCCCAGATCAGGTCCATGACGCTGCGGGAAAAGCGCGGATCCTGCAGGAACGCCGCGAACACGCGCGCGCCGGCCGCGCGCTTCAGCGCGCGCACATAAGGGACGGTCGCCCGTCCGCAGGCGATGACGATATTCGGGAAAGGCTCGCTCAAGGGTAAGCCCGCCCTGTCCCTGGGGTCGACCGGCCCGTAAGGCGCGAGCCAGACGAAGAGCTTGCGCGGATCGACCCGCCGCAATTCATACGGCGCGCCGAGCGCCTCGGCGACCCCGAGCGCGTTGGCTTCGTGCCCCGCCTTGCCCGAACCCAATACGAGGACGCGCACGCCCTCCCCCAGCAGCGCGTCCTGCGTCACGCGTCACAGTCCCATTTGCCCCGGCAGCCATTGGGCGAAGCTGAGCGCCAGCGTCTCGACCCGCCGTCGGATAATTTCGGCTTGATAGGGCGAACGCTGTTGGCTGTCGACGCCGATCGAACTCATGAGCGGATAAGTCCCGATCGTCCGCCCGCTCGCGTCGAGTACGACGCCGGCGCCCTCGATCCAGTCGGTCGTGTCGTTGGTCGTTGGCCCGTTGCTGCCGCTGTGCTGGTACGGCGGTCCGACTATGACGAGGTCAACTCGCGCCACCAGAACGGCCGCGCCACGGTCGCCCGGCGCCAGATACTTGGCGAAGGTTTGGTTCAGATAGCCGGGCAGCACCGCCGCAACCCAGCTCGCGAACTCGTCCTCGTCCTTGGCCAACATCGGCGACACGTTCAGCCGGATTTCGCGAAATCGCGTCGCCGCGGGCGCCGCTGACACGGCGCTCGGCGCGACGGCCAACGCGGCGATCGCCGACAGCACGGCGCGTCGGGTCAAGAGAAATTTGTCCATGCTCGCATCCCTCAGCGGCGCGGCCGGCCCCTACAGGCCGCCGCCCGCCGGTCAAATATAGTCGACTTTCAAGATTTCGTAACTCTTTCCCCCGCCGGGCGTGTTCACTTCTACGCTATCGCCGACCTTCTTGCCGATCAGCGCCCGCGCGGTCGGCGAGGTGATGGAGACCTTGCCCGACTTCACGTCCGCCTCGCTCTCGCCGACGATCTGAAACACCTTTTCGGCTTCGGTGTCCTCGTCGATCAACGTGACCGTCGCGCCGAATTTGACCGTCGAGCCCGACAATTTCGACACGTCGATCACCTCGGCGTGCTGCAACATTTTTTCGAGTTCGAGCATGCGGCCCTCGTTATGCGACTGCGCCTCTTTGGCCGAATGATATTCGGCGTTTTCCGAAATGTCCCCGTGCGAGCGCGCTTCCGAGATCGCCTGGACGATGCGAGGACGCTCCACCTGCTGCAGCCGCAAGAATTCGCGCTCCAGCGCGGCGTGGCCGGCGGCCGTGATCGGAAATTTCTCCATCGCTCACCCTGCTTCGAAAATCAAAACCCGCGCCCCGCGAACGACGCTCGACCCAGCGTCGGATCACGCGAAATAGTCCTGCAACGCTCGGACTTCAAGATCGCCGGTCAGACAGGCTTTGATCCCCTCGGACGCCGCGATCGCGCCCGAAAGTGTGGTATAATAAGGGGTTCTTTGCAAGAGGGCGGCGCGGCGCAGCGGCTTGGAGTCGCGCAACGAGGTCGCCCCTTGGGTGGTGTTGAACATCAGTTGAACGGCGCCGTTGCGCACCGCGTCGGCGGCGTGCGGGCGCCCCTCCGACACCTTGTTGATCTTGACCGCGGGAACGCCGTGCTGTTCGAGATAGCGCTGCGTGCCGCCGGTGGCGAGGACCTTGAATCCCAGCTCGCGCAGCAGGCGCAGCGGCGCGACGACGCCCGGCTTGTCGGCGTCGCGCAGCGAGACGAAAATCGTGCCCGAGCGCGGCAGGGCCGCCCCCGCGCCGAGCTGGCTCTTGGCGAAGGCGATCGCGAACGTGCGGTCGATGCCCATCACCTCGCCGGTCGAGCGCATTTCCGGCCCGAGCACGGTGTCGACGCCGGGAAAGCGGGCGAACGGAAACACCGCTTCCTTGACGCCGATGTGACGCAGCCCGCCGGGCCGCAAGTCGAACGAAGCGAGAGGCTCGCCCGCCATGACCCGGCTGGCGATCTTGGCGATCGGCTGGCCGATCACCTTGGCGACGAACGGCACGGTGCGCGAGGCGCGCGGGTTGACCTCGAGCACGTAGATCTCGCCGTCCTTCAGCGCGTATTGCACGTTCATCAGGCCGCCGACGTCGAGCGCCAGCGCCAGCTTGCGCGTTTCGTCCTCCAGGCGGGCGATCGTTTCGGGCCTGAGCGAGCGCGGCGGCAACGAACAGGCGCTGTCGCCCGAATGGATGCCCGCCTCCTCGATGTGCTCCATGATCCCGGCCACGACCACGCTTTTCCCGTCGCTGAGCGCGTCGACGTCGATCTCGATCGCGTCCGAGAGATAGCGGTCGAACAACAGCGGGTTCTTGCCCAGGACCGTGTTGATCTGGCCGGTCTTGTCGTTGGGATAGCGCGCCTTGACGTCGGCGGGCACCAGGCTCGGCAGCACGCCGAGCAGATAGTCGTCGAATTCGCCTTCGTCGTGGATGATCGCCATCGCGCGCCCGCCCAGCACATAGGAGGGGCGCACGACCAGCGGCAGGCCGAGGTCGGCGGCGACCAGGCGCGATTGCTCGACCGAATAGGCGATGCCGTTCTTGGGCTGCTTGAGGCCGAGCTTGTCGAGCAGGCGCTTGAAGCGGTCGCGGTCCTCGGCGAGGTCGATCGAATCGACCGAGGTGCCCAGGATCGGCGCGCCCGACCGCTCGATGACATGGGCGAGCTTCAGCGGCGTCTGGCCGCCGAACTGCACGATGACCCCCTTCAGCGCGCCCGCCTCGCGCTCTTTGGCGAGAATGGCGAGCACGTCCTCGGCGGTCAGCGGCTCGAAATAGAGGCGATCCGAAGTGTCGTAGTCGGTCGACACGGTCTCCGGATTGCAATTGATCATGATCGTCTCGTAGCCCCTCTCGCGCAGCGCGAAGGCGGCGTGGCAGCAGCAATAATCGAATTCGATCCCCTGCCCGATGCGGTTCGGCCCGCCGCCGAGAATGACGATCTTGTCGCGCTGCGTGGGGCGCGCTTCGCAGGCAAGCGCGCCGGAAAAAGGAGTCTCGTAGGTCGAATACATGTAGGCGGTGGGCGAGGCGAATTCGGCCGCGCAGGTGTCGATGCGCTTATAGACCGGCGCGACGCCGAGCGCGGCGCGCGCCTTGGCGACGTCGCCTTCCGCGAGGCCCGCCAGCGTCGCTAGCCGCGCGTCGGAGAACCCGGCCGCCTTGAGCAGGCGCAGATTGTCCGCGTCGGCGGGCAGGCCGAAGCGCCTGACCTTGTCCTCCAGCGCGACGATGTCGGCGACCCGCGCGAGGAACCAGGGGTCGATGCTCGTGACCTCGTGGATTTCGGCGACGCTCATGCCGAGGCGCAGCGCCTGGGCGACGTTGAGCAGGCGGTCGGGCGTCGGCTTGCCTATTGCGGCGCGCAAGGCGTTGTGGTCGTCGCCCTTGCCGAGACCCTCGATCTCGACTTCGTCGAGGCCGGTCAGGCCCGTCTCCAGGGAGCGCATCGCCTTCTGCAGCGATTCAGAAAAGGTGCGGCCGATCGCCATCGCCTCGCCGACCGATTTCATCGCGGTGGTGAGCACCGGTTCGGCACCGGGGAATTTCTCGAACGCGAAGCGCGGAACCTTGGTGACGATGTAGTCGATCGTCGGCTCGAAAGAGGCCGGCGTCGCCCCGCCGGTGATGTCGTTGGCGATTTCGTCGAGCGTGTAGCCGACCGCGAGCTTGGTGGCGACCTTGGCGATGGGAAAGCCGGTCGCCTTGGAGGCGAGCGCGGAGGAGCGCGACACGCGCGGGTTCATTTCGATCACGACCATGCGGCCGTCTTGCGGGTTTACCGCGAATTGCACGTTGGAGCCGCCGGTCTCGACGCCGATCTCGCGCAACACCGCGATCGCCGCGTCGCGCATGATCTGGTATTCCTTGTCGGTCAGGGTCAGCGCCGGCGCGATCGTGATGGAATCGCCGGTGTGCACGCCCATCGGATCGACGTTTTCGATCGAGCAGACGATGATGCAATTATCTGACCTATCGCGCACGACCTCCATTTCGAATTCCTTCCAGCCGAGGACGCTTTCCTCGATCAGGACCTCATGGGTCGGCGAGGCGTCGACGCCGCGCTCGACGATCTCGATGAATTCGTTTCTGTTGTAGGCGACGCCGCCGCCGGTGCCGCCGAGGGTGAAGCTGGGGCGGATGATCGCGGGAAGGCCGATGTCGTCGAGCGCCGCGAGCGCTCTGGCGAGCGTCTTGACGTGATGCGAGCGCGGCGTCGCCAGGCCGATTCTCTTCATCGACTCGCGGAACAGCGCGCGGTCCTCGGCCTTGTCGATCGCCTGCGCCGTAGCGCCGATCATTTCGACGTCGAAGCGTTCGAGCACGCCCATCTTGCGCAGCGACAGCGCGCAGTTGAGCGCGGTCTGGCCGCCCATGGTCGGCAGCAGCGCGAAGCCGCCGGGGACGGCGTAACGCTCCTTGGCGATGATCTTGGCGACGATTTCGGGGGTGATCGGCTCGATATAGGTGCGGTCCGCCATGTCCGGATCCGTCATGATGGTGGCGGGATTGGAATTGACGAGGACGATGCGGTAGCCCTCCGCGCGCAGGGTCTTGCACGCCTGGGTCCCGGAATAGTCGAATTCGCACGCCTGCCCGATGATGATCGGCCCGGCGCCGATGATCAGGACGGTGGAGATATCGGTCCGTTTGGGCATCGATTCCTCTGCGGTCGCGCCGACGCCGGCGCGCTCGATCGACTGCGCCGGCGCACAAAAAAAGGCCGCGCCGCGGGCTTCAGCCGCGAGGCGTCCTCCTGCGAAGGCCGTTGCGGCCTTAAAAGCGCCGCCGCCGCTTCGGCGCCGAGCGGCGAACCGCCGGCCGTACTAGACGAGAATGGCGGCGGGGGGAAGGGCGCAAGAGGCCGCCCTCGCCGGGCGCTTTCCAAAGTCGGCGGTTCCGCGCTAACGTGCGGTGAAGACTCGCGTGTTATGCAATGAGCGCCGCGCGGCGAGGGATATTGCCATGGCGATGGACAACACCAATACGAGGGACGTGCCGTTCGACGGCGGCGCGCCGAGCGCGCCGGCGGCGGAAGGCGAAGCGCTCGCGCCCGCGCCGAAGGCGGAGGCGCCAGTCAAGAGCGCGCTCGCGCCGAAGGCGGAGCCGCCGGCCAAAGGCGCGCTCGCGCCGACGCGGGCGTTCTCGAGCGCCCCCCTTCAGCCGGCTTTCGCGCCGAGAAAGTCGGCGAAGGCGCTGAGGATCGAGCCGCCCTCGCGGCGCGATCCCGACGCGATCCGCCGCGCCTTCGAGACCGGCGACTATCCCTACACGACCAAGGTCACGGAAAAGGCCTATCTCGAACGCATGCTGCCGCTGCAGGCCGAACTCCTCAAGGCGCAGGCCTGGATCAAGGAGGCCGGCGAGAAGATCGTCATGCTGTTCGAGGGGCGCGACGCGGCCGGCAAGGGCGGCACCATCAAGCGCTTCATGGAGCACCTCAACCCGCGCGGCGCGCGCATCGTCGCGCTCGATAAGCCGACCGAGCGCGAACGCTCGCAATGGTATTTCCAGCGCTATGTCGCGCACCTGCCCGCCGCCGGGGAGATCGTCTTCCTCGACCGCTCCTGGTACAACCGCGCCGGCGTCGAGCGCGTCATGGGTTTCTGCACGCCCAACGAATATCTCGAATTCATGCGCCAGTGCCCGGAACTCGAGCGCATGCTGGTGCGCACGGGGCTGCGGCTGTACAAATACTGGTTCTCGGTGACTCGCGAGGAGCAGAAGCGGCGCTTCCAGGCGCGCGAGATCGATCCGCTCAAGCAATGGAAGCTTTCGCCGATCGACAAGGCCTCGCTCGACAAATGGGACGAGTACACCGAGGCCAAGGAGGCGATGTTCTTCAACACCGACACCGCCGACGCGCCGTGGACGATCATCAAGTCCGACGACAAGAAGCGCGCGCGGCTCAACTGCATGCTGCACTTCCTCTCCAGCCTGCCCTACGACAACAAGGACCACCGCGTCGTCGTCGGCCCCGACCCGCTGATCGTCGGCTCGTCGTCGCTGGTGATCGGCGGCAGCCACAACATCCTCGAAGCGGCGGTGCATCCGGGCAAGCGGCGCAGGGGCGAGGCGGGAGCGGGCGGCGGCGTGGGGGCAGGGCCGCGGTTTTGACTTTTACGGCGGCGAGCCCGTCGCTTTTCGTTGACGACTCGCGATCGTCTCCTATAAGAGACAATTGATCGAAATCCGTCAGACGGCGGCTTTCCGCGACTGGCTCGACGGTCTGGCGGACGGACGGGCGGCGGAGCGGATCGCTCAACGGCTCGTCCGACTCCAAGCCGGCCTATTCGGCGACGTTCGATCGGTCGGCGATCCATCGCGCAACCGTCGTTTCCCTTTTCTGCTGACAGCCCCAAGGACCTCACGCCATGACCCTCGAAACGCTTCCTTTCGACGCGGCGAAGTATCTGGCGAGCCCGCAGTCGCAACCGGAACTGATCGCCGACGCGCTGCGAAGCGGCGACGCCGCCACCATCGCCGCGGCGCTCGGCGTCGTCGCCCGCGCGCGCGGCATGGCCGAAGTCGCCCGCGAGGCCGGCGTCACCAGGGCGTCGCTGTACAAGGCGCTGAGCGAAACCGGCGATCCGCAACTGACGACGCTGCTCGGCGTCATGAAGGCGCTGGGGCTGAAGCTGACGGTGGCGGCGGAACGACGATAGAGTGGGCTGTCGCCGCAACTGATAGAGTGCACTGTCACCGTAACCCCGAACAACGACTTGGAGTAAGTTCAACGTCGTTACAGGACACGTCGCGCAATGCATATTGCTGGTCTACCTGTCAAATGTTCTCTCGTGTACCAAGCTCATCGAAATTTCCGCTGGCAATCCTTGCTTCCATTTCCTTTAGAGCTTTCACTCCAAAGCCTAGCGTGAATAGCAACATACTGGCTCCCGTGTGCCATGCTATTGCACTGAAGTCGTACATACCTCTGTAGTAATGCCTCTCAACAGCATTCAATGCATCTGAGAGCGCCTCCAGCGCTGCATTGACATTCTCTTTTGTTGCCTTTTTCAATGCGACAGCCTTCCCATCCTGTATGGCTAGCAGCAGGTCATGATGAGGCTTATCCCGTTGACTCAGGTTCGTCCATATGTTGTGGGCGCCGTGCTCGGGGTCGGGCGACGTCTTTTCGGGGATTGTTTCGGTTGACGATATCCCGGTAGCTCGTGGGGCCGCGGTGGGCGGCGAGGCCCAGCAGCGTTTCGAATGAAACATGGCGATAAAAGCGGCGGTTGTAGCGAAAGACGAATTCGTTGAAATACGTGTCGACGTGCTTGCGGCGCAGGCCATGGTATGTGCCGAGGGCCCATCGCTTGAGCAGCGAGAAAGCCCGATGGCTCCATGGCAAAACGACGTGACCGGCCATGGCGCCGACGACGCGCGGATCGTGCCGGTAGCCGCTCAGGCATGAATATGATGCGTGGCCATCGGTCAGCAGCGTGGTTCCCGGCTTCACGTTCGCCCTCACGAAGGTCTCGATCGAGGCGGCCGAATTGTCGGCGATCGCAGCGAGCCGGAGACGGCCGGAACGCGTA
>Ga0326728_10008894_pt1 | contig 24540 bp, 24 predicted proteins | sample MB3enrmetagenome_FD_207602 | JGI IMG/M metagenome (GOLD analysis project Ga0326728, IMG submission 207602) | Lab enriched peat soil microbial communities from McLean, Ithaca, NY, United States - MB31MN | ecosystem: Environmental > Terrestrial > Soil > Wetlands > Peat | place: USA: New York... | reverse complement strand
CGTCTGCTTGAGCTACAGGCAGAAGCTGGCTTATTTCGACAACCTGGAGCAGGTGCTGCCCGAACTCCTCGGCGAGGAGTATCGGGGGCTGGCTAAGCGCATCGAGAACCGCTTTGTGGAGGAGGTGGAATGAGCAGGATACCGGCGAGCGAGCGTGAAGATTTGCTAGGCGCCCTTAGGGACCTGGGAGGAGCCGGGCAGGCGGAGAGCGAGAATCCGGAGTTGTTTCCCCTGCGTTTTTATCCCGTGGCGGAGCACCTGCGGGCGTTCGTGCCTGAGGTGACTCTGATTGTCGGGGAGCGGGGTGCCGGCAAGTCGGAGCTGTTCGGGGCGGTGATGCGGTTCGGACTGTTGCCCGCTGCCGCTCCGTATGCCCCCGGTGTGCGCCTCCCGCCTTTGGATCAGTCGCGCACCACTTGGCAAGCCGCATACCCGGCAGGGGCGCAATTTCCAGATTCGGCGGGCCTCAACCGCTTCTTGGAAGAGAACCACTTCTCGCCCCGCGCCGCCCAGCAGCTTTGGTTTGCGTACTTGGTCCGTGTCCTGAAGCCGCATCTGGACGAGGAGGCACGGGCCGGGTTGCAGCCGTTGTTTAGCCCCCAAGGCGGGGACGCTCTGGCGGTCATGGACGCCTTCGACAAAGCCGGCCAGGTTCCGCTGCTCGTGTTGGACACGCTTGACGCAAGGCTGGTTCAGGCAGACCAGTGGCACTTCGTCGGCTACGACGAGCTGGATACCTTGGCCGATTACGATTGGAAGACGATGGGGGCGGCAATCTCGGGCTTGGTGAGCTTCTGGGCTTCTTATTCGCGCCGCTGGCGCAGGTTGCGGGCCAAAATATTCATGCGCACAGACCTGTTCAGGCGGAACACAAGCAGCTCGAGCGCGGACCTTCCCAAACTCGCCTCCAATCGCGTGGAAATCTCTTGGAGCGATAGAAATCTCTACGCGATGCTACTCAAACGCATCGCCAACAGTTCCCCCGCGCTCAAGGAGTACTGTGCGAGCTCGAGGATCAGCTTCAAAGAGGAGGATCCCCGACTTGGGTGGATCCCCGACATTGCCACCGCGGAGGAGGCGAGGCCGTTGATTGAGAAAATCGTCAGCCCTTTCATGGGCGCCAATAAGAACAAAGGGCTTACGTTCAATTGGTTGCTGGACCACATCCGCGACGGTCAGGACAAGGCCTATCCACGGGCCCTGGTCAGGCTCGTCGAGCAGGCGGCCGTCAACGAAATCCAGAATCCCAAGGCCGGCTACAACCGTTTGATCGACCCGACCTCCCTGCGGCGAGCCATTGAGAAGGTCTCCGAGCAGCAGGTCACGCAGGCCATCAATAACGAGTGGCCTTGGCTTGAAGGCGTCCGAGAACGAGTTCAGGGTGAGATCGTCCCCATGACTCGACGGCAGCTGGAGGACTTGCTGAGTAAGGGTTGGGGGGAACGCTGGAACCCGCACCGGCAAATCCGCCCCCCTGCCGAGGACCCGAGGGCGCTGGTGAGCTACCTCGTGGAGTTGGGGGTGACGCGCCAGCGCTGGGACGGCAGACTCGATACGCCGGACATCTACCAATCGGGCCTGGGGCTGAAGCGCAAGGGGGGAGTGCGCCGAAACAAGTAGCGCCGCCGAGTCTGCCAGTTATTCCTGAAATGAGGCCGGCCCCCATTTACAGGAGCAGCTCGCTGAGCTAGCCTCCTTTTTTATGAAAAAAAACCTTAGCCCTCCTCGACTCACGCCGAGGAAGTCGAGCGCGGTTGGCCCGCTCGTTCTGGTCTGGATCGCCGTTGCGGGGGCCGGGCTGGGGGCCGCCGGGGCTGGCGCTCCGGCGCTGACCTATAACCAGCCGGCGCGGCAGTGGTCGAGCCAGGCGCTGCCGTTGGGCAACGGCCGCATGGGTTGCATGTTATTTGGCGGGGTGGCCAGCGAACGCATCCAGTTCAACGAGCAAAGCCTCTGGTCTGGCGACAACAACTGGGACGGCGCCTACGAGTGCGGGGACCATGGCTTTGGCGCCTATCGGAACTTCGGGGATTTGGTGATCACCTGGAAATCGGCTGAGACCTCGCGTGCCGGCGCCTCGGTGCCGGCCGATTATCGCCGCGAGCTGGACCTCGAACGGGGCATCCACGCCACCACGTTTGCCCAGGATGGGGTGAGATTCACTCGCGAGGCCTTTGCGAGCCACCCCGACCAGGTCATGGTGTTTCGCTATACGGCCAGCAAGCCCGGCGCGCTCTCCGGCAGGATCAGCCTTAAATCAGGCCAGCAGGCCAAGACGCGGGCAACAGCGGAGGGTTTGCGCTTTGCGGGGCAGATGCCCAACGGGCTGCGACACGCCTGCGCGGTGCGGGTGCTGCACCAGGGCGGCGACACCGCTGCGGAAGGCGAGGAGCTTGCGTTCGCCAATTGCGACGAGCTGACGTTGCTGATGGATGCCCGGACGGACTACAAAGCCGATTACCACGCGGGCTGGCGCGGGGCAGACCCGTTGCCACTGGTGGAGAAGGAGCTGGCGGCGGCGCAGGCCAAGTCCTACGAGGCCCTGCGGAGCGCGCACGTGCGGGACCTGGGCTCGCTGCTGGGGCGGGTGACGCTCGACCTGGGGGCCACGCCGCCGGAGGTCCTGGCGCTGCCGACGGATGGGCGGCGCAAGCGTTATGCCGAGGGCGGGGCGGACGCGGGCCTGGAGGAGCTGATGTTTCTCTACGGCCGCTACCTGCTGGCGAGTTGCTCGCGGCCCGGCGGGCTGCCGGCCAACCTGCAGGGCCTGTGGAACGACAGCAACGAGCCGCCGTGGGCCAGCGACTACCACAACAACATCAACGTGCAGATGAACTACTGGGGCGCGGAGCCGGCAAACCTCGCCGAATGCCATTTGCCGTTGCTCGACTTCATCGTGGCGGCGGAGGAGCCTTGCCGGATCGCAACCCGGAAGGCCTTCGGGGCGAGCACCCGCGGCTGGACGGCGCGGACCAGCCAGAACATCTTCGGGGGCAACGGCTGGGAATGGAACATCCCGGCCAGCGCCTGGTACGCGCGGCACCTGTACGAGCACTGGGCCTTCACCCAGGACGCCGACTACCTGGCCCGGACGGCCTACCCGGTCCTGAAGGAAATCTGCCAATACTGGGAGGACCATCTCAAGCGGCTGCCGGATGGGACTTTGGTCGCCCCCAACGGCTGGTCGCCGGAGCACGGGCCGAGAGAAGATGGCGTGATGTACGACCAGCAACTGGTCTGGGACCTGTTCGAGAACTACCTCGAGGCCGCCCGGGCGCTCGGGGCGGATGCCGATTACCAGGCGAAGATCGCGGCGATGCAGCAGCGCCTGGCGCCAAACCAGATCGGCAAATGGGGACAGCTCCAGGAATGGCAGACGGACCGGGACGATCCGCGGGACACGCACCGGCACACCTCCCACCTCTTCGCGGTGTATCCGGGCCGCCAGATCAGCCCGAGCCGGACGCCGGAGCTGGCGCAGGCGGCCATCATCTCGCTCAAGGCGCGGAGCCACGACCGTGGCGACCAGCCCTTTGAAGCAGACACCACCATTGGCGACAGCCGGCGGTCCTGGACGTGGCCCTGGCGTTGCGCGCTGTGGGCGCGGCTGGGGGACGGCCGGCGGGCGGGCATCATGGTGCGCGGCCTGCTGACGTACAACACGCTCGACAATCTTTTCTGCAACCATCCGCCCTTCCAGATGGATGGCAACTTCGGCATCACGGGGGCGATGGCCGAGATGCTGCTGCAGTCCCATGCGGGCGAGGTTTGGCTCCTCCCCGCGCTGCCCGCGGAGTGGGCGGTCCGGGGCTCGTTCAAGGGACTGAAGGCCCGGGGCAACTTCACGGTGGACGCCGCCTGGCAGGAGGGCAAGGTCACCGGGTTCTCCATCCGCTCGCCGAATCCGCGGCCGGTCAAGGTCCGGGTCAACGGCGAGGCCAAGACCGTTTACGCCGGCAAGGAATGAGCGCGTTGGGGGTTTATGGATGAGCAATTGCGGCGGGAGGTCCGGTTTTTGACCTCGCGCCTGGGGGAGATCATCCGGGAGCAGGCGGGCGGACGGGTGTTCGAGCACGTGGAGCGTCTGCGCCGGCTCGCGAAGGCGATTCGGGCGCAGCCCGAGCCGGGCGCCATCCGAACCAAGCGCCGGCTGGTGGCGAGGCTGAGCCTCGAGGAGGCTTACCAGGTGGCGCACGCGTTCAGTCTGTTTTTCCAATTGGTCAACCTTTGCGAGGAGCGGACGCGGGCGCGGCATCTGCAGAGTTCGCCGGCGCCGGCGCAGTCGGTGCGGCGGCTGTTCCAGACGCTCAAGGAGGAGGGGGTCAGCGCGGCGGCCTTACAGCGCTGCCTGGGCGGCCTGGAAATCCAGCCGGTGTTGACGGCCCACCCCACGGAGGCCAAGCGCCGCAGCGTGCTACGCCAGATTCTGCGGCTGGCGGCGTGGCCCGAGAACCCCGCCGAAGTCCTCGAGGCCCTGTGGCAGACCGAGGAGGTGCGGGAGGTGGCGGTTGAGCCGCATGACGAGGTGGAGAACGCGCTGTTTTTCTTCGAGCATACCATCTTCGACACGGTCGCCGGTTTCTACGCCACTTTCGATGCGGAGCTGCGGGCGCATTATCCGGGCGTGGCGCGGCGGCGGCCGTTTTTGACGTTCGCCAGTTGGGTGGGAGGGGACCGGGACGGCAACCCGTTGGTCACGCCGGAAGTCAGCCGGCTGGCGGCGACCCTGCACCGGGAGCGCGCGCGGGCTCTCTACGAGCGGGAATGCGGCCGCCTGATCGAGGAACTCTCGCACGCCGCGGCCAAGCCGCGGCCGGGGCCGGCCTCGAGGGCGTCTCCGGCGGCGGGCCCTTTTCAGCCCTCGGAGGTGTGCCGGCAAAAGCTGGCGCTGGTGCAGCGCAAGCTGCGCGGCGGGTATCGGGACGCGGCGGAATTCGTGGGCGATTTGGAGGAAATCCAGGGGGAGTTGCGCCGGCAAAACGCCTGGCGCGCCGCGTCGGGCCGGCTGGCGCGGTTGATCACCCAGGCGCGGGTCTTCGGTTTTCACCTGGTGGAGTTGGACTTCCGCGACCACCGGGGGAAGCTCCTGGCGGCCCCGGAAGAAATCGGGCAAGAGCTGCGCGCGATGCGCGCCATCCAGCGGCAATACGGGGAGGCCGCTTGCAACCGGTTCATCCTGAGCATGACGCGCCAGGCCGGCGACGTGCGGGTGCTGCTCGGGCTGGCGGGGCAGGCGCGGGTTGGCGCGGTGGACTTGGTGCCGCTGTTCGAGACGATAGCCGATCTCGAGCGCGCTCCGGCGGTAATGGGCGAGCTCTGGGAGGACGCGCGATACCGCGGGCACCTGCGGCGGCGGGGCGGCCTCCAGGAGATCATGCTGGGCTATTCCGATTCCAACAAGGACGGGGGCTACCTGGCGGCGAACTGGTTTCTCTACCGCGCGCAAAAGCGGCTGGCGTTGCTGGCCGACGAGCGGGGCGTGACCTTGCGGTTCTTTCACGGCAAAGGCGGCACCATCGATCGCGGCGGCGGGCAAAGCCACCGCAGCCTCCGCGCCCAGCCGTACGCGGCCCCGCACGGGCGCATCCGCATCACCGAGCAAGGCGAGGTGATTTCGCTCAAATACTCCAATCCGATCATCGCGCAGCGAAACCTCGAGCAACTCACCACGGCGGTCATCGCCGATCAATGCCTGCCGCGCCTGGAGCAGAGTCGGGCCCGGGAGCTCGCGCAGTGGGAAGGGTGGATGGAGCGGCTGGCCCGGCTGTCGCTCGAGGCCTACCAGGCGCTGGTTCGCGGCACAACCGGCTTTGAGCGGTATTTTTGCCAGGCCACGCCGATTGACTTGATCGAGCATCTGCGGCTGGGCTCGCGCCCCAGCCGGCGGCAGCCCACGCGGGACCTGGGCCAGTTGCGGGCCATTCCGTGGGTGTTCGCCTGGACCCAATCCCGGCACCTGTTATCGGCCTGGTACGGGCTGGGCCACGCGCTCGAGCAGTTCGCGCGGCGGGAAGCGGACGGCCTGGCCAAACTGCGGGATATGTGCCGGCAATGGCCCTTTTTCGCCGAACTCATCGAGAACGCCGAAACGTCGTTGGCCAAGACGGACCTTTACATCGCGCGGCGTTACGCCACGCTGGTGGACGAGCCGGGCGTGCGGGCGCGGATTTTTGGCTTGATCGAGGAGGGACACAAACGGTCGGTCGGCATGATCCTGCGCGTGCGGGAGGAGGCGTCGCTATTGGCCCACCAGCCGGCGCTCGCCGAGTCGATCCGCTTGCGCAATCCCTACGTGGACCCGCTCAACTACATCCAAATCCGCTTTCTCCGCCTTTGGCGGCGCTCGGGGGATGCGCCCGCGGCGACCAGCGGGCCGCTGCGGCGGCTGCTGGCGTTGACCGTGCACGGCATCGCCTTTGGCATGAAAAGCACCGGGTGAGGAAACGCCGCGCAATTTTAACCTCGTCTGGGGGACCCAAGGAGTGCTAACGTGAGGCTGGCAACTGAGCGTTCTTTTCCTATGAACCTTTGGACAGCGATGGTGGGGCTGGCGCGAGCGGCCACTGGGCTCTGGAACGCCGCGCTCGCGCGGCCGCGGCTTGAAGGCGCCGGGAGGCGGCCGGCCAGGGCCGGCATTGCGAGGGCCGGGTGGGGATGCGTCCTGCTGGGGTGGTGGCTGGCCTTGGGCTCGGGAGCGGGGGCGGGGGAGGTCGGGTTGATTAGAATCGACGGATCGATTGGCCCGGCAACCGCGAGTTACATCGCGCGGGCTATTGGAGTCGCGGACGAGCGGCAGGATGCCTGCCTGATCATCGAGTTGGATACGCCGGGCGGCCTGCTCGAGTCGACCAAGAAGATCGTCCAGTCATTCTACGCCTCGCCGGTGCCGACGGTGGTGTATGTGGCCCCGGCGGGGGCCAGCGCGGCCAGCGCCGGTTGCTTCATCACCCTGGCGGCGGACGTGGCCGCGATGGCGCCAAGCACGACCATCGGCGCGGCGCACCCGGTGGAAATGGAGCCGGGGGGCACGCTAAAGACCGACGAGGTGATGAAAGAAAAGCTCGAGAGCTTTGCCAGCAGCTACATCGAAGCTATCGCGCAAAAGCGCGGCCACAACGTCGAATGGGCCAGGACCTCGGTCCTGAAGAGCGCCTCGATCACGGCGGAGGAGGCCTTGAAGCTCAAGGTGGTGAACCTGATCGCGGAGAATCTGCCCGAGTTGCTCAAGCAGCTCGACGGGCGCAAGGTCGGGGGCAAGGCGCTGAACACGGCCGGCGCGACGGTGAGGCCCATCCCGATGAGCGCCGGGGAGGCCCTCTTTCACATGCTCTGGCGGCCGGAGGTCATGCTCCTGCTGATGCTGGTGGCCATCTACGGCATCATCGGCGAGCTAAGCCATCCGGGCGCCATCCTGCCGGGCGTCGTGGGCGCGATTGCGCTCATTCTCACGCTGTACCTGGCGGCGATCTTACCGATCAACGTGGCCGGGCTGGCGCTCATTGGCCTGGCGCTGCTCCTGTTTACGGTGGATATCTTCACTCCCACGCACGGCATCCTGACCGTCGGCGGCGTCGCGGCTTTCTTCCTGGGCGCCCTGATGCTCTTCAGCCACGCCGGTCCGGGGTTCCAGTTGTCGCTGGCCTACATTGTGCCCGCGACGGTGGTGACGGCGGCCTTTTTCATTTTCGTGGCGGGGGCGGGCATCCGCGCGCAATGGCTGCCGGTGCGCGCCGGGAGCGAAACCATGCTCGGCGAAACCGTCTCCGCCCTCACGCGCATCGACGCGGCCGGCGGGAAGGTCTTCGCCGAGGGCGAATACTGGAACGCGGTGAGCGAGACCCTGATCGAGCCGGGCCAATGGGCGCAGATTATCGGCCGGGACGGACTCACTTTGAAGGTGAAGCCGGGCCGAGAGACCGGCCAGGAATCAGCAGCGAGGCAGGCGGGGCATTGAATTCCATACCACCGATTGCTTAGTCTTGGCGGCCGGCGGCATAGCGGACGGCGCCGGCGAGCAGGGCCAGGCCCGCGAGCATATAGAAGCAGAAGAACACGAGCATCTGCACGGCCACGAAGGGGTGGAGCCATAGCCGCGCGGCGGTGGTAACTGCGGTCGCCAGGGCGAGGCAAAGAAGGAAGCTGCGCCAGGAAAAGCCCACGGCGGGTTCCCGGACGGCGGCGGGGAGGGCGTGCCGGGACCGCACCAGGCAGCGAGAGAGGAGCCACAGGAACGCCGCGTAGAGAATCCAGACGGTCATTTGTCCGGGAAAAACGGGCGGGATGGACTTGGGCTTGATGACGAATCCCCAGAAGAGATACCAGGCAAGAAGCACGCAGCCAAAGGTCTTCAATCCCTTGGGCCCCGGAAGCAACTCGCGCAAGGAGTACGCCGCTCCACCGGAGCGTCGCCACCAGAGGACGGCCAGGCCGATGACGGCGCCATTTCCGGCGCCGGAGAGCAAGGAACTCATTACGGAGGGCGAGTTGACGAATTGCATCAGCCCGAACATCACCATAAGGGCGCCCGCCCAGGCCGTCGGATGGGCGCGAATCGCGCGGCGAGACCATTGGGGCAGGCCGAGGAAGACCTCGTTGGAGCTGGTGAGCAGGACCTCGGTGAAGAGCAACGGCACCACAAACGCCAGCAACGGATGGAGAAACAAGACCAGGATGATGGTCTCAAACAAGGCGATGCCCCCGGCGGTGAAAAAGGGCCCTTCGGGCCGAAAGGAAGTCCATACGACCTTGGTGATATAGGCCTCATACAGGCCATAGAGCATGCCCGCGGCATAGAGGGGCCAGAAACCCGGTTTGCCCAGCCGGAAGACGAGGCCGGCCAGGAATACGCTGTGGAGCAGGTAAAGCGGCCAGACGACCAGGAACCCCCAGACGGTGAAAAAGGGGAACATCGTGGAGCCGGCGGGCACCTCGACGCACAGGACCGAGAGCATCCCGGCGATGAGCCAGAACGCGAGCTTTCGCGCGCCGGAAGGGGCGCCAACGCTCGATGCCCGGCCTGGACCCTCCAAAGCGGGCGTTCCTCCCGAAACGGGGTCATTCATGGGAAGGAAAGGGAGAGCCTGCCGTCGGGCTGGCATTCATGGGCCGAGTGTTCCACAGGGGCGCTGGCTAGTGTCAAGGCTAATCGAGGCCGGGTCGGACGGACGCAAGTCTTGCCTAGCGGGAGGTGGTGGAGGGAGGTTTTTTCCCTTCGGGGGGGCGTTGGGGGTGGGAAAGGGCAAGAATCCCCGCTTGGGGCGGCTGGCACCGCTGTTGCTTCATGCGAACCCGGCATTGTTTTCATGATTGACGCCCTATTCAACGAGCCGGGGTACGTCGGCGCCAAGAAGATGCTCGACACGCTGGCGTTGAGGCACGAGGCGCTGGCGGCCAATATCGCCAACGCCGAGACGCCGCACTACAAGCGGATAGACCTGGCGCCGTCCTTCCGGGCGGAGCTGCAAAGCGCCCTGGCCAGCCGAGATGCCGGGCGTCTGAGCGGTTTGCAGCCTCAGTTGGCCGTAGATACCAGCGTGCTGCCGATGAACAGCGACGGCAACACGGTGAATCTCGAACGCGAACTCGTGGAACTGGGCCAGAACACGCTCCAACACACCGTAGAGACCCAGATGGTCAGCGCCGCCTTGGCGAGGCTGCGGCTGGCCATCACGGGCAAGGGCTCCTAAGCCAGCTTATGCTCCACCTCATTCCCAGCCTGGGCAGCACGACCGCGGCCTTGGACGCCGAGAGCACGCGTCTGGAGATCATTTCGCAAAACATCGCGAACGCGAACACGACGCGGGGGCCGGACGGGCGTCCGTACCAGCGGCAGGAAGTCGTTTTCCAAAGCGCGCTGCAACGGGCCCAGGCGGCCAACGGGGGCGGGCAGGAGGGGGCGGCGCCGGTGGTTGCCAGCGTCCAAAAGGACCCGCGGCCGGGCCGGGCCGTGTATCAGCCGGGGCATCCCGATGCGGACGCCAATGGGATGGTCCAGCTCCCGAATGTGAATATTTACGAGGAAATGGCGGACATGATCGTCGCGTCGCGGACTTACGAGGCTAATCTGGCGGTGTTGAGAAACGGGCGGACGCTGGCGTTGCAGGACCTGTCCATCGGCAAGCATTAAGGCATTTTTGAGCCGTGAACGCCATCGCCTCGATCCGCCAGCTCTGGTCGGGAACCCCTCCGAGCCCGCCGGAGCTGGCGGACGGCGGGGCCCCGCCGTCCGGCTCGATTGCGGCGGCGGAGCTGCGTGAGCTGAACTCGGCGACGCCCGGGTCCGCGGCGTCCGGGGCGCAGGCGGCGGGGACCTCGTTTGCGGGCCTGCTCGGGCAGTTTGTGCAGGAGGTGAATGCCGAACAAGGGGTGGCGAGCCGGGCGCTGCAGGACCTCCAGAGCGGCCAAACCGTCTCGCTGCACCAGGCCATGATCGCGGCGGAGGAAGCCAACGTCTCGTTTCAATTGATGGTGGAGGTGCGCAACCGGCTGCTGGACTCCTACCAGGAACTGATGCGCCTGCAAGTATAACCCGCGCCCGCCTAGCCCATGAACCCCAGCGTTGCCAGGATTGGACGGCAGTTCCAGGAGATCTGGCGGCAACTGGGCGCGAACCAGCGGGTGAGCGTGGTGCTGGCCAGCGCGGTGCTGCTGCTGGGGGTGCTCGGAGTGGCCTTGTGGTCGGGGCGGGGCGAGTACAGCCTCCTTTACGGCAAACTCTCGGATGGCGAGGCGTCGAGGGTCATCGCCGCCCTGGATGATGCGAAGGTGCCCTATAAGATAGGGACCGGGGGCGGTTCGATTCTCGTGCCCGCCGCCAAGGTCCACCTGATGCGGATGCAACTGGCGGGCAAGGGGATTCCCCGGAGCGACGGGGTGGGCTTCGAGATTTTCGACAAGCCCAATTTTGGCATTTCGGACTTCATTCAACGGGCCAATTACATCCGCGCGCTGCAAGGGGAGCTGGCGCGGACGATTGGGCAGCTCGACGAGGTGGAGAGCGCGCGGGTGATGGTGGTGCTGCCGGAGAACCGGCTGCTGTTGGACAAAGACAAACACGCCACGGCTTCGGTATTCGTGCGGCTGCGGGGCAATGCCCAGCTCGCGCCCCAGGCCATCAATTCCATCCGTTTCCTGGTCGCCAATTCCGTCGAAGGGCTCAAGCCCAACTTCGTGAGCGTGGTGGACAACCAGGGCAACGTGCTCTCGGAAAACGTGGAAAACGATTCGCTGGTGGGATTGAGCGCCACGCAGCTCGATGCGCGGCGCAATCTCGAGCAGTACCTGGCCAAGAAGGCCGAAGGGATGCTCGAGAAAGTGCTCGGTCCGGGCCAGGCCATCGTGCGGGTCGCGGCGGAGATCAACTTCGACACGATCCAGCGGACGGAGGAGAAGTTCGACCCGGACGGGCAGGTGATCCGCCTGCAAACCAAGGACACCTCGAGCGACGATTCGACGACGGCCAGCAGCGGGGAAGCCGTGGGCGTGACGGCCAACACGCCGGGCAATGGGGGGACCAACTCGGCGACGGGGCCGACGACCAACTTGCGCAACAAGAAAACGACCGATACGACCCAGTTCGAGCTGAGCAAGACGACCAGCAGCACGGTGCAAGCCGCCGGAAACCTCAAGCGGCTGTCGGTCGCGGTGACGGTTGCGGCCAAGACCGAGGGGAGCGGCCCCACGCAGAAGGTGATCAGCCGGCCAGCGGAGGAGATGGAGAAACTGCGGGCGATCGTGAGCACCGCGCTGGGCATCGTTGCCAGCCGTGGAGATGAGATCAAGCTCGAGGAGTTGCCCTTCAACGACCAGTTCGCCACGGAAGTGGCGCATCGGCTGGAGACCCAGGAACGGCGGGACTTCTGGTGGGTCTTGGCCCGAAACCTGGTTTACCCGGGGCTGGCCGCCGGCGTCCTCTATTTGTTCCTGCGCCTGTTCCAGCGGACGTCGGCGGAGGAAATCCACGCGGTGGTGCCGGTGCACCGCCTGCCGATGCACCTGGGCAACGGGCACGGCAACGGCCCTGGCCACGGGCCCGGGCATGGGAACGGGCATCATCACGGGCTGGGGCTGCGCCCTGAGCCGGCGGGGGGCGTGGTCACGGTGGAGGTGCTCAACCAGCTCATCAAGGAGAACCCGCAGAACATGACGCAAGCGATTCGCGCCTGGCTGGAGCGCGGGGAGCCTCCGCCTTCGAGGTGATGGCTATGGCGGTGCCGGACTTGGCCAGCAAACCTGTGGGCGGCGCCGCGAGCGAGCCGCCCCGGCTCACTCGCGTGCAGAAATTGGCCGCCTTGCTGGTGATGCTCGGGCCGGACGCGGCGGCGGAGGTCTTGCGCGGCTTCGATGAGCCGCCGGTGGTGGAGGCCATTTCCGCGGAGATGGCCAAGTTCACCATGATCGGCCAGGAACTGCAGAATGAAATCCTGGCCGAGTTTTCCGAGGTGGCCGTCGAGGCGAGCACCGCGATTCGCGGCGGAGTGGACCTGACGCGCCAGGCGCTGGAGAAGGCCATCGGCGTGTTCAAGGCCACGGAAATCCTGGGGCGGGTGGCGCCCTCGCGCACGACGGTGAGCACGATCCACGAAATCCTGGATATGGAGCCGCGGCAAATCTACAACCTGCTGCGGCACGAGCAGGCGCAGACGGTGGCGCTGGTCCTTTCCTATTCCAGCGCGGACAAGGCGGCGGAAGCCCTGTCCTATTTTCAACCGGAGCAGCGCGACAAAATCCTGGAGCGGATCGCGACGCTGGCACCGACGCCGGTGGAGGTGGTGGAAAAGGTCGTCGAAATCCTGGTGGCCAAACGCGGGGTGAGGCGCACGCGGGCGCTGAGCCAAACGGGGGGAATCAAGAGCGCGGCCGATCTGCTCAACGCCATGGACAACACGCAGGGCAAGACGGTGCTGGGCTCGATCGAGGAGCGGAATCCGGAGCTGGGCCAGGCGATCCGCCACAAGATGTTCACCTTCGAGGACTTGGCGGGGCTGGATGGGGTGACGCTGCAACGCATCCTGCGGGAGATCGACCTGCGGGAGTTGGCCCTGGCGCTCAAGAGCGCCAGCGACAAGCTCAAGGCCACGCTGCTGGGCTGCATCACCAAGCGGGCGGCCGAATCGGTGGTCGAAGAAATGAGCTTCATGGGGCCCGTGCGCTTGCGGGACATCGAAAGCGCGCAAACCCGGGTCATCGATGCGGTCCGCCGTCTCGAAGCCGACGGGGCGGTGGACCTGAGCCAAATCCGCAAGGAGGGCCGCTATGAGATGGTGTAAGACCATCCCTCTGAGCCAGCCGTTTTCCGAGGTGCGGCTGATGGCGGCCGGCCCCGGGCAGGAGACCGAGGCGGCGCGGACCCAGGACCGCCGGCTCGAGCAGGCCGCCTATGAACGGGGAATGGCCGAGGGCGAAAGGCGGCTGGCCGCGCAACTGGTGCAGCAGCGGGCCCAACTGAGCGAACTTCAGAACGGCGTCCTGGCGTCTTTGCAGCAAGCCATGCCACAGGTCGCGGCCCAATGCGAGTCGGCGCTGATCGAGCTGGCCGTGGAGGTCGCGCAAAAGCTCGTGTTCGACCTGCCGATTTCGGCCGAGATGGTCGAAGCGGCAGTTCGCTCCGCCATCGCTCAGGTGGGAGAGAAGACGGAGTTCGACGTTCTGCTGCACGCCGAGGACCTGGCGCTGCTGCAGCAGTGCAACTCGCCGGTGCTGCTGGCGGCGCCGGGCAACCCGAACATCCGCTTCCGCGACTCGGCCGAGGTGGGGCGGGGCGGGTGCCTGGTCCGGACCCGTTTCGGGGCGATCGATGCGCGGCGCGAGACCAAGCTCGATTCAATCCGGCAAGCCCTGGCCCCATGACCCCTTGCGCTCGAGAGCCGTCGCCCCGGCTGCCGCCGGCGCCCCCCTGGGGCGCGGCCAGGGTGGCGGCGTGCGGCGGGAGCGCGGGGCCGTCTTTGGCTTCGGCTTTGGCGAGCGTGCGGAAGGTCCGGCCGGTGGAGATGCGCGGACGCGTGGTTCAGCTCATTGGCCTGGTCGTGGAATCCGAAGGTCCGCTGGCGGCGGTGGGCGAGGTGTGCCGCATCGAGTCGATCCGGCACGACAGCACGACCTTGGCGGAGGTGGTGGGTTTTCGCGACCACCGGCTTTTGCTCATGCCGTTGGGCGCGGTGCACGGGATTCACCCAGGGAGCGAGGTGCTGGCGACGGGGGCGCCACTTTCGATTCAAGTGGGCGACGATCTCAAGGGCCGGGTGATCGATGGGCTGGGCCGGCCGATTGATGGGCGGGGCCCGGTTCGCGGACCGCACCACGTGGGGTTGCACCTGTTGCCGCCGCATCCGCTCAAGCGCCAGCGCATCCGGGCGCCGTTTCGGACGGGGATCAAAGCAGTGGACGCGTTCGTGCCGTGCGGGCGGGGCCAGCGGCTGGGCATTTTTGCGGGCAGCGGGGTGGGCAAATCGACCTTGCTGGGCATGATTGCCAGCCACGCGGAGGCGGACCTCAACGTCATTGCGCTCATCGGGGAGCGGGGGCGCGAGGTGCGGGACTTCCTGGAGAAGGACCTGGACGAGGCGGGCCGGGGCAAGTCGGTCCTGGTCGTGGCCACGTCGAACGAGCCGGCCTTGGCGCGCGTCAAGGGGGCGTTTCTGGCCATGGCCATCGCGGAACATTTTCGGGAGCTGGGGCAGAACGTGCTGCTGATGATGGATTCGATCACGCGGTTCGCCATGGCGCAGCGTGAAATCGGCCTGGCGATTGGCGAGCCGGCGACCACGCGCGGCTATACGCCCTCGGTGTTCTCGCTGCTGCCGCAGTTGCTCGAGCGGGCCGGCGCGGGCGAGCAGGGCACGATCACGGGCCTGTTCACGGTCCTGGTCGAGGCGGACGACATGAACGACCCGGTGGCCGATGCGGTGCGGTCGATCCTGGACGGGCACATCGTGCTGTCGCGCGACCTGGCCACGCAGAACCATTACCCCGCGATCGAGGTGCTCGACAGCGTGAGCCGCCTGGCGCCGGAACTGCACACCGCGGCGCAACTGGATTTGACCGCCCGCGCCCGCGAGCACCTGGCGGTGTTCCGCCGGAACCAGGACCTGATCAACATCGGGGCTTATCCGGCCGGCAGCAACCCGGCCATCGACCAAGCCATCGCCAGAAACGAGCCGCTGCGGCAATTCCTGCGCCAGGACGTGCGGGAAGGGTTGGCGCTCGAGCAGACGTGGTCGTTGCTGGACCAGACCCTTGCCTCGGCGCCGAAGGCCAAGCCGGCGACGCCTGCCAAAGCCGGATGAAGGCCTTTCATTTCAGACTACAGGTCGTCTTGACCCTGCGAGAGGAAGTCGAGCAGGCGGCCCGGCGGGTTTACGCCCGGGCGTTGCTGGCCCTGGGGCAGGCGAGCGGCCGTTTGGCCGGCGCGGAGGCGGAGATTGAGGCCCACCACCAGCGGCGGCGGGCGCGCTTGGCGGCGGGGCCGCGGGCCGAGGAACTCGAGCAAAACCGCCTTTACGGCGCCGCGCTCGAGGACCGGCGCACCCAACTGGCCCGCGAGGCGGCGCGCGCCAAGCAGCAAGCCGAGGAGTGCCGCCAGAAGCTCCTGCTGGCCGGCCGGCAGCGGGAAACCCTCGAACGCCTGCGCGAGCGCCAGCGCCGGGCCCATGATTACCAGGCCGCGCGAGCCGAGCAGAAGCTGCTGGACGATCTCTCCCAGCGGGTTCCCGCTCTGGCCGCCGCGGGTCCTGAAGCACCCTCGCCCACGCTATGATCCGCCTGCTCAAAACGAAATGGTTGGCGGTTGGCCTCGGCGCCGCCGCCTATTTGCTCACCACCTGGCTGTGCCTTCAACCTCGCCAGCAGCTCGCGAGCGTCGCGGCCGAACTCCGCGCCGCCCGCCAGCACCACGCCGGTTCCAGCTTCGGACCTTCGTGGAATTTCGAGAACCCGGAGATGGCGCAACTCATCGGGGAACTCAAGGACCAGCGCGAGGCCCTCCGCGCACGCGCGCTGCAACTGGATGAACTGGAGGCGCGCCTCAAGGCCGAGCGGCAGGAAATCTACGCGGTAACGCAGGCCGTTTTTCACGTCAAGACCAATATCGACGCCACCGTCACGCGCGTCACGCAGGACGAGGTCGGCAACCTCAAGAAGCTCGCGAAGGTCTATGCCACCATGAGCCCGGAAGGCGCCGCCCGCATCCTTCGGGAGATGGAGGATGACCAGTTGGTGAAAATCCTGGCCCTCATGAAGGAATCGGAGTCGGCCCCGATTCTCGAGAGCCTGGGCCAGGGCACGAAGGATGAGACCAAGCGGGCGGCTTTGCTCTCGAACCGCCTGCGCCTGGTGATCGCCTCGACCAGCCCGGCGAAAGGCGCCTTCCAATGACCTTTGCTGCGCCGACGTCCACGCTGCTCGCTGGAGCGCCCACGGCCGAGGGCCAACTGGCCCCGCCGGCCCCCGATGAGCCCCGGGGCGCCTTTGATTTTTGCATGACCCAGGCCTCCTCGAGGCCCGAAAGCCGAGCGCCGCAAAGTGCTTCGGCAGACTCCGCCCCGGACGGGCAGCCGGACGCGCCCACCCAACGCGCCGCTCCCAAGGGCGGGCCCCGGCAGGACCAGGATGCAGAGGCCGGCGGGGTCCTGTGCTGGCTCCCCAATTGGCTGGGCGCCCAGGTTTGCCAGCCGGTGGCGCCGGCCGAGACGCCCGTCCGTCCGGCCCGGTTTTCCACCCCCGCGCCCGCGGCGGAGGAAGCCGCCGATGCCCTTGATGGGTGGCGGCCGGAAGGCTCTTCCTTGGCAGCGTCCGAACCGTCCAAGCCCGAGGACTCATCCGGCGCCAAGGCCGACCCAGAGGGGCCGGCGCCGGACGGCGCCGGGCCGGCGGCACCCAAGGCGCCGCTGGTCGGGCCCCACGGGAGGGGGGTTGCGAGCAAGCTGGCCGAAGGGGCCGGGACGGCCGAGGCTGAGGAAACCGGGAGGCCGGCACCAGCCCAGAATGGCATGTCCTCTGCTGCTCAAACCACCGCGATGCCGGCACCAACCGAAGTGAACGAAATTACCTGCCCTGGCGAGCAGAAACTGCCCGGCGCGGGCGCGGAAATCAGCGCGCCCGGCGCGGAGCAGCGCGAACGGGGGGAGGGCGGGGCGGGGGCGGGAGAGGATTCGAGCCTGTCTGCCGGGGCGGTGCAGCCGGGTTCACCGGCGCCGACGGCGCAGGCCGGACCAGAGTTGGCCGCGCACACCGAGCCGTTGACCTCAGGAATTGGAGCAGTGGAGGCGGTGCGGCGGGCCGTGGAAGACGCAGCGGCCGGGCTCGAGCGCGGGAATGGGGGCTCGGTCTCGCTGGTTCTAAACCCTGACCCGCACACGCAACTGTCGTTGAGCGTCAAGTTGCAGCAAGGGCATATCGAGGCGCTGGCGGTGCTCGAGCATGGCGACCTTGGGGCGCTGGGGGCGCAGTGGAGTCAATTGCAGGGCCGTTTGGCGGAGCAGGGCGTGCGGCTGGCGCCGTTGGTTCCCGGGACGGCTCACTCGATGTCCTTGCTGGGAGGGGAGTCCGGCTCGGCCCGGCAGGAGCGTCACTCGGAGGATGCGGCGCCCACAAGGGAAAGCTCCAACCAGCCGCCGCTCGTCCGGATGGGCGTGCCCGGGTCCGCCGCCCGGAACAAGTCATTGTCGAGTCAACGCGAATGGTGGGCCTGACCCAGCCCGTGACCTTTAACCGCTAGCCGCAGCCATGCCCCTTACCACAATGCCGATAACTTCGGTGTCCGGCACGAATGCCACGACCCAACAGGAGTCGGCGCAACTGCCCGAACAAACGCTCAACCAGAGTGATTTTCTCAAACTGCTGGTGGCGCAGCTTTCCTCGCAAGACCCGATGAACCCGGTCAGCGACACGGATTTCATTGCGCAGATGGCCCAGTTCAGCACGCTGCAGGAGACCACCAGCATGCAGGAGAGCATCTCGAGCCTTCAGGCCAACAGCCTGCTGGGGCAGACCGTCCAGGTCCAGAACGGCCAGGGCCAGGTTGATAGCGGCGTGGTCAGCGCGGTGCTGTTCCAGTCCGGCTCGCCGGAGCTGATCGTCAACGGGCAATCCTACACGGTGGCGCAGGTCCTTTCGATTTCCCAAGCTCAAACCAACACCGAAACCACGCCCTAAGGCCGTTCCCAACTCCTCATCCGTATGTCAATGTTCCCCGCGCTCAACACGGCCGTCACCGGCCTCCAACAGTTCCAACAGGACATCAATGTCATCGGCAACAATATTGCCAATGTGGACACGACCGCCTACAAGGATCAGCGGATCGATTTTCAAGACACCCTCAGCCAAGTGCTCGGCACCAATCCTTCGGTGCTGGTCGGCACGGGCGTGACCACCACGCCGACGGAGAGCAACTTCGCCGGTGGGGCCATCGAGAGCACCGGTGTGGGGACGGACCTGGCCATCAACGGGAATGGCTTCTTTGTCGTGCGTGACCCGACCACCGGGGCGCAGTATCTGACCCGTGCGGGAGACTTCCAGCTTGACGCCAACGGCTACCTGGTGACCTCAAGCGGCCTGCGGGTGCAGGGCTACAGTGACAGCGGCCTCTCGACGATGGGAGACATCCAAATCAACGCGAGCGGGGCGCCCTCGACCGCCGCGGCCGGGGCGACGGTTTCTTCCTTCGGCATCGGCCAAAACGGGGACATCACCGTGACCCTCAGCGATGGGACCAATTATACCCGAGGGCAGGTGTTGCTGCAGAACTGCGAGGCCCCGAACGCCTTGGCCAACGCGGGCAACAATCTTTATAGCGTGACCGCGGCGGCGGGGGCGCTCTCCAAATCGGTGGCGCCCGGCACGTCCGGGGTTGGCGGCATCCAGTCCGACGCGCTGGAATCGTCCAACGTGGACCTCACCAGCGAAATGTCCAACTTGATCACCGCGCAACGCGGTTTCGAGGCCAACGCCAAGATCATCACGACCAGCGACGAAATCCTTCAGGACCTCGTCAACCTCAAACGGTAAGGGCATATGCTTGGCCAACGCCCTGAACCTGGCCGCGGCGGCGAGGAAAAGCCACCGCGGGAGCCGCGACCGGAACCAGCCCCGGCGGCGGGGCCGGCCGAGTCCGCGCGCGAACGCCCGTCCGGGGGTGCGTGGCGGGGTTGGCTGCCGCTGGGCATGGCCGCGGTGGCGATGCCGTTGCTGGCGTACGCGGTCACGGCGCTGGTGCTGGTGCCGCACTTCCAGAAGGCGCTGCTCGGCGCCGGGGCGGCGGCGGCCGAGGCGGAGGCGTCCGCGTCGAAGGAGGGCGCTCCGAGCGCCAGCCAGCAGCAAAGCATTGCGCTGAACAAGCTGGTGGTCAACGTGGCCGGCACGATGGGCTCGCGCTACCTGCTGACCAGCATCACGCTCATGGGCAGCAGCTCGGGTTTTCGGCGGCGGGTGGTGGAGAAGGAACCGCAACTGCGCGACGTGGCCAGCAGCATCCTGATGGCCAAGACCATTGCGGACATCGAGAAACCGGGCGCCCGCAACGTCATTCGGGGCGAACTGCTGGCCGGTTTCAACAGCATCCTCGGCGACCCGGGGGCGCAGGAGATCTATTTCACGGAATTCGCGATTCAGTAATCCCATGGCCAACGAGCACCCAGACCTCCCCGCGGGCGAGCCCGGCGACGCCGCCGCGCAAGCCGCCGGCGCCGGCAGCCAGCCGGGCGAGGAGGGCGCCGGGGACGCCAATGGCGCGCCGCTGGAGGCGGCCCGCCCGCCAGGGCCGGAAGCGGCGCCGGAGAGCGCGGGCGATTTGTTTTCGCGGGCCGACGCCGGGCTGGGCCCGGAATTCGACGCCCGGGGCGGGGAGCCCGCGGCTTCGACGCCGGAGACGCTCAACGAGGCGCTCTCGCAAGGCGAGATCGAGCAGTTGCTGGCGCAAGTCCAGGCCGAGCAGAGCAACGCGACGATACTGAAGTCCGGGGGCCGCAAGACGCGGCTCAAGAGCGAGGACGTTCAGCCGTGCGATTTTCGGCAGCCGGCCTTTCTGACGAGCGGGGAATTGCGGAAGATCCGGCTGCGCCACGAGGATTTCATCCGCTCGCTGGCCGCCCATCTTTCCATCTACTTGCGGCTGGAGGTGGTGATCCACATGTCCCGGCTCCAGACCCTGGCCTTCCAAAAGTTTGCGGACAGCCTGCCCAATCCGACCCACCTGACGCAATTCAAGGTGGAACCGCTGCGGGGGGTGTGCCTGCTGGACATGTCGCCGCGGCTGGGCCTGACGTTCGTGGACCGGCTGCTGGGCGGCCCCGCGCACTCGGTGGGTCTCAACGGGGAATTGAGCGAGATCGAGGCGGCGCTGCTGGACCAGGTGGCGATCCTGATCCTCAACGAATGGTGCGCCTTGTGGCAAAAGATCGAGACCGCGCACCCGGTGCTCCTGGGTCACGAGAGCAACGGGCGTTTTCTCACGACCTCGGCTCACGATACCGTCATGCTGATTATCGCGATGGAAGTGCGGCTGGGAGATTGCGTGGAGCAGATGCAACTGGCGTTTCCGTTCATGACCATTGAGCCGCTGGTCCGCAACGCGGCGCCCGGGGCGGAGGCGCAGACCGACGCGGACAGCCCGCGGGGCCGGCTCAAGTGGGGTGCCGGCTTTGACGAGGTGCCGGTCCAGGTTTGCGCCGAATGGCGCGGGTTGGAACTGACGGCGCGGCAACTCAGCACGTTGAAGCGCGGGGACGTCCTGATGCTGGACGCCAACTGCTTTGACCGGGTCGAACTGTGCTTTGAACAACTGACCAAGTTCTATGGCCGGCTCGGCACTTCGGGCGAGCGCTGGGCCGTGGAATTGACTGAACCAGCCAAGAGATGAATCCCGCTATGAGCGCACCCACCACGGCACCCCCCAACCTCGACCTCGTGCTCGACGTGCCGGTCAGATTGACCGTCGAACTGGGCAGTTGCCTGCTGCCCATGCGCGAGGTGCTGCAATTGGGCGTGGGCTCGGTCGTGCAACTTGACAAGGCCGCCGACGACCCCGTCCAACTTTCGGTGAACCGCAAAGTGGTCGCCCGGGGGGAAGTCGTGGTCGTGGAAAACCGGTTTGGCATCAAGATCACCGAGTTGAGCCACAGTGTCGCCAGGCCATGATTGCTTCCCGCCACTTGAGGCCGCGGCGGCGCAAGGCCGCGCTCGGGTTGTCGGTCGCGGCGCTGGCGCCGGCGGCGCTGGCCGGCGGGACCAACACGCTGAGCCTGGGCGCCGAGCTGCCGGATGCGGGCCTTTCGGCCATGCGGGCGCTGGGGGCGCTGTTGCTGGTGCTGAGCCTGTTTTTGGGCGGGGTGTGGCTGTACCGGAACAGCTTGCGCGCGGGCTGGCGCAAAACCGGCCTGCCCAAGCTGGCGGTACTGGAAACCCGCGCCTTGGGCAACCGGCATGCCCTCTACGTGGTGGGTTATGAACAGCAACGGCTGCTGATCGGCGGTTCGCCGGCGGGGCTGAGTTTGCTGAGCCAATTGCCCGCCGCCCCGGCCCCGGCGGAAACGGCGCCGGCCCCGGCGCCCCAGCCCGCTTCCTTCGCGCAGTGTCTGGGGCAGTTGTGGTTCCGGGACCGGCCGGGCGCCAAGACCGAGGGGGCGGGCTCATGAGCCGTGGTCCGACGGCGTCGGCGGGCGGCCTGCTGGCGCGCCGGCGCGGGCTAAGAGCCTGGGGCGCGTTGCCGCTCATCCTGCTGACTGCGGGCCTGGCCATGGCGGCCCACGGGCAAACCAACACCGTGGTCGGTCCGCTGCCGTTCCGGATTTCCTTTCCTGGCGCCGACCAGCCCCAGCAGGTGGACATGGGGATTCGGATTCTGTTTGCCCTCACGCTGCTGACGCTGGCGCCTTCGATCCTGTTGCTGATGACGTGTTTTACCCGCATCGTCATCGTGCTTTCATTTGTCCGGACGGCGCTGCAGCTCCAGACCGCCCCGGCCAATCAAATCGTCATCGGGCTTTCGCTCTTCATGACCTTTTTCATCATGTCGCCGGTCTGGCAGAACGTCAGTCGGGACGCCATTGGGCCGTACCGGAGCGCGCAAATTTCCGGCGACGAGGCGCTGGCGCGGGCCTCGGACCATATCCGGACCTTCATGCTCAAGCAGGCGCGGGCCAAGGACATCGAGCTGTTCGTCGCGTTGGCGAAGCTGCCGCCGACGGCCCCGGACCAACTGCCGCTGCGGGTGGTCGTGCCCGGATTCGTGATCAGCGAATTGCGCACCGCCTTCCAGATGGGCTTCCTCATCCTGATGCCGTTCATCCTCATCGACCTGGTGGTGAGCACGGTGTTGATGAGCATGGGCATGATGATGTTGCCGCCGGCGACGATTTCGATGCCGCTGAAACTGCTGCTGTTCGTCCTGGTGGACGGGTGGGCGCTGATCGTGCGCTCGCTCATTTCGAGTTTCGGCTCCTGAGCGCGGCCCGGCCCTATGAACCCGGAATTCGCCGTCGAACTGCTCAAAACGGTGATCCTGCACGCGGTGCTGCTGGCGGCGCCGTTTCTGGGCATGGCGATGATGGTGGGCCTGGTGGTCAGCCTGTTTCAGGCGGTGACCTCGATTAGCGAGCAGACCCTGAGCTTTGTCCCCAAGGCCCTGTGCGTGCTGGGGTTGCTCCTGCTCCTGCTGCCGTGGATGATCCGTCAACTGGTCGAGTTCACCGCCGCCATCATCGAGAAAATCCCCCAGATGGCCATGTGAGAGCATGGATGGAGACCTCAACAATTGGCTGCTGGTCTTCGTGCGGGCCGGGGCGTTTCTGAGCATCCTGCCCCTGTTCACGATGCTCAATGTGCCGGTGCAGGTGCGGGTGGCCTTCGCGGCGCTGCTGGCGGTGCTGACGGCGCCGACGCTGCCGCCGCTGCCGTGGGCGCGCCTGGGCCTCATGGATTGGCTGGGCTTATTCAGCCAGGAGGTCTTGTGCGGGTTGCTGCTGGGGTTTGTCACGCGGATGATCTTCTTCATCACGGATTTTGCCGGTCATCTGATCGGCAACGAGATGGGTCTCAACATGGCGAGCGTGTTCGACCCGGCCAACGGGCGTCCCACGCAGGTGCCCAACCTGATCATGTTCGTGCTGACCTGCACGCTGATGATGTCGCTGGACATGCACCACTGGCTGCTGACCGGATTTCAATACACCTATACCCTGGCGCCGATCGGGGGGGCCCGGCTCACCGGCGCGCTGTTCGCCGAGGTCCTCAACCACACCAGCCGGGTGTTCCTGGTTGGGGTCCAGGTCTCGGCCCCCATCATCGCCTCGTCGCTGTTGGCGATGGTGCTGCTGGGCTTTCTGGGGCGGCTGGTGCCGCAGATGAACATCTTCGCGGAGAGTTTTTCGATCCGGGTGGTTTGCGGCGCGGCGGTCTTCGGGCTGACGCTGCAGATCTCGGCCCAACACATTCTCAATGGCCTGCACCGGCTGCCGGAGGACATGCTCCGGGTGGCCAGGTTCCTGCACGGCGCCTAGCGGCGGTGAGGCTTTGGCGATGAGCGAGCAAACCGGGGAAAAGACAGAGCAGCCGACACCGCGCAAGCTGGAGGACGCTCAAAAAAAAGGGCAGATTGCCCGCAGTTCGGAGGTGCAGACTACCCTGGTCGTGCTGGGGGTCGTGTGCGCCCTTTCCTTCACTGGGGCCGAGGTGTGGCGGCGGCTGGCCCAGACGATGGCGGCGGTGCTGGGCCACCTGCACGACACCACGCTGACGACCAGCGCGTTGCCGGGCTATGCGTGCGGCGCGGCGGTGCTGTTCCTGCAATGCGCGGCGCCGGTGGTGCTGGCGGGGATGATGGGGGGCCTGCTGGCCGGGGGCATCCAGAACGGGTTCAACACCGCCCCCGAGGCGCTCGGCTTCCATTGGCAACGACTGGACCCGGTGGAGGGCGCCAAACGGGTCTTTTCCGGCCGCTCGGTGGTTCCGGCGACGGTGGCGCTGATCAAATTCGCGGTCATCTTTTCGCTGACGTTTTCCACGGTGAAGGCGGTGCTCAACGACCCCGTTTTCACCACCGCCGTCAGTCTGCCGCGGTTCATCGAGTTCCTGGCCCAATCGGGTCTGCGGATCGCGCTGCGCCTGCTCCTGGCCATGGGGGTCATCGCCGCGGCCGATTACAGCTACCAGTTCTGGCGGAACCATCGCGACCTGATGATGACCCGCGACGAGCTCCGGGAGGAAAAGAAAAACACCGAGGTCAACCAGCAGGTCAAGAGCGGACGGCGGCGCCTGCGCCGGTTTTCCAAGCGCCGGATGCTGGCCGACGTGCCCAAGGCCGACGTGGTCGTGACCAACCCGACGCATATCGCCGCCGCTTTGCGTTACGACCGCAAGACCATGCAAGCTCCGGTGCTCCTGGCCAAGGGGGTCCGGAAAAACGCCGAGCAGATCCGGGAGCTGGCGCGCCTTCACGGAGTGCCCATCGTGGAGAACCAGCCCCTGGCCCGCCTGATCTGGAAACATGGCCGGGTAGGGCGCGAAATCCCCACCCAACTGTACGTGGCGGTCGCCGAAGTCCTGGCCTAC
>Ga0326728_10008893_pt1 | contig 24543 bp, 30 predicted proteins | sample MB3enrmetagenome_FD_207602 | JGI IMG/M metagenome (GOLD analysis project Ga0326728, IMG submission 207602) | Lab enriched peat soil microbial communities from McLean, Ithaca, NY, United States - MB31MN | ecosystem: Environmental > Terrestrial > Soil > Wetlands > Peat | place: USA: New York... | reverse complement strand
TGATTTACACTTTGGTTCAAATAATGTGGGCAAATACAAAAAACATGGTATATGGGCCTATCCTGTATATCCTCTTGTTCAATGCATCCAAGGAAGCATACCAACGCCATATATTTTTGACGATATGACACGATGGGAAGATGCTGCTGAAGGAATGATGTATTGGTATTTAATGGGGTCAGCAAAACGAGAACAATGCGGAATAAAGGGAAGAGAATGGGCAATGGGTACCGGTGGAATCAATTCTGAAAATATGTGTAATGAATTCATCAAATGTATGGACTACACATTGGATAATTTTCAACCTGTAAAACCTTTCAGTATATTTACCGAAAAAGATTATGTTGGTAATTTGATGCCGGGTGGAATGGGATTTGAAATTCCAAAGATTGACCAAGAAAAACTCAAACAACAACTTAATACAATATCGGTATGAATGACAGAGAACGAAAATTAATGGAGTCTTGTATAACGGAAGCAAAACAACAAAGAGAAGACGCATTAAACAAAGCTAAAGCAGCACTTGAAGAAGCATTTCCTGAACGTAATGTAACAATAATCAAAAAAGTGGCAGAAGAAGGGGTTACTACAGGAGATTTGGATGAAATGATTGATGAATTGGCAAGTGGTGACAATTCTGTTAGTGGTAGTGCAGAATCAGAAAACACACAACCATCATTTTATCAAAGTTTATCTCCTTCATTTGATAGGAAAAAAATTAATGAAAGAACCAACTTTAAAAACAGGCTTCGGTTGTTAGCAGGAATAAAAACCTCTCCAGCAGTAGCCAGATTGACAATAAAAGAAGGTGTGAGCGTTGATTTGCTTGAAATACCGAAATGGTATGATGTCATAAGATATAAATTGTGTGGATTTAAATACGAAGTGTTGGTAGAACAACTATAATAAGTTGAATAATTTGATAGTTGCGATATAATTGGTTACATGAAAATACACGTTAAAGACTCAAAAGATTTAATCATACCACAAGCCGCTACTCCACAATCCTCTGGATATGATGTTGTAGCATTGGAAGACCCAAAAATTGTCGGAGAACAGGACGGGATAAATATTTGGAAATCAATAGATTACATCGAATATAAAACGGGATTATTTATTGCTCCACAAGCAGACCATTACTACCACGATTATCACACTCTTATTTTTCCCCGTTCAAGTGTGAGAAAATATAATTTGGTTTTAGCAAACAGCATAGGACTGATTGACAATGATTACAGGGGTGAATTAATTTTGTGTTTTAAATACATATGGCAACCTGACGACATGTTTCCTTGTGTTGTTCCACTTGATGACACTACGGGGAGAAAAACATTAAGAGGTCAAATCAACATGGAAAAAATCTACAAGAAAGGCGATAAAATTGGGCAACTTGTATCAGAAGTTACAAATCACGTAGATTGGATTGTAGTTGCAGATTTAACCACTACGGTCAGAGGAACAGGTGGATTCGGCAGCACAACATCAACCATTACAGAAAAAAAAAGCGAATCACCGAAAGAAAACAGTAATATAGTTGAAAAATGGAAGAAAACAGGAGCATCGGAAAGCCCAACTCCACCAAAATATGAAACGATGGTAAGAGAAAGAGAGAAACGAATATCATAATATGAGTAAACCACTGTGTATATTTCAGAGTCCAATGTGGACTCGTAGCGGCTATGGCGATTTGGGAATGGCGTTGGCTAAAAGTTTGTTAAGATACGACAAATATGACTTGATGATTGTTCCTACTCGTTGGGGTGGATGCAGTCGAAAATATTTGGAATCAGATATGACCGACCCCGTGGAAAAGGAATTATTTAAGAAAATCATAAGACAACCTGTGACTCGTCAACCAGATTTGTTCATTCAATGTTCCATTCCTAATGAATTTCAGCCACCAGCAAAATATAACATTGGTGTAACCGCTGGAATAGAAACAACCATTGCCAGACCAGATTGGGTTGAAGGATTGAATAGAATGAACTTTAACATCGTTACTTCAAACCATGCTAAAAAAGTTTTTGAGGAAGCAGTTTATCAAAAACAACAAGAGCCAAATCAACCACCACAACCTTCGTTGAAATCATTGAAACCAATGGAAGTGTTGTTTTGGGGAGCAGACTTGTCAATTTATGGAAATGACAAAACATTTGAAGCAAGAGTTGAAGAAGAACTATCCGTTATCAAGGAAGATTTTTGTTTTTTGTTTGTTGGTCAATGGACCAGTGGTGGATTATTTAGTGATAGAAAAGATATAGGCAATCTAATCAAATGTTTTCTTACAACATTTTCCAACATGGGACTTAAAAAGAAACCAGCTTTGATAATCAAAACAAGTGGTGCAGCAATCTGTAATATGGATAAACACGACATGATTAACAGATTAAAATCCGTCAGAGCCATAGTTGAACAGGAAAGAAAGACGACTGACCTTCCAAATGTGTATATTTTATATGGTGAATTAACAGAATCAGAAATGAATGCTCTTTATAATCATTCAAAGATTAAAGCACACATTTCTTTTACTCATGGTGAAGGATTCGGTCATCCACTACTTCTTTCAACTCTAAGTGGTAAGCCCCTGTTGGTTTCCAACTGGAGTGGTCATTTGGATTTTCTTGACACCAAACTCTGTAAATTATTGGATGGTGAAGTAAAACAGATTCCGGGAGATTGTGTAAATGAATGGTTGATTAAGGAATCAGGATGGTTTACTGTGAACTATCTTAAAGCAATGGAATCAATGAAAAACTGTTTTCATTTTTACAAACCACATCTTGAATTAGCAGAAAAACTTCGTCAAAGAAATGTCGTGGAATTTTCCATTCAAGCAATGGACAAAAAGTTTCACGGATTTTTGGACCAATACGTTCCTAAATTCGCCACTGAAACCAAACTGGTTCTACCAAAATTACGCAAAGTGGGTCTTGGAACCACCATCAAAACGCCAGATACAAGTTCACTACCAGAAACAAGCTCATCAGAAACAGGTTCAAATAATAATGCAACAAGTTCGACATGAAAATTTCGTATCTAATCACTGTTCACAATGAAACTGATACTTTAATCAAACTTTTAGAACGACTGATAAACGATAAGTTTGATGAAGATGAAATTATTGTTATTGATGATTTTTCAGATAACGATGAAACCAAAAAAATTCTAAGCAAAGCCTCTGGAAAAATAATAATTTTTCAACATGCGTTAAATAACGATTATGGTTCACATAAAAATTTTGGTAATTCCAAATGTTCTGGCGATTGGATATTTCAAATTGATGCTGATGAATTACCATCTGAAACATTGATTTTTAATATAAGAGATATAATATCAACCAATTTGAATATTGAATTGATGTATGTTCCAAGAATCAATGATTACAAGGGAGTAACATTGGAACATGCAAAACAATGGGGGTGGAAATTAACTCCCGCGTCGTCTGATTATGAAAGCAGACCGCTGGTTAATTGGCCGGATTATCAAGGAAGAATTTACAAAAAAGATATAGACCGAATTAAATGGGACAGAAAATTACATGAAAAAATCACCGGTCATACTGAATATGCTTTTCTCCCTCCTGATGAAACCATAGCCCTTTATCATGACAAAACCATAGAAAAGCAAATACAGACAAATTTAAGATACAACCAACAGTTTAGTGTTGACGACAACAAAGGACATCATGTGATATGAGTGAATGGATAATCAGAAAACAAGCATACAGGCCTTCGGTAAAACCACTTCAAAGCAAAGAAAAAACGCTTAAGCAAATTCACGATGAAGTTCTAGCCTTGGGTTATGCTACGGACAAGGGAACCACCCACAGTTATATTGACACTTATTCAACCTTGTTCGAACCTTACAGAAACGAACCAATAAACTTTTTGGAAATAGGAGCAGATTTTGGATTTAGTCTTGCTTTATGGCGAGCATATTTTGAAAAGGCCAACATATATGGAATAGATAACAGGGACGTATTACAATACGATGAAGATGTAAAGGTTACATTTTATGATGCAAATGACCCATCAATAATAAGCAAATTTTATTCCGACATTGAATTTGATATAGTCATGGATGATGCTAGTCATGAAGTCAATTATCAAGCAGTGAGGTTTCCAATTTACTTTTCAAAATTAAAAAAAGGTGGCCTTTACATCATAGAAGATGTCCAATCATTGGACACAGAAGGGCACATATTGAAAAGCCTTGATTCCAACGTAGAAGTAATAGACCTTAGAAAAGTAAAAGACAGATATGATGATGTGTTGATGATATACAGAAAATAAACCAATGAAAGAGTATAAATCACTAACCAAATGTCCCATCAGTTATTCCGAAAAAAATACAACGTATTTGGATTTTGGAATGATGCCTTTGGTAAACAATCTTAGTGAAACAAAAAAAGCGTCATTGGAATGTCCTCATTATCCTTTGGTTGTGAACTATTATCCCGATAGCAAGCTTTCGATGTTGTCCATAGCTATAGAACCCAAAATATTGTTCAGCAATTATGTCTATAAATCAGGGACAAGTCAACCATACATTGACCACTGCAAAGAAATGTATAATTACATATCAAAATTTGCATCCATAAGAAAAAATGATTGGGTGGTTGATATAGGCGGTAATGATGGAACGTTATTACACACATTTCTTAAAAAATCAAAATGTGAGTTTAATGTTCTTAACATAGACCCCTCAGAAAATCTAGGTAAGATTAGCAAAGGAATTGGTGTTGAAACTTGGAACATGATGTGGAATTATCGTGTAGCGGCATCACTGCCACATAAATGCAAAGTTATTACATCCACAAATGTATTTCAACACACGGAAAATATAAGAGAGTTTGTTCAAGGAATTCATCGAGCTTTATCACAAGATGGAATTTGGTGTCTGGAATTTCCATATTGGAGAAAAGATTTGGAAACCAACCAATATGACCAAGTATATCATGAACACATATACTACTATTTGATGGCACCGTTATGTGATTTATTTGAACAAAATGGATTGGAAATTATTGACGTGTCAGAACAAACAATTCATGGCGGTAGTCTTAGAGTTATCAGTAGAATAGGAAGAAACAGGTCTCCAAATCCAGCCGTATCAAACTTCCTAAAAGAAGAATCAAAATTTGATGAAAATTTTTACAAAAATTGGGGTAAAAATGTAAAGAGCCATATAGCAGACAGTAAAACCTTTTTGTCAAACATCAAAAAAGAAGGTAAAAGAATTGCAGCATTTGGTGCAGCGGCCAAAGGATGCACTTTTCTAAACGCCACCAAAATAAATTACGAAACCATAGATTACATCGTTGATGATACTGATACAAAACAAAACAAGTTTATGCCGGGTATTGGAATACAAATAGTTGACAGAAACAGACTTATCAAAGACCCTCCTGACTATGTTATAATTCTGGCACACAATTTTGCTGATTACATTATCCAGTCTGTCAAACCTGTTTACAAAGGCAAATTTATCAAGATGTTTCCACAACCGATAATCATTTAATGATGTATTATGGCTTATGATTACTTAATAGTTGGATGTGGACTTTTCGGGTCTGTATGCGCCAGAGAACTTACAGACAAAGGTTATAAATGTCTGATAATAGACAAAAAAAATCATATAGGTGGACATTGTTATTCTGAAAATATTGAGGGAATAAATGTTCATATGTATGGGCCTCATATTTTTCACACATCAAATGAACAAGTGTGGAACTACATGAACAGATTTTGTTCATTTAACAATTTTACTTACCGACCAAAAGTTTCATTCAAAAATAAACTCTATTCTTTTCCAATAAACCTTCTTACTCTATATCAGGTTTTTGGAGTAAAAACACCAACCGAAGCAAAAGAAAAACTTGCATCAGTTAGAATAAAAAACGACAATCCACAAAATTTGGAAGAATATATTCTGTCGGTTGTTGGTAAGGAACTTTATGAAATTTTCATAAAAGGATATACAACAAAACAATGGAGAAAAGACCCGAAAGAATTGCCATCATCCATCATTAAACGAATCCCTGTAAGATTGACCTTTGATGACAATTACTTTTTTGATAAATATCAGGGAATTCCCATAGGTAGCTACACAAACATCTTTACAAATCTATTGAATGGAATAGAAGTCAAATTGGGGGTAAATTATTTCAATGACCGAAAATATTTCAATTCTTTAGCAAAAACAATCATATACACAGGTCCCATTGATGAATTTTATGATTATCAATGCGGTAACTTGGAATATCTCACTTTGAGGTTTGAAAAAGAATTTCTAAAGTGTGAAGATTATCAAGGAGTTGCATCAGTAAATTTTACGGAATCATCTATTCCTTATACAAGGATAATAGAACACAAGCACTTTGAATTTGGTAATCAACCACACACAATAATTACCAAAGAATATCCGGAAGAATGGAATATCACAAAAGACCCTTATTATCCAATTAATAATAACAAAAATGAAAAGATATTATGTGATTATAAAAACTTGTGTAATTCACAAAAAAATGTTATATTCGGTGGTCGTTTAGCAGAATACAAATACTATGACATGGATGATACTATAGAAAAAGCATTATTAGTTACTGGTAAATTATAAAATGAAAAGTTTAATAGCCATTTTACATCACAATACAGTTCAATACACAGATGCGTTGTATGAAATGCTAAAACCTTACGAACGCAATAATTATGATTTGGTTGTGATAAACAATGGCAGTGATTCTGATAAGGTCAGTAAATATTCTACATATCATTCAGATACCAACATGGGTTACGGTGGTGGATTGGATATGTCATTGAAATTATTCATTGATAGCCCGGAATACGATTCATTTACGTTATTAAATTCTGACCTGATTGTTCACGGATACAATTTCATCAGCACATTAAGAAAGTTACTTTTCTCAAATAATGATTTAATGGTAGTATCTCCATGTGTGATACAACCGATACCAAATCAATGTTTTTGGAAACAAATGCACAACTGGAACGCGACGGAATTAAGATATGTGCCATTTGTTGATTTTCAATGTGCATTGATGAAAAGACAATTAGCAGAGAAAATTGGCGAATTTGGAAGTCATTATGGATGGGTACAAGACCTGATGACAGGTATTATTTGTGAAGACAACAAATGGAAAATTGCTGTCTGTGATTGGGCACCAATTGTTCACATAGGAAACGTGACAGTTAAAACCAATCCCAATTTAGCGAATTACAATATATTAGCACAACAAGAAATGGACCAATATTTCGTTGATAAAAATTTGGTTGAAAGAGCAAATCAATTAAAATTGAAGTCCATAGGCTACAAATATGAACAAAATAATCCTATACTGTAAATCATTCGGTAGAGATGTACATAGATGTAAAATTCTTTTTGATTCCATTAAGAAACACAATAAGGATAATATACCACTTTACATTTCCATTCCTAAAGAAGATATTCAACTATTCAAAACCGTTTTAGGAACATCAGGCTACACCATTATTACAGATGAAGAAATAACAGGTAATAATCTTGTTCAATCATGGCACACCCAACAGGTTTCCAAATTAATGTTTTGGAAAACGGAAATAGCTGAAAACTATGTAATATTGGACTCTGACTCATATTTTATAAAAGATTTTTACTACAAGGATTTCTTGGTTGGATTTAATTCTCCGTTGGATGATGCTATTCCATATACAGTGATGCATGAACAGAAGGACCTCTTTTCATGGACGGCAAAATACAAGGAAATACTTGGCTTTGACCCTCAACAATCGTTTGCTGAATGTCGAACACCAATTATGGAACTATTCGATAGAAAAGGAAGACTGTATGATTTTGGTCCTCCGCCTGTAGTTTTCTCCTACAAAGTATTACAGAGTTTGGAAGAAGAATATGTCAAACCAAATAATTTGACTTTTGAAGGGCTTATCAATACAGTAGCTAGTGAATTCACTTGGTATGGAGAGTGGTTGTTGGTCAGGAAACCCATAGAAATATGGCCTGTTGAACCAATATTTAAATTTTTTCACTACATGCCTGAATATCAACAGTTCAAAAGTCTGGGTTACACAGAAGACCATTGGGCAAAAAATTATTTGGGTGTTGTGATGCAATCGTCATCAGGATTGCCCTTAAAATACTAAATTATGAAAAAGAATGTAGTTCTCATACAAGCACTGTTAGAGCCTAATAAGGAATTGCCTCATTATGCTGTCAGGGATATTCAATACTGGGATTACTATTGTAAAAAAAATAACATAGAATTTATAGTAACAACAGAAAAAATTCACGATTTTTCTGAAATGATTCCAGCATTTCAAAAATTTTATACCTATGAAATTTTGGAGAAAAATGGGATAGATTTTGACCAGTGTCTATTGGCTGATTGGGATACTTTTCCGATGCCCAATGCTAAGAATCTCTTTGATTACACAAACGACAAATTTACAATTTGTTTGGACTATGGGTATGCTCCCGCTCTATTGAAAAGAGTGGAGTTTGTTGGAAACTATTTTGAAAATCCAAAAGCAGTAACTTGGGACAATTATTTCAATAGTGGATTCTTTATATTTCAGAAAGGACAAAAATTCATATTTGAAAAAGCCATCGAATTTTTTAACAAACACAAGGAAGACATCATGGTAAACAAAAAATTAGCCATAGATGAACAGACGATATTCAATTACATAGTCCACAGTTCTGTTGAAACCACCATACTACCAAGAAGTTTTATGGTTCATGATTACTTTTTGAGAATTTTTCTAAATAACTATATGGACCATGAAAATAAATATATGGATGCACAGTCTTATATGTCTGATAACGTTAATTATGTTCATATGACCGCTGATGCAGAATTTAGAAATCAAGTAGTAGAAATCGCTTTCGAGCGATTTTACAAAAATCTTTTATAAAATATGGAGACTCCAATAACATTTTGTATATCAACATTTAACAATTTGAATTATCTCAAGTTGGCAGTTAAATCTGTGAGGAAGTATTCTTACTTCAAAGATGCTCCATTCATCATTTATTCCGAAAATTCCACTGATGGAACAAATGAATGGATAACAAAAGAGGGAAAAGACATTTACAAACTTGAACCTTACACAGAAAACAACATTGTTGCCAAAGGTATCGGTGGTGGTATGAATTTTTGTGCTAACAAGGTAAAAACTCCGTGGATGATGTTCCTGCACGCTGATTTCTTTGTATCGAAGGATTGGGATATAAACGCATTAAGAATTGCAGACAAAAACGGCAATATTCCAATTTGGGTATCCAGTTACAGAATTCAACCAAACATTTTTCATGAAGAAAGTAGACCGGGTACTCTTGTTGTTCCGCCAGAAGAGTTTGGCGAATACTATCATAACTTTGATGAAGAACATTTTATCAATTATGCTGAACAATTTTCATCGCTCAATGATACGGAAATAAGAAAAGGAGAAGGCGTGTCGGGGTTGATTCGGAAAAAAGATTGGGATGCTGTAGGCGGTAATGACGATTTATTTGCTCCAGCTTATTACGAAGACTACGATTTATTCGTGCGAATGCAGTTAGCAAACTACAAATTCGTCTTAACTGCAAGGTCTGTGGTTTATCACTTTGGTTCAAGAGCAAGTAGATTTCCAGATGATAATTTACATCAAAGAAAACCAGAATTGGCAAATCACGAAAGAAACGGATTTCAAAAATGGATAAAAAAATGGGGTCAACCGCCCCAATTCGATAGTGAAGGATTTATTATCCCAATTCAAGGAACAAATAATCCAATAAAAGTATAGAATAAATGCTAACCGTAAATTTCATAAGATTAAATGAACCTTGGAGAGCGGACCCATATTCCGACCCCAATTTGGGAATGCTTTATGTCATAGCCACCATGAGAAATCTCAAAATCAATGGTGAATCGGTTGGTGTTGTTTTTACAGATATGGCACATGAAAAAGAAATTTCATCAGCCGATGTGTTTGCGTTATCAGCTTGTACTTTGGATTACCCTGAAACAATTAAAATTGCCAAACGAATAAAAGACACATATAACAAACCTATCATTGCTGGTGGCCCACACTTTGATGCTATTTCTGAAACTGAATGGAAACAAGAATTACCAAATATTCCGATAAATTACATTTGTCGTGGCGAAGGAGAAACCACCATCGAAGAAGCATTAAATAAATCACTCACAAACCCAACAGAAAAAGACATAATTACACAAAAAGTTCCATTACTTAATTTGGATGCAGTTCCGTTACCTGCCATAGATGTATTGGATAAAATCAGATATTTTAGAGAAGGCAAAGCATTTGGTGGTAACGTGTTCAGAAAAGGAAATTCGGCCACAATGATAACAAGTAGAGGATGTCCATTTTTATGTAGTTTTTGTGCTTCACCAGCCTTGCATCATAAAAGAGTAAGATTCAGAACCATAGAAAACGTTAGAGCTGAATTGGAAATACTTCAAAGAGATTACAACGTGACAGAAATTCGATTTCAAGATGATTGTTTTACCGTCAATGAAAAGCGGTTTTCGGAATTGACCGATTTGTTAGAACAATCTAAAATTAACTACCGATGCTCAATGAGAGTTGACCAAGTGGATGATAAGACGTTAAATAATTTATGGCGGGGTGGTTGCAGGGAAGTTGGATTTGGTATAGAATCTGCTGAAGACCATGTATTGAAACTTTTGAACAAAAAAACTACAGTAGAATTAAACAGACGAGGGATTTTTAGAACCAAGGACGCCGGGTTTCGCACAAGAGCTTTTATGATGACAGGACTTCCGGGTGAAACGAAAGATTCTGCTAAAGCAATGATTGATTTTCTTGAGGAAACTCAACCAGATGTGGTAACATTAACATCTTTCATTCCCTTGCCGGGTTCAGACATATACAATCATCCTGCAAAATATGGGGTTGTCATTTTGGATAAAGATTGGAAAAATTATGATATTTCCATAAAATGGCAATCTCACGTTCCTTTCGTTCATAGAATTTCTACTGCAACTCCTAAAGAAATGGAAATCAACAGAGAAATGTTAAAAGAATATCTTTTTAACAGAAAAAAATCACATGTTCCTATTTACAATAAAGAATATACATCTGATGTATTACACAAAATATAATTTATGAAAGCTGTCATACTTGAAAAAATAAATGCTCCTCTTATAATTGATGAAGTCGAATTAACTCCACTTGAAGTAGGTCAGGTTTTAGTCAAAGTTCTTACAAGTGGATTATGTGGCTCTCAGCTACTTGAAATTGGTGGTCACAAAGGCAATGCTAAATTCGTTCCCCATTTAATGGGACATGAAGGGTGTGGTGAAATTGTGGAAATTGGTACAGGCGTCACTAGAGTCAAAGTAGGCGATAGGGTAGTCATGCATTGGATGAAAACAGAGGGTATAGAATCCAACTTTCCACATTACAAATACAAAGGTAAATTAATATCCAGTGGAAAAGTGACCACGTTGAATGAATATTCAATTGTGTCAGAAAATAGACTCACTGTTGTTCCATCTGACACCCCTCCCGAATTGTGTTCTCTTCTTGGGTGTTGCCTGACAACAGCGTTGGGAACCGTAATAAATGACGCCAATATCAAAATGGGCGAAAGTGTGATGGTTATTGGCTGTGGTGGAGTCGGATTGAATATAATCATGGGCGCTAAGTTGCATAACGCATATCCAATTTTAGCAGCAGATATTTTCGATAGTAAAAAAGATTTGGCGTTGGAAATGGGTGCTACAAAATTTGTAAACGCTAGAACTGAACCAATGATAAAAACAAAATTTGACGTAATTATAGACACCACAGGCGACACCAATGTTATTGCCATAACGACAGAAATGTTAGCTGATAGTGGAAGATATATTTTGGTTGGTCAGTCTTCGCCTTTTGATTGTCTTCATGTTCCAAATTTTTGTCACTTATTTGGTGGCACAGGAAAAATCATAAAAGCTTCTCAAGGTGGAAGAACTAATCCTGCTACTGATATTCCACGCTATATAAAATTAGCAAAAAGTGGTATAATAAATGTAAACAAAATGATAACAAATATTTTACCATTAGAGGATATAAACAAAGCTGTTGAATTGGTAAAACAGGGGAAATCGGGAAGAATTATAATAAACATATGGAAATAAAATCAATCATAGATGAAGACCCAATACACGCTTGGCCAGAAGAATACATTCGTGTTAAAGATAGAGTTGTTTTGGATTTGGGATGTGGATTTTTTGGTAAGACAGACCAGTTTAAAAAAGGAACGATGGAATGGGAAGGTATTAAATTGCCTAACATGGTTTCTACCGCCGAATACTTTTTGTCTTTAGGTGCCAAAAAAGTGATTGGTATTGATTCAAACCAAGAAGACATTAATTGGTTAACTTCCAACGTTGGGTCAGAACGGGCTTTATTTTTCAATGAAACAATAACTTCTCCACAACAAGTAATAGAATTAATAACCAAATACAATATTGAAATTGTAAAGGCAGATATTGAAGGATATGAAACCAATTTGTTATCCATAAATGATGATGTTTTTAAATTAGTAAAAGAATATTACATTGAAACACATACTTTGTCCATCCATGATAATTTTCTAAAACAATTCGAAAAATGTAACTACAAAATTAGAGAAATGATGGCAGTTGGTAAAAACAGTTCTCTTCCACTTGTCATTTTTGCATGTCAAATATAAACTATGAATAAACAAGAATTAATAGATTTCAGCGATAATATTGTCCGTATCTACAAAGAGAAAAATCTAAGAGTTACATTTCATTTATCGGGAGGAAATGAAGATCAGCTCCTAAATGTTTTCAAAGATATCAAGGAAGGAGATTATGTTTTTTCCACACATCGAAATCATTATCATGCATTACTCCACGGTATTCCAAAAAAGGAATTGACAGAAAAAATTGTTGAAGGAAGAAGCATGTATATCTTTGACAGAAAACGCAATTTCTTCACTTCAGCAATCATAGGGGGGATGGTCGCCATAGCTGCTGGCGTTGCTTGGGCGCTAAAGCAAAAAGGGTCAACACAAAAAGTATGGTGTTTTGTCGGTGATGGAACGGAAGACAATGGACATTTATTTGAAGCAGCTCGTTATGTTGATGGATGGGACTTACCATGCACATTTATATTGGAAGACAACAACTATTCAGTAAGCACTTCAAGAAAAGACCGTTGGGGTACTTCGACCCCACCAATTCTTCCAAAATGTGTTAAACGATACTATTATCATTCAACGTGGCCACATATTAGAGTTGATGGTATGTTGGATTTTAGTAAGTCCAAAGCTCCAACAAACGAAGAATTGTTTCCTTCATTGCAATCAGAACCTCTCCCAAATTTTGACCATTTACTATCTGAGAAAATTTCCTTCAAAAATGCTGTAGTAAATTCTATGGTTGACATATCAAACAACAACGGTATTTTCATAGGTTATGGTGTCAAAAATATAAAATATGGAAACGCTATGGGAGTTTTGGAACCAATATCAGACGATTTGAAAATAGAAACCCCTGTTGCTGAAAATTTAATGGCAGGATTAGCTATGGGAATGTCTTTTGAAGGATTCAGACCTGTAATTTATTATGAACGCCACGATTTTATGTTGGTCGCTGCAGATGCTATAGGCAATCACATGAATCATATAGAAAGAATTTCTTACGGAGAATACAAGGTTCCTGTTATTATGAGAACGATAGTAACGGATGGCGGACTATTTTATGCAGGCCCTACACATTCACAAAACTTTACCAATGTATTCAAAATGTTGGTGGATTTTCCGATTTACGTGCCAAAGAATGGTGGAGAGGTCCTTAAATCTTACAGTTTAGCTTTAGCATCAAACAGGCCCTCCATGATTGTAGAAAAGAAAAGTTTGTATTAATATGGATAAAAAAATTTTAGTCATAGGTGACAGTTGCAGGGACATTTTCATTTATTGTGAAGCTGAACGTTTGTGTCCTGATATTCCTGTCCCTGTTTTAAACATTGTCAATGAAGTGGAAAACGCAGGTATGGCAAAAAATGTTCAAAGAAACATTCAAAGTTTAATCAAAGAGTGCGACATAGTAACCAACGATAATTGGTATAATATTACCAAAACACGATACATGCACAAAAGAACCAATCACATGTTCTTTCGCATTGACGTAAATCAACATGATGTTCCTAGAATAAACATCAAGGATTTGAATTTGGATTATAAAATTGTCGTAGTGTCCGATTATAACAAAGGATTTCTAAAAGAAGAGGATATTGAATATATTTGTTCCTCTCACCCCACCGTATTTTTAGATACCAAAAAAAATATCAGCAAGTTTGCTAATAACGCTCTTTACATAAAAATCAATCACCATGAATATACATGTTCAAAACCAACTCTTACAAAAGAATTAGAAAATAAAATTATAGTTACAGAAGGAGATAAAGGTTGCTTGTTTAGAGAAAAAATGTATCCTGTTAAGAAAGTTCAAGTATGGGACTTATCGGGAGCTGGCGATAGTTTTATGGCAGGTTTGGTATGTAAGTATTATGAAACCAATGATATTGAAACATCCATAACATTTGCCAATAAATGTGCATCAAAAGTTGTTCAAGAAAGAGGCGTAAGCATAATATGAAAAAATTAGACTTAAAAAATGTTAAGCCTATAACAGTTGGTAAAGCAGAGAAATACAAGGACTCTCTCATACAACACGTTTTTGATTGCATAGGCACTACCAATAAATGTTATGCAGAAGTCGGTGCAGGTGATGGGATTAATAATTCCACAGTTTGGTATCTAAGAGAACATTGTGGGTGGCACGGTATTTTACTTGATATGGCCTTTAGCAATTCCAATATCAATTTATATCAAATAGAACTTACAAAAGACAACATATGCCCCATTTTTAAACAATATCATATGCCTAAAATGTTTGATTTATTATCCATTGATCTTGACAGCAATGATTATTGGATATTAGCAGAATTATTAAAAGAGTATAAACCAAGAGTAATAATAGCTGAAACCAACGTAAGATTCAACACATATGAAAAATTAGCAAGAAAGTATGAACAACCTTATGGAAATAACAATTCTAACGGTTGGTGGGGAACGAGTCCTTATTGTTATAAACTATTAGGAGAAAAATATGGGTACACCGCAGTTTATATCAATGCGGATGACATTTTTCTCATACAATCCGACTGTCTTCATCCCGACGACAGAAACATTCCTTGGGAATCTGTCCATCCCTGCCCGAATTTCGAACCATATGAACTTGCGGGATGGTATGACCGCAATTATGAAACCAACAACTGGATTATTCCCTCTGACTTATAATGAAAAAAATTCTCTATCAACCGTGGGGCGGATTGGGTGACAATTTACAATATTCTACATTGCCTGAAAGGTTTGCTGAATTGGGCTACGACTTTTATATTTCAGAGAAAAATGTATATAGAAATCCTCAAATTTATGGTTTAGTGTGGGGAAAAAACCCATATGTAAAAGGAATATCCAGCGAGCCAGATAATGTTGGGTCTTGTGTTCCTTTTGTTCCCCATTATGCAGGCAAAACACGAATCTATAATTGGGAATATTGCCACGGGTTGGAACCTAAAAACGAATTACCAAAGATATATTACCAACCAACAGTCATAGAATCACTAACAGAAGCCATATTGGTTGATTTTAGCGGTTACACATCATGGGAAGTACCAGACCATTTGGATGAAATATTAAAGGAAAATTTTGGAGATAGAAAAATTGTAATACCGACATCAGAATATTTTCATAGACAATATCAGGGATTAAAACACGACGAAAAGATGGAGTGCAAAACCATTTTTGAATATTGTGATATGATACACAGTTGTTATTATTTTGTTTGTTCTTCAAGTGGCAATGCTGTGTTGGCTTCGGCACTCAATAAACAAAATACGACTGCTTTTTATCCAAAAAGATATGATGTTCAAAAAGATTTCTTTTTTCCAAACATAAATTATGAATAACATTAGCATTATAGGAATTGGCAAGTTGGGATTGTCTTTTGCTCTCAACTTGGAACGAAAAGGTTACAATGTAATCGGAGTAGATGTCAATTTATCTTATGTTGACCAAATCAACAATAAAACATTAAAATCCGATGAACCAAATGTGGAAGAATACTTGGCATCATCTAAAAATTTCATAGCTACCACAGACATATCAAAAGCTTTAACAAATGACCTCATATTCATTGTTGTGGCTACCCCTTCATTGGAAGAAGGCGGATATGACCATTCTCACATAGACGATGTTATTAAAAGTTTGAGAGCGTTGGGCAAACAACCAACCAAAAAATATTTGGTGATAAGTTCAACGGTCATGCCCGGTTATTGTTCTACGTTACAATACATAAAAGAATACAATTATGAAGTTGTCTATAATCCTGAATTTATTGCTCAAGGAACAATCATCAAAGACCAATGCAATCCTGATATTGTCTTAATAGGTTCAGAATCAGAAGAACCAAAAAATATTATTGAAGAAATTTACAAAAAACTATGTGAAAATAATCCATCCATTTGTAAAATGTCTTTAATGGAAGCTGAAATAACAAAGATAGCTTTGAATTGCTTTCTAACCACAAAAATTGCTTACGCTAACATGGTTGGTGATGTAGCATCGAAAACTAAGTGCAATCCCGACGTTATTTTGGATGCTGTTGGTAAAGATTCGAGAATAGGTGGTAAATATCTGAAATACGGTTTTGGCTTTGGAGGCCCTTGTTTCCCAAGAGATAACAAAGCATTTGCATTATTTTGTGTCTCTAAAAATATACATCCATACATAAGCCAAGCAACCGACGAAAGTAATCAATCCCATTTAAAAAATCAAATATCAGAATTTAAAAAATCTCATGAATTTGGTGAATCTGTTGTTGTCGAAGGAGTTGCATTTAAAAAGGGGTCCACAATAATAGAAGAATCACAACAATTAAAATTTGCTTTAGAGTTGGTATATGCGGGATATGATGTTACTATAAAAGATTGTGAATCTGTCATTAACCAATTAAAGAAAATCTATAACAATAGATTTAAATATGTTATTGCATGATAACAAACAAGGCAATAGGTTATACAGGTAGGCTAGCCAATCAAATAATCCAACATGCAACATTGATTTCTGTCGGTATAAAGAATGGTTATGTGGTAAAACTTCCTGCTAAAAACGAAACCATCAAACAAGATGGTTGTTATGATTTTGCCAATAATAGATGGATTTCATACAAATTGGATTTGTATAATTGTTTTGACCTTGGAACAAAAAAGTGTTCAGAAGAAGAACTCAATGAAATAAAACATGTGTATAATGAACGTGAGTGGACTTTTGACCCAAGTGTATTCAATGTAAAAGATTCAACATCAATCGAAGGTTATTTTCAAAGCGAAAAATATTTCATGGATGTCAGGGAAGAAATATTAAAAGAATTTAAATTCAAACCACACATTGACAAAGAAGCAAATGATATAATTAGTCAAATTAATGACAAAGAAATTGTTGCAATTCACATGCGACGTGGAGATAATGTTTACAATCCAACATTTCCATTGGTTGGGTTGGACTACATAGGCAAAGCATTAAACTATTTTACCGACAAGGATTATAATTTCCTAATTGTTTCAGATGATATAGGTTGGTGTAAAGATGCATTTCAAAAAGAAGACAACGTATTTTTTAGTGAAAATCACTCCAATTATGTTGATTTGTGTATCATGGGTAAATGTCACCACAACATCATATCAAATAGTAGTTTCAGTTGGTGGGCAGCGTGGACAAACACCAATAAAAATAAAAAAGTTATAGCGCCTTCCACATGGTTTAAGCCAGAAATAACTCATGATACAAAGGATATGTATTGCAAAGGCTGGATAGTAATCTAATGAAAACACATATCATAATTCACGTATTACCGTTCGAAATTGACAGGTTTGAACACCAAATGTTTGAGCTTCACAAAAACAGTAAATATTTGGAAAAAGACGATAAGATAGTCATTGATGCTACCCTAAACATCAATGATTTAATAATTGATTGGAGTAAGAGTAAAATAGACAAACATTACTTTATTGACCGATTTGAAAAATCGAAAATTGTAAATGATAAATGGGCAACAATTCTTTTTGATGTTGATAGTGATAATAAATGTTTGGGTGTGGATGATAAAAGAAGAACAGCCATAAGAAAATATGCTTCATCTTGTGACAATTTTATTTACTTGGATAATGATATGTTTTATCCTAATACCACTTTAAAATACATGATAGAATCTGCCAAGATAATAGAAAAGGAAAAAGATTACTATATCATATCACCACAATCTACAATGCTTTGGGATGCTTCTTGGGATGTATTGGTCAATGAATCTTATCGTCACCTTAAACATGAAGACTTGTATTGCACAGACCAATTTGAAGTCTTTACACGAGATTATGGCGATATAGAAGTGGTTCCAATAGATACCTTTAAAATGGGTGGTGGATGGTTCAATATGTTGTCATCGAAGTTATTAGCATACACTGATATACCCGATTCATTTGGTCCCTATGGATTGGATGATACCTTCGTTGTTGATGCATGTAAAATAATGAAAAATTTCAACATGAACATTCAACAATATATTGTAAAAAACTTGGTTGTCACTCAAAGTTACATGTTTGAATTACATCATGTTTATCTCAACCACATATCATTTAATTTATACAAAAACAAAGAATTTGCTGCCAATGCAGCTAAGTCATATCAGCAAGAAATTATCAAGTTTTCAGAAAAATGCAAATCTCAACACATAATAAATGGATAAGAAAATGTCCTAAATGCAGGAAAAGACTAAAATACTCTTATAGAAGTGGTTTGTGTCGAGCTTTGAAAAACAAAAGTTTATGTAAAAGTTGCAAAACCAAAATCAGAGCTAATAATCCTAAAGAAAAAACACGATTATCATTTATAGCAAAAAATAGAATAATATCAAATGAAACTAGAAAAAAGCTATCTGCGTTATTTGTAGGTAAAAATAATCCGATGTATGGTAAAAGTGGACATCTAAACCCGTTTTATGGGAAGCACCATTCACAAGAAACAAAAAAGAAACTTGGGGAATTATCTATTAAAGTTAATACAGGTAGAAAACATTCTACAGAAACAATAAAATTATGGAGAAAATTAGCTATAGAAAGAAAGAAAAAATTAGGTATTTATGATAACAAACCATTTTATAATCCTATTGCTTGTAAGTTTATAGACACGTATAACAAACAAAATGGATATAATTTTCAACATGCAGAAAATGGCGGTGAATATTACATTGAAGAATTAAATTATTGGTTGGATGGTTATGACAAAGGAAAAAATACCATATTTGAATATAACGAACCCCATCATTATGATATAAATGGGAATTTAAGAGAAAAAGATATAAGAAGATTAAATGAAATAAAAAAACTTTTAATTTGCAAAGTTATTATCTATAATGGAAAATCAAAATCCATTGAAATTTTATGATAAGTATTATTTTAACTACAAGAAACACCCTACAATACACTAAACTAGCATATAAAAGTATCAGACGATATAATCCTACTATAGAAATAGTAATGTTGGATGATGCTAGTAGTGATGGAACTATACAATGGATGGAATCACTAAATGATGATAATCTTATAAAATGGTATAATACAGAAAAACAATTAGGTCACACAATAACATATAATATAGGTGCAAAACTTGCTACCAAACCTATAATATGTATCTTCCATTCAGATATGGTATGTACTCCAAATTTTATATCAAATATTCTAAAACACATAAAACCCAAAGCGATTGTAAGTGGAACTAGAATAGAACCTCCCCTCTATCCATCAGATGATGCAAAAATATTACAAAATTTTGGAATATATATTGAAGAATTTAAGCAGAAAGAGTTTTTAAAATTTGTTGAAGAGAAAGAATTAGAATTTAAAAATCAAATTACTAAGGGCTTTTTTGCCCCTTGGGCGATGTATCGTGATGAATATATTGAAATGGGAGGCATGGACCCTTTATTCAGACCATTTCCTGCAGAAGATTCAGATTTTATAAACAGATTGTGTTTAGCAGGCTACAATATTATTCAAAGTCGCGATAGTTTTTGTTATCATTGGGCAAGTAGGTCACATAGATGGACGACAGGAAGAGTTAATGTAGATACTCAAGAGTTCAAAATTCATCAACTTAAATCTTTTAAAAATTTCCTCAGAAAATGGGGTACGTCTCCAAAAAATAATTCATTTTCGTATCCCATAATTAGTAAAAAATATGATATAGGTATCGTTACAAATTTTGATGATGACAATATTTTCTTAAAAAATGAACTAGATATATTAAACATAAAAGAAGAATTGAATGAATGGTTTATTATACATACATTGCCATTAATTGAATCTTTATCTTCCAATCTTTACACAGATTTGCCGCAATATATTGTAAAAAAATATATAAATTCAGAACAAAAAAATACGGACTTTGATTTAAATAAAAAAATAAAAAATATAAACGAAGAACAAACAAATGATATTATAGTAAAATTTAAATTTTCTGATTTCACAGGCCCATTGGATTCAAAAAAATATGGCATAGAAGAATTATCTAAGAAATCTATAGAAAATATGAATTTTTTATATATTTTATCAGATGTATTAAGTGACAGTGGAGAAATAGGAAATATGAAATTTAATATTTTCAACATTGAAATAAAAAAATTAAATACCTATGAACCTCATCTAATACACTTAGATGACCCATATTATCAAAACCAACTTATAAATCCTTTAATGAACAATCTTCATAAGTCATAACTATTTATTAATATGACAGAATTGTTTCTTTTAGCAAGTTTTGTAACACTTATAATGCTGATTTGGTTTAAATCAGATGCAGTTATTGCGTGGGGTTCATTGTTTGGCTTGTCCAAATTTTTAAAGATTGACGAATTTTATGATAAACGACTTGAAATGGCAATAAAGGGGATTTCTTTTACTCTTAGTTACCCAGAATTTTTGAAAGAAAAATATCATCACAATTTTATTACCAAACTTTTAGGATGTCCTCTATGCTTGTCTGTGTGGTTGTCAATATTATCCTGTATATTCATTTCCGTTATGTCATCAAGCTGGTTAAATTTGTTGTTTATACCAACCGTATGTGTTTTATCATTGACATTTTACGGACTTATAATTTCATTGAATAAACTGTCATCATGAACATAAATAGTCCAAACGATTTATATCATTTTTTGGTTGGCAATGGAATTGTAGGAATATGTCCAGAAGCTCAAAATTTGGTTACTTGTATGGATATTTTGGTTCGCATGTGCGCATGTGACCCGCCACAGGCAAAACAAGCAAAATTAAATCAATGCAAACAACATTATGTAGCTTTTGCATCAAGGGCACAAAATTTTTCGTATTTGTTGTTGTCAAAATCAAATGATAACCGTATGCAATTTTATCTTAACAATCAGATGATTGCTTCGATTACGCGGTAGCCCATTTCCACTGTTTAAGGGCCTTTTCCACAGATTCATGAACAGGTGTCATCACAATTCCTGCCCTACCCAATTTCTCCGTATTTAAAATGGTATTTGACCTTGGTGTTGTACTTATTTTATCAAATGCTTCGATGCTTTCAAAATATTGAAAATCCTTGTCAATTTTCAAAATATTTCTCATCATTGCTGTTATTTCATCGGTGCGAATTCCACCGGGATTTGTGACGTGATAAATTCCAAATGGAACTGCTTTCATAATACATTCTATGCATGCAGTCACCAATTCTTTTCTATTGGAAATAGAATTACTTGCTACGACTAATTTATCAAACTGCATCAATTTGGTCAAATAATTTCTAGGATGATCAATTTCATCAAATGGTATTCTGATTCTCCAAATATATTTCTTTTCCAAGTCATTTAAGCAATCTTCAGCCATTGCTTTAGTACCAGTGTAAAAACTGCATTTGGAATCAAACGTCATATTTCTTACATCATCCTCTTCATATCCACCAGTAGGATACCCATTAAAAACACATCCTGATGACAAATGACCAAAAATGATTTTTCTTTCCTGACAAATTTCTCCCAACATCCGTGGAAAGATAACATTTGACTGAATAGCTTGGTCTTTATGATTTTCACAATTTACTATGGAGTTACCACCAACGTAAGCTGCGCAATTGATGATAACAGAAGGCTTAATTCCTTTTATAAGACCATCCAACTCTTTGAATAGATAGCTACCACCATCAGCATGTCTTGAAGGTAACAATCTTATAAGTTTGATATTGGTTAACTGAAGAAGTTGACTAACAAATTCAGAACCAATATATCCGTTGCTGCCAAATAATAAAATTTTCATTGTATCAGTTTCTCCTTCCAATCTTTGACTAGGGGCTTTACAAACATAATTTTTTTAGCCACTTTGGTAACATTATAACCTGAACCTGAATGTTCTCCCAAATATCCAGCATACCTCTTTAAACACTCTTCCGGGTCTTCCCTAGCCAATCTACCTCTTTCACCATCTTCTTTCGCCCAAAGACGCATAGGTGTTTTACGGATATGATTGCCTTGAGTTTCGCCCACGAATATCCAATTGTCGGCTTTGTAACACGCGCCACATCGTAGTTTATAATTATTGTATTCTTCGTCTCTTTCAGGCTGAACGAACGTTTCCAATAAAACAAGGTCATCACCATATTTTTCCTTCCATCGCTTAGCACCCACTATGCGAAGTTGCTTGAGAGTTGATGATGCTGCATTTTTTATGGAAATTCTTGGTTGAGCCAGACAAAATCGGGAATTATTTGCTAAATGACACAGATTTTTTATTTTGGTCGGATTGTCCCAACCTATAAATTTGTCTCTAACGGCTACAGCGATTGTAGCGGAAGATAATCCTATTGCACCTATTTGATTTCCTGAAACGGTTTCATAAACCAACCATCTAAGATTTCGTGTTGGCGAATCTGTATATTTAACATAACTATGGAAATTATTAATAGTGTCTCTGAATATTTTGTTTTGTGCTGGCGATGAACATTCCGCCAAATAAACAGATGAACTGGTTTTTATTTCAATATCAAAAAAGGACATAGCAATAGACATATCTCTCCATAAATACTGTCTATCAAGAACTAAAAAATATTTTAATCCTTTTTTGGTTCCGGCGCTTTTCTAAGAGTGTCCAATTCTTTTGGAAGAATACCTTGATTAATCATATGTTCTGTTTCCACAAGGCAAAGAATATTCCACGCAGCAGCTATTGCATGGTCTTCATCTCTTTCGCCATCCATAAATTTAAACAAATGACGACACGCAGAATCTAAATAACGATTCAATGGAATTCCCTTTCTCCAATTATTATCATTGTATTTTTTGGCCCCATTTTCAAAATGTTGAGCAAGTCTGGTGATAGCATGAACAGGAAGAAGATCAAATCTTCCTTTTCCTTCTTGGGTATCTCTTTGAGCTCCCGTTACAAACTCCTGTCTTTGACCAGAATCTTTTACCACAAATACTGACGATGTATCGGGCGCCAATGGTTTATTCTTCATCATCATTACCTTTCATGGTGAATTCAATTTCCTTGTCTGACAACCCATAGACTTTGCAAATATCTTCCAATTCTTTTTTTCCATTATTAGTCAAGAACAATAACGTTGCATACTCCGTAGCTTCTCTTTGAGGAATCTCAAAATATGTTGAAATCAATTCAATAAGTTTTTTACTAAATGGGCTTTTCTTTGCTTTGACCCAAGGATAAAATTTCTTTGGATGGTCTGGCGGAATCAAACCAATAAGAAGTTTATAAAATTGTGGGGATGGAATTTTATCAAAATACCTGAACAGAGTGGAGACATCTTCTAAAAGCGCAGGATTCATACTCAGCGCTTTGAGTATCATAAAATGATTAAATGACTTCTTATCAAGTTCCGTCAAATTCTTAAAATAATCAGGGTCTTGAGTTATCCTAATGTGCTTAACATGGTCGAATAAACCTATACCTTTTACCGTTGGATTTTCAAGTTTCTTCCGGCCCCTCTTTTTTGGTTCCGTCAACTCTGACTTGTCTTTGTCTGAAAGTCTTGTCATGTTTTTTCAATTCCCTATACAATTCTTTAATGGAGGATGATAACACCATCTGATTACGATGTAAAGAATTTATATTGGTATTGATGCGTTTGATATCCTTGTTTATTTCGTTGAGAGATTTCGATATTTTGAACACCCATCGAAATAAAAGATATATCGTAAAATAACTGAAAAACCATGCCAAAATTTTAAGAATCAGAATCATCTATAGAATCTTTTGGTTCCACCACTTCTGGTAAAACTGGTTTAGGCGGTGTAAAACCACCACGTTTGAAGTCTTTGAATTTTTTACTTTTTTTAAAGTTTTGATCTCTTCGATCTTTCTTCCATCTGTCGTTTTTTATATACGTTCT
>Ga0326728_10008892_pt1 | contig 24543 bp, 20 predicted proteins | sample MB3enrmetagenome_FD_207602 | JGI IMG/M metagenome (GOLD analysis project Ga0326728, IMG submission 207602) | Lab enriched peat soil microbial communities from McLean, Ithaca, NY, United States - MB31MN | ecosystem: Environmental > Terrestrial > Soil > Wetlands > Peat | place: USA: New York... | reverse complement strand
TGCTTTCAAGGAGAGACAGCATGGCGCTCTGCGCTGCCTCTACTGTCGTCCCCTTGCCTGCCACCAGGGAGGCGACGCTCTGGCCACCGCGCAGGTCGCTGAACAGTTCTTTGAAGCTCATCTTCAGCGTCTTACTCAGCAGCTTCACCAGCATGAGCTTGGAGATCAAGAACAGTCTGGGGTTTGGCGTCCCCTGCTGTTTGCTGGTCATATCCTGCGCCAGGGAGATGGGGGAAAGGAAATGACTATCCTGGCTCAGTTCGAAATAGCTCGGTGGCGCCGAGAGCAATGGGAAGCTCTCCGTACCCCCGCCCCCGCCGGATGGTGTCGACGAGGTCGCTGACATCACCGCAAACTCGGTGAAGTGATCGACGGTGACCGTGATAGTGTCGCCGGAGACCGTGCCGCCCAGGGACTGCCACTGGGAACCGTCATAGTAATAGACGGACGGCGCCACTCCGGTGGGCACGTCTGACGAATCGAAGGTGAAGGTCAGGGTGACCGGGCTTGCAAATTGGTAGCTCCCCCCGTCCACGCTGAAGTCGTAGACGCTGCCCAGCACCTCGAAGCCCGAGGGCGCCGCCGGAGGAGTGTTCACCGCGTAGACGACGACGTCCACCGCCGCCGTTCCCTTCAGGGCATTCGCCGGGATGCTGACCCCGGCCTGTGCGCCCAGGCTGACCGTGCCCCCGTAGGCCGGATCCACGGTGGCTGACCCGCTGTCGCTGGTGACGGGGCCGGAGGCCCCCGTCACAGTCACGGCGCAGGTGGCTTGATAGCCGCCGTCGGCCGTCGTGGCGGTGATGGTGGCGCTGCCGGCGGAAACGCCGCTGACAGTGCAACTCGTGCCGCTGTAGACGATGCTGGCCACGCTGGCGTCGCTGGTCGTCCAGTTAACCGTCTGGTTGGCGGCGCCGGTCGGGTAGACAGCCGCCGTCACAGTGTCGCTGCCGCCCACATTGATGCTGTCAGTGGTCTTGGACAGGGCTACTCCGGTGACCGGGACGGAGTAGGTATCGGCGTTGAGCAGGATGGAGACGTCGTTGTCGTTCTGGTTCACCACCGCCAGGTCGGGCCTGCCGTCGCCGTTAAAGTCGCCCACGGCGATGCTGTAAGGCATATTGCCGACTCCGTAGTCGACCTCCGGCTGGAAGGTGCCGTCGCCGTTGCTCGTCAGGATGATGACGTTTACGTCACCGTCTCCCACCGCCAGGTCGGCCTTGCCGTCGCCGTTGAAATCTCCCGCAGCCACGCAATTTCCATAGTCGTAGGCGCCATAGGTCAGCGCCGGTTGGAAGGTGCCGTCACCGTTGCCCAGCAGGACGGATACGCTGCCGTCACTCTGGTTTACCACCGCCAGGTCGGCCTTGCCATTGCCGGTGAAGTCGCCCACGGCCACATCTTGGGGGTTCGATCCCACACCGTAGTTCACCGCTGGCTGGAAGGTGCCGTTACCGTTGCCCAGCAGGACGGAGACGTCGTTGTCGTTAAAATTTGCCGTCGCCAGGTCAAGCTTGCCGTCACCGGTGAAGTCGCCCACGGCTATGCCATTAGGGCCACTGCCAACGCCGTAGTTCACCGCTGGCTGGAAGGTGCCGTCACCGTTGCCCAGCAGGACGGAGACGTCGTTGTCGTTAAAATTTGCCGTCGCCAGGTCAAGCTTGCCGTCGCCTGTGAAGTCGCCCACGGCTATGTAGAAGGGGCCACTGCCGACTTCATAGGTCACCGCTGGCTGGAAGGTGCCGTCACCGTTGCCCAGTAAAATGGAGACGTCGTTGTCACTAAAATTTACCGTTGCCAGGTCGAGCTTGCCGTCATTGTTGAAGTCACCCACAACTAAGTCTGCAGGAGCCGATCCCACATTGTAGATCACCGCCGGCTGGAAGGTGCCGTCACCGTTGCCCAGTAAAACGGAGACGTCGTTGTCATTCCAGTTTGCTGTCGCCAGGTCGAGCCTGCCGTCGCCGCGAAAGTCGCCCACGGCCACGGCTTGAGGGTAAGAACCCACCCCATAGTTCACTGCTGGCTGGAAAGAGACTGCAGGCGGCACAGGTTTTACCGTAACGGCGCAGGAGGTGGTGAAGCCGCCATCTTCGGTGGTGGCAGTGATGTTGGCTGTTCCTGCCGCTACTGCTGTCACCAGGCCGGTGGAGCTGACCGTGGTCACAGAGGTGTTGTCAGAGGACCAGGCCACAGTCTGGTTGCTAGCGTCGGATGGTGCGACAGTAGCCGTCAGTTGGTCGCTGTTGCCAGCGATGATAGTGTCTGTCGTCTTGTTCAGGGTAACTGCGGTAACAGGAACTGCCTGAACAGTGACAGCGCAGGTGGCTGTGTAGCCGCCATCAGCCGTAGTAGCTATGATGTTGGCCGTACCGGCAGCCACACCCGTCACCAGGCCACTGGAACTCACCGTGGCCACGGAGGTGTTGTCCGACGACCAGGTCACGCTCTGGTTAGTGGCTCTAGGAGGGGAGACGGTATCCGTAAGCTGGTCGGTGTAATGGATTTTGATAGTGTCTGTTGTCTTATTCAGGGCAACACTGGTCACAGGAACGACAGTTGCATTGATATCAGCATCGGTCAGTTGAATCTGGTTGAAAGCCGCCACATTGCCGGAGCTCAGTTCATAGACTCCTACGTAATCGCCGGCAGCAGCGCTGGTGATGTCACTGCCTGACGTGTAGCTAGTTAGTCCTGATGGAGAGACATCGCCAACGTTCGGAGTGGGCAGGCTGCTGGCGGATATCTGGATGGCCAGGCTGTCTCCGTTGGCGTTGGGAGTAGCGGTGATTTCAGTTGCCCCCAGGGGAATACCGGTCCCTGCCGTCGCCGCCAGAGAAGGAGCGGGGTTATAGGTAGCGTCTATCTCTTCGATATTCTGATCGAAGACATTGAGGGTAATCTCTCCATTATAGGCCTGGCCGAAGAAATTGCGCAGACAGTCGCCCAAGGGGGTCACCTGGCTGGGATCTGTGGTGATGGCATGATCATCAGCGGTGGCGATGATGAATGGCACCTGCACCGCGGCACTGCCATCTGCCGGATAGTAGTAACGCACTTGGTCGATCGTGGATACCGGCATCACTGCTTTGTAGCCGTCGTCTCCGACTAAGGTGGCGCTGGCATCTGCTGCCTGGCCGGGGGTTAGCGAGGTGTAGGCGGAGAGGACCTGGGCGAGTGTCACCCCCTCGGCAGTATAGTACTTGGTAGCGCCCCCCCTGTTGGTGGCTGAATAGTCGATCAGGGTCTTACTCGGGTTCAGGGCATTGATGTCGGCGTCGGTCACGATTACCGGCGTTCCGCCGTTTACCTTGACGTACATGAAGGTGGTGGGGCCCCTCGAGGGTGTGCCGGTCACCTCAAGGTAGCAACTGGCACTGTAGCTGCCATCCTCGGTAGTGGCGGTGATCACCGCATCGCCATTATTGTATTGGGAGGCCACCAGACCGCTGGAACTGACGGTGGCCACGGCAGTGTTGTCCGAGGACCAGGTCACGTTCTGGTCGGTGGCGTCAGAGGGCGCTATTATAGCTGTGAGCTGCAGGGTACTGGGATAGCCTATTGTGGCGCTGGCCTGGGAGATGCTGACTCCGGTGACCGCCGTCGAATCGGCCAGGGCCGGGTTTGAAGCCACCAGCGGGCTGAACAGCATCACCAACACCGTCAAGATTGTCAACCATACAAGCCCGTACTTGCGCCTCAAGGCGCTCAATCGCATCATTTCCATTCCTCCTCGCTTTCAAGTTGCTGCTCTAGTTCCCGGGTACCCGATGAGTCTGCTCCTTGACCGTTATGCGAAATACAATCATCTCCATAAACGGCCGGGCTTACGGCCTTTCCTCGATCATATAACCGCCTCCTCCAGGCCTGTACCTTTTGTTCTGCCAAGAAATGGTGCTAATCCCCGGTGAGCGATGGCTTGCGGCTTTGAGTACACCGGAGGCTGTTTTTGGAGCAACGCAGTTGTCTATCTGAACATCCAATCGTCACTTTCTTAACTACTACGTGTCCATTCTTGCGGCCACAAGAAAAATAAAAAGACAGTTTGGCCGCGTGCGAAAACAAGCACAGAGACAGCCTCTCTGCCATCTTGTATTCTCCTTTCCGCACGGGAGGCGCACCCGTTTCCAGGTACACCCTATCGGTCCAAACGCCATAGCTAACCGCCACAGGCAAAGGGACTCGGAGAAATATATATAATACTTACGTCTAGTTCGTTTATGTTAGCTTTTGTTCCTTCATATTGGCTAAAGTTCCTACTATATACCCAATCAAGAAAAGTATTCCGACAAAATTCGATAAATTAGGACCAAGCAAACTCATATTCAGCGTACTATAATTTACCTTTTCACTATATCAGCCATGACACATTTGGTTCATAAGCCGGCGTTGGTACACTATTAAATTGTGTCTATATTCCATTGGCAGCTATTACTACAGAGTTAGAACACGAGTATTGTAACGCGCTTCTTAAAAAAATAATGATGTTTGAAGTTAGTCCCCACCCGTATTCAGAAAACTAAGCAGCCGGAAGATCGGGCTCGCCTCTCCTCAGGCGCCCACCCCACCGACTCAGGCCCTGGATGTATTCCCCGCCGCCCTCTCCCCTAACAAAGGCCACCGGTATCCTGATGATCACCAGCCAACGTCGACCTTCATGCACCAATTTAACTTACCAACCATATTGTAACTTAAAGAATTTATATCCAATTAATGCAAACTAAGGGGACTGATCTGAACCCGATCGGCAGCCCGATCTTTAACAGGAGGTGCTCGATGTGGCTTGGGAGACTGTCAGGGAGGATCTGAACATATACTCTCTGGACGGAATAGACCGGTACGTTTACTCTATCTGTAGTTTTTGTGCCAACGGCTGCGGCTGTTATATCGCCGTCAAGGGGAACAAGATCGCCGGCGTGTTGGGAAACGCCGGCTGCCCGGTGAACAGGGGCCGTCTCTGCCCGAGAGGAAGAAGCCTGTGGCAGGCCAACAGCAGAGCCGACAGGCTGTCATCACCGCTGATCAGGAACAGCGCCGGAACTCTGGCGCCTGCCACCTGGGAACAGGCGATGGAACTGGTGGTGAACAGGATCCGGAGACAACTGAGAAGAGAGGGGGCGGACAGCCTGGCCTTTTTCCTCGGCGGGCGCTCTCTTCTGGAGGAGTATTACACCATCTCCAAGATCACCAGGGCGGGCATCGGGACGCACCACGTGGATGCCAGCGCCAGGCTGTGCACCGCTTCGGCGGAGTGGTCGCTGATCGAGAACTTTGGCTGCGAGGGAGCGCCCGCTTGCCAGGAAGACCTGGATCAGGCCGAAGTGGTGGTCTGCTTCGGCCACAACCCCCAGGCAACCAACACCATCCTCTTTGAGAGAGTGCTTGAGCATAGAGGGATCAACCGTGGCAAGCTGATTGTCATCGACCCCCGCCAGAGCAACAGCGCCTCCTTTGCCGACCTCAGCCTGCATCCCAGGGGTGGCACCAACGTCGCCCTGATGAACGGCATCATCCACCTCTTGATTAAAAACGGCTGGATTGACCGGGAGTTCATCGAGAGCCACACCATCGGATACCAGAATTTGTCATCAACAGCAGCCTGGTATCCGCCCGAAGCGGTGCAGGAAATCACCGGCGTTCCCGCCCCAGACCTGGAGCAGGCAGCCGCCTGGATCGGAATGTCCCGGAGCACCATCACCATTCTGGGGCAGGGCGTCTACCAGACCCCGGATGCCACCGCTGCTGCCTCGCTGGTCAATGCCATGCACCTGATCACCGGTAAGATCGGAAAACCCGGCTCAGGGCCCTTCCCGGTCACCGGGCAACCCGGTTCCCTGTCCAACCGGGAGGTCGGGGGAGCGGGCTTCTATCCCGGATTCCGCAACTGCAACAACCCCGGGCACCTCGAGGAGATCGCCAGTCTCTGGAACGTCGATACCTCAACCCTGCCTGTTGGTGAACAGACCCATATCATGAAACAGTTGGACCTGATCGAAGAAGGCCGCATCAAACTGCTGTGGGTAACCTCGGCCAGTCCAGCGGTATCCCTTCCCAACCACAGCAGGGTAACCAATCTTTTAAAGAAAGTATTTCTGATCGTCCAGGACCCATTCCCCAGCGCTACGACCGAACTGGCGGACGTCGTACTGCCGGTGGCAATGTGGGGGGAGAAAGAAGGAACCATGACCAGCGCTGAAAGGAGAGTCAACCTGTTGCGCCAGGCAGTGCCACCGCCATTCGGGCTGCCGTCATGCTTGGAGATCATGCTGGACTTTGCAGCCCGAATGGGCTTCAAGGATCGGGACGGCCATCCCCTGATTGCCTACAGCACGCCGGAGGAGGCTTTCAACGAATGGCGCCGGGTCTCCTGGGGGCAGCCCTGCGACATGTCGGGAATGACCTATGAAAAAATCGAAGCCTTGGGCGGTATCCAGTGGCCGTGCAATGATCAGCATCCACTTGGCTGCGTCCGCCTGTACGCCGACGGCCATTTCTCAACCGGTGTTGATGATGCCGAATCGTACGGCAGGGACATCATGACCGGAAGGCAGCAAACCAGGAGCGAGTTTGAGAAGATCAAAGCCGGCGGGAGGGCGCTGATCCATGCTGTCAACTTCCAACCGCCGCTCGGCGCCACCAACACCGAATATCCCTTCCTGCTCAGCACCAGCAAACCAGGGTACCAGGCTGAGGACGGTGCAGAGGCCACTTACCCGTCTGAATTGCAGACAGCAGCGACAGAAAGCTATGTCACCATTCACCCGGATGACGCCTGGAGGCATGGCATTGCCCCGGGAGACCTGGTGCGGTTGAGTTCCAGGCGGGGCAACGTCTGCCTGGCTGTTCATGTCAGCGCCGCAGTTCAACCAGGCATGCTGTTCATTCCGGTTTTCCCCGGTTCCGTCCACGGCAAGCAGGTTGCCAATGAACTAGTGCTGGATGCCTGGGACCGGGTTTCCAAGCAGCCCATGTTCAAGCATACGGCCTGTAAGCTGGAAAAGGTAAATTCTCAAGACGGAGGTGATAGCAGTGGCCAATATTCGACAGTTGCTGACTCTGATCGCCAATTCGGCTGAGAGGGCAACCAGTATGGGTGGGAAATTGGTAACCCTGCAGGATGCCCGGCCAAACTCTGCTATAGGATTGCTGATGGCGCTGTTGCAGGAGATGCAGCAATGCAGCCTGGATGGAGCAGAGGCGGCCGGTCAGCCGGATCGGTTAAGAAATGATCTGGAAATCATCTATCGCTGTGCAGAGGAGATCCAGGAGCTTACCGGGATGCTGCCGCGCTGCCTTCCGGAGCAGGTCCCAAAAACCCTGGTAAACACACTGCAGGCTGAAATCGCCTCCACCAAACGGCTGCTCTACAGGATGGCCACTCTGGTAACCCGGGCGTTCGGGGCGCGTGAGGCGCTTTTGATCATCACTCCCGGATTTCAAGGCAGATAGATTACTGGTTTCAGGAAACACGGGGAACAGACAGGAAGCAGCGATCGTCCGTCTAAAAGAAAAAGAGCCAGACGCCATAGGGCTTAGGCAGTCTGGCTCGGAGCGATGTGCTAACGCATTATAACATAAACTATCTTTAACAAACAATAAAAAAATTACTATATTATCTTGTTTGTTAGTGTCAGCAGCAAGGCATATCTACCGGCAACCAAAACAATATTGTAATAGCTCCTCTAATCGCCGCCTCCTGTCATCCGGCCGGTCTTCCCGCCGGACACATTCTCCGCCTCTCCCCAGCCCAAACCGTGCTCCTTGATCATCGACGCTTTCCAGACCAGGATTGCCAACCCCGAAGGAAACCCGGCCTGACCGGGTCACGGGATCGCTCCCGGCATCATCCCAAATCTCTTTACATACCACTTTCAGGCTGGTAAACTAAAATCAGGCTTGTACCATAAAAAACAGAGGGGGCCCAGCGGATGGAACTGAGCGCACGTAATCAATTGAAAGCCCGGATCAGGGAGATCAAGTCGAACGACATTTCCGCGGAAGTGATCCTCGATGTTGGCGGTCAGGTCATGGTGGCCTCAATCACCGCAGACTCGGCAAAGAGACTGGGCCTGAAAGTCGGCGACGATGTCACCGCTATTGTCAAAGCCAGTTCGGTCATGCTGGCGAAATAGGTTCCACGCTTTAAGAGAAACGTTATTTCCCATAAAAATATGCGTAGGCCGTTGCTTAAGAAACAGGCAACGGCCTTTCTCTCACAAGGACAACGGGTTCAGCCGCGCCGGCGCCTGCTGTGCCAGAGGCCCGTTCGCGGGTAAAATAACGCCGGATGCCATTAGCCTCAGGCAGCCTGGTCCGTAGCCATGTTCACCGGCCCCGCCCATCTATTCACGTATCTAAACGATCCCGATCTCCGCCCTCGTCAGTACCCCGAGATGCTTGTAGGATCGGCCCAGCAGGTCGCGCCCCCGGCTGTCGAAGGCGATGCCGGGCAGCAGCAGCAGATCGTAATCCTGTCCAGCCCGGCTCCTGATGTTTTTGATGGCGGCTGCCAAGTCCAGGGTGGTCAGCAGGCCGGCAGCAGCGATGGAACCACCAAAGAAGCGGTTGGGAACGGCCTCCAGATGCACATCACCAAAAGCTTTTTCCCACATGGGCAGGGCCAACTGAAGCCAGGGCAGGCCCCAGGCCGAGGTCAGGATCAGCACCCGCTCTGCCCGGCGCCGTCGGATCACCCCGGCCACCCGGTCGACCATCTCCCAGTCCAGGTCGCAGTTCATCACCAGGCCAGACGCCCGGTGCTGTTTTTTGGCGATGAGAACCTGCCCGGCCCTGCCACCGGACAAGCCGGGTCCTTCCACTTTGAGGGCCGGACGCCCAAACCGCTCTACCAGGCGGAAAGCCTCCACCCGGCAGTGCACCTGCCGGCCGCGCACCGCCCCGATCACATCACCCCGCCGCAATCCCGCCCGCTCCGCCGGAGACCCGGCCAGCACCCCGGCAACCTCGGCCTGCAACTGTTCCCCGGCCTCAGCCAGAAATGGCTCGAGCAGCAGCGGTATCCGCATCCGTTCCTGCTGCCGGCGTACAAACAGACTGAGTTTCCGGTACATGGCCGGGGAATCGAAGCGCAGCCCGGCTGCTGCCAGTTTGGTAAAGCCCGGCAGAAAAACCCGCACCGTCGCCGCTCCATGATCCTGCAGGAAACAGCAGGTTGTCTCCAGGTCAGGCCACCCGACCAGGTGCGGCATGGCCACCAGGCTGCCGTGGCAGGTGACGCCGGCCTTGCCGAGGAGGCGGACGGCGTCCAGCGCCCGCCCCGGATTGCAGTCGTTCATCAACAGGCGGCGCCCTTCCAGAGTAGCGCTGTTCAAGGACAGGTTGACCTCCAGCGGTTGCAAGGCAGCCAGCCGCTTCACGGCCTCCCGGTCGAGAAAAGTGCCGTTGGTCGTGATCTGCAGCATCGCCTGCGGATAGCGCTCTCTGACCGCCTCCAGCGCCGGCCAGACCTGGGGGTGGGTGAAAGGCTCTCCCTCGTTGATGCGGGTGGCCGCTTCACCGATGATGATTTTGCGCCCGGGATCGAGGCAGGGGATCAGGCTCTTGACGAGTGGCAGGGGCAGGTGCGGGACGGCATATGCTCTGACGCCGCGGGGATTCTGACGGTTGCTGCAAAAAGCGCACCTGAGGTTGCAGGCGGATGTCAGCGGCAGGACGTTCTCCTTGCTCGCGCTTTCCCAGAGCATCAACGGAACCATGTGTCACAGCGCCTTCCTTAAGACAGGGAGACGACTTCCTCGTCTATATCTGCTAACGTCTGCGGCAGAATACCTGCATGCCGCATAAAAGCTTCAAAAGCCCTGGAAGACCTCGCCGGCCTTTTACCGGACAAGGAACCTCCCGCCTCAGGCATCCGAACCGTCCGGAAGCAGGTCGGAGGATGCCGGATCGATATTCCGGCGCGCCAGGTAAAAATAGAAGATACATCCCGCCAGGGCGATGCCAAGGGCGGCCAGGGAGGCCGTTCCTCCCCCCCAGAAAGTGGAGTTCTCCCGGAATAATTCGATCACGGAGCGAGTCAGTCCATAAAGGACAAACAGCAGCGCCACTACCTGGCCCCGGAAGCGGATGCGGGAGGAGACCAGCTCCAGGGTGGCGAAAATCAGCAGTCCGGCCGCCATGGAAAACAACTGGGTCGGATAGCGGGGCAGGTTGTCGACTGCCGGGAAAACGATGCCTATGGGCAGGTTGGTCGGTATTCCAACGCAACAGCCGTTAAAGAAGCAGCCGATGCGCCCGATGGCATAGCCCAGCATCAGGCAGGGAGCGGCCAGATCCAGGAAGGCCAGGGTAGGGATCCTGGTCAGGCGCAGGTAGATGACGGCGGCGATTAAGCAGAATAGAACCGTACCGTAAAAAGCCAGGCCTCCCTGCTGCAGCATGAAGATCTGCAGGGGGTGGCTCAGGTAGTAACCGGGGTCGTACAGGAGGATGTAAACCAGGCGCGCTCCGACGATTCCCGATACTGTTCCCAGCAGCGTGAAGTCGATCACGAACTGTGAGGCGATCCCTTTTCTTTCAACTTTACGCATCAGCCACAACGTCCCGGCTAAAATAGCCAATGCCATAAAAAAGCCGTAGCTGTAGACTTTCAGGGATCCGATCTGGAACAAAATAGGATGCAACGGAATACCGCCTTTTTTATAAAATTTCAGACAATCCACATATCCACAGGGTTATCCACATTTGTCAAGTGGCTTTTGTTAAGCTAATGTTAAGCTTATCCCCAAAAGTAACAGGTCCCAAGTTGGCATTCCAGCTTTTGTTATTTCTTAAGTAGTCCATAGGCCCCCCGGGCTTGGTAGTACCTGGACCTACGTCAATAGGATCACAGTCGCATTTAAGTGTAGCATCCCCAAAAAGGTGCAGGTCCTGGCTCCGACCTGATGAAATGGTCTATCCGCGCCGCGATGCCAGAGGATAGTTGGCAAAGGCCTCCTGATCGAGAGTAGCAAAGCGCCGGTCTAAAAAATAGTAGTAGCCGGCGCAGGCGACCATGGCAGCATTATCGGTGCAGAGCTCCTTCGGAGGAATGAAACAGGTCAGCCCCTGCTCCCCGGCTCTGGACAACAGCAGGCTGCGGATCGCTGAATTGGCGGCCACGCCTCCGGCCAGGGCAATCTGCCCAACCCCGGCAACCCGGGCTGCGGTCAGGGCCTTCGCCACCAGGACCTCGGCAACCGCCGCCTGAAAACTGGCGGCCACGTCCTCCGGCCGGGCTGTACTGTTGCGCTTCAGGTAATTCTGAACTGCGGTCTTGAGGCCGCTAAAACTGAAATCGAGGTTGTTCTCGCCGAGCCAGGCTCTGGGAAAGGCGATCGCCCGGGGATCGCCCCCACTGGCCAGGGCCTCCAGGCTCGGCCCCCCCGGGTAGGGCAACCCCAGCAGGCGGGCTACCTTGTCAAAGGCCTCGCCCGCGGCATCATCCCGGGTGGCGCCCAGCGTTTCATATTCTAGGCGGTCCCGCACCAGCACCAGGGAGGTATGGCCTCCCGAGACGATCAGGGTGATCAGCGGGGGCTCAAGTTCCGGATAGGTCAAAAAATTGGCGCACAGATGGGCTTCCAGATGGTGCACCGCCAACAGCGGAATTTGCAGGGCATAGGCATAAGCCTTGGCCGACGCCACGCCGACCAGCAACGCCCCGATCAGCCCGGGGCCAACGGTAACGGCAATTCCGCTGAGATCGTCAAAGTCCAGTCCCGCCCTGGTCAGGGCGGCCTCCACGACATCAGTGATCTTTTCCAGGTGCTGCCGGGAGGCAACCTCCGGCACCACTCCACCATACTGGCGGTGGATTTTGATCTGGGAGGCGACGACGTTGGAAACCACCGTCCTGCCATCCCCGACCACAGCCGCCGCGGTATCATCACAGCTTGTCTCGATGCCGAGGATATAAACAGGCGCCAATTCTTGTTCTTTCCTGATTGTCATCTCGATAGCTTCCTCTGCAGCATTGAGTATCGCTCTTATTATGCCTCCTGCGCCCCGATCGATCAGCGCTGCCAGACCAGCCGTCCCAGCAGGGACATCGGAGACATTTTCTTGACCTCGGAACCAGGAAGTTCCCGCTCGAAATCAAAACAGATCAGGTCGCTCTCCCCGGCATCCGGCAGCAGAGCCAGCGGCCAACGGACTGCCAATCCCTCTTCGCCCAGCAGCACCACCACCGAATCTTCCTCGATCCGGTCGACGACTCCCCTGATGATCAATTCCCTCAATCCCTCCCTCAGTATTCTATCTTATGAATACGTGACGTATTGTCCTCCGGCAAGAGATTGAGCATCATCACCAGGGCGTCCTCGCGGGTCTCCAGGTAATAGTTGCGGCGACAGCCGATCTGGCGAAATCCCATGTTCTTGTAGAGAATGCGGGCCGAACTGTTCGAAGGGCGGACTTCCAGGATCATGGTAGTTGCTCCACGGTTCCGGGCGGTGTCGATCAAGGTGCTCATGAAGGTCTTGCCCAGACCCTGGCCGCGCCAATCTGGGTGAACAGCGATGGTAGTGATGTGCGCCTCCCCGGAGAAAAGCCACATGCCACAATACCCCACCACCAGGTCATCGTGAACGGCCACGGTATATAGGGCAAATTTGTTCTTCAGTTCACTGAGAAAGGCGTGGTCAGCCCAGGGGGTTGGAAAGGAGACATTCTCGATCGCGACGATCGCCGGAATATCGCCTTTTTCCATGTTTCGGAGTTCGATCTCCACGTCATCATCACCTTCAATTGACTATGGGGAACATCCTTTGAGGAGGTGCACCCCATCCCATTATTTGCGCCTGATCGCCGGCGGTTTCACATACAGCGCCCGGATCGCCGCCGGGCGGGTATTCCCCGGTCGCTGTTCCAGGGCGCTCTGTCCCATGGCGGCGATCAGCGCCCCCCGCGGCCACAACTGGGCCGGTTCTGCCAGAACAGCCCGGTCGCCCAGACCCTCCCGCAGGTCATCCCACCAGGCCAGCGCACCCTCGCCGGTAAAAGTCACCCTGGCGTTCAGGTCGTTCTTCAGACTTTCGACCAGACGCCGGGGGTCGACAGCCAGGTAGCCGCTCAGCCGCCTCATCCTCTCGGGCGCCCGCTCCCGGAGAGTGCTGGCCAGACCAGACATCACCTGCGGGAGCGGCGCCGCTTCCTGGAGATTGGCCCTGTTCAACACCGGAGCCTCACTTGAGCTGACGCTACCGGGCACGCAGTCAGGCACCCGGCCGGGCGCCGGCACGCTGACATAAAAAGAGGCGTAAACTTCCTGCGCCCTGGCTGTCAGAACCGGACAGATCAGCCCGGACGTTCCATACAGGCCTTCGGCCAGAGCGTCCAGGGTGGGCACCCCGACCAGGGGTTTCCCGAGGGTGTGCGCAAAAGCCTTGGCAGTAGCGATGCCGACCCTGAGCGAGGTGAACGAGCCGGGCCCGACAGCCACGGCAAAAGCATCGATATCCTGAAGGGCCAGACTGAGACCCGACAGCACCTGGTCGATCACCGGAAGCAGGCGTTCCATATGGCCCTGCCTGATGTTCAAGCCAGCTTCCCCTAAAATAAGCCGGTCTTCCACGACCGCTGCCGAAACCACCGGTGTTGAAGTCTCTATTCCAAGAACCCGAATTGCTGTGACAACTCCTTAACCAGCCTTTGATAGCGTTCACCTGTAGGAATAAACTGCAGGCGCCGATCACCATCGGAACTATCCAGGGGATCGATCCGCACCTCCAGGAATTCTGCCGGTAATGCCTCCGGGATCAGATTGCCCCACTCGATCAGGACTATGCCCTGACCCCCCAGGTACTCCTCCCAGCCGATATCTTCCAGATCCTGCATCTTCCGCAAGCGGTAAAAATCACAGTGAAATACCGGGCACTTGCCCTGGTATTCCTGGACAATCAGAAAGCTGGGGCTGGAAACGCCATCGCATTCCAATCCTCTGGCCACGCCGCGCACGAAGACAGTCTTGCCGGCGCCCAATTCCCCCACCAGTGATACCACATCGCCGGGGGCCAACCGCTCACCCAGTTTCTCGCCGATCGTCTCCGTATACTCGGGGCTCGGAGAGAGTATCTTCCACACCCGGATATCACCGCCTGCTGCCATACAGTCTATTATAGCCGTTGTTTCCGCAGCTAACAAGAATTAGAAGCACGGGCCGTCACTCACGGATTATCCAGTTTGATCATATCATGATCTGGAGTTGATAATACCATTTTATTCCACAAAGGAGGTTGCCATATGGCTCTCGGAGTGGACACTGCCAGTGCCCTGAGCAATATCAACTGGAGCGCTTTCAAACAATGGTGCGGCATGTATCCTGCGTTCGCCGGCCGTTATTTTGGAAGTGGATACACCTGGGTGCCGGGAGAATTCACCGCCGCCTACCAGACAACCAGCGGCCTGCTCGGTAAAATTGTTCCCATCCAGGCCTCCCAATCAACCCGGCAGCAGACCGCCGGAAGCACCGGGTACAATTACGGGGCCAGCGATGCCAACACAACCTGTCGGAGCATCGGCTCGGCCATCAGCGCCGGCCAACTGAATATCCCCTCTTCCGGCAGTGTTTATGTCTACCTGGACATCGAAGAGGGCACTGCCCTGACGACCGATTATTGGGCGGGCTGGTCGCAGGAAGTCTTCAATTATTCTCTGAACGCCGGTTCACCTTTCTGGCCCTGTATCTATACCTGGTACGGGCAACAATCGAACGGCAAATATGCCCCCGCCAGCCAGGTTCAAAATGCCCTGAACTCAGCAGGCTCCAGCTACCCCGGTCACGCCACCCAGTGCTACGGCCTGTGGGCGAACGAGCCGGAACTCTGCTCCCTCTGCAACTATCCGAAAGTGAGTCCCGACTGGTCGGTGTTTCAATCTTACAGCCAGAATATCAACGGCGCCAATAAGCCGGTTCCCCTCTTGCTGTATCAGTTCGCTGAAAAGAGCGCCTGCAATTCAGTCTGCAACAACGCCTCTTTCGCCGGGAATCAGAACCTCGATCTGAATAGCGATAACAACGGCGCCTCCGGAGCGCAGAACTATATGCTGATCATCTCCTGAGGCCGGTCTCCCTCATATCTTCCAAATTAAATGATGGTATAATAGAAGGCAGTTCAAATTTCCCTGAACCGTTGTCGATCAACATCTTTTACAGTACTCCTTCTTACGTGGTCTTTGATGCCTTACTATATATGTAGTATTGGAACCGGGAGTGAGATCGCTTGACAGAAGATATTTTACCATTGGAATCCCTGGCGCTGCAAAACGCCGGGCTGGCTCTGGATTCCCTGACCGTGTACAGACGCCTGCCAGAGGTGGACCCGGTGATCGCCCGCCTGCGGGCGCTGATCGACTGCTGCCGGCAGACCCGGCTGGAACTGGGAGTTTTTCTCAACCGGTACGGCGATTTCTTCGAGTCCCTGGCTGACAGTGCCGCCGGCTCTCTGGAGGATTATCTGATCGAAGTGATCCTCTTCCACGATAACTCCTTTGCCCGCAGCCTGGAGCGTGAAGGCCGCATCTCCAGCCCGCTGGCGCCGGCGGCGGCCCACGACCTGAACTGCCTGCAGCAACTGGCCGGCCTTGATCCGGCAGGGTTCAAGGCTCAGGCGGCAAGATGCTGCTGCAGTTCCGAGGCTGAGCTGGCGCTGGTGAAACACCTCCCGGAATGGCAGCATCGCCGGGGCAAGAGCCAGAAACACCAGGCCCGCCGGTACGAAGACTTGAGGAACAGCATCATTGCCAGCAGCCGCTGGGGCGACCGGCTGGAAGAGCTGATCGCCTTTCACCGCCGGTACGGGGCCGGCATCCTGGCCCGGTACCGGGCATTTTACTGGGACCATGCAGCCGGTTGCCTGAGAGGCATCGCCGACCCGGACCCGGTAACGCTGGCGGATCTCATCGGTTACGAGACCGAGCGCGCCGACGTCATTGAAAACACGCTGCAGTTCCTGGACGGCTGGCCCGCCAACAACGTGCTCCTCTATGGCGACCGGGGCACCGGCAAGTCATCCACCGTCAAGGCCCTGCTGAACGAGTATCACGAGCGCGGCCTGCGCCTGGTGGAAGTGCCCAAAACCCAACTGTTCGACTTTCCTGACATCATCAGGAATCTCAAGGAGCGGGGTAAGAAATTCATCCTTTTCGTGGACGACCTGTCCTTCGAAGACAGCGAGAGCAGTTACACCGCCCTGAAGGCGGTGCTGGAGGGAGGTCTGGAGAGCAGGCCGGGCAACGTGCTGATCTACGCCACCTCCAACCGGAGGCACCTGATCAGGGAGCGCTTCGGCGACCGGGATGGCTTGCAGTCCACCAGCGACGAGGATGAGGTGCACGCCAGGGATACCGTGCAGGAAAAACTCTCGCTGGCGGACCGGTTCGGGATCACGGTGATCTTCCCGACCCCGGACCAGGGCCGGTACCTGGAGATCGCCGAAGGGATCGCCGTCAGAAGAGGGCTCCTGATTGACCGGGAGCAACTGCAGCGATCCGCCCTTAACTGGGAGCGCTGGCACAATGGCCGCTCCCCCAGGAGCGCCAGGCAGTTCGTAGACTGGCTGGAGGGAAAGCTGAAAGGCGAAGCCTAGCGGCCATCACCATCAGCATCCTGCGGCGGTGACCAGCGCCCGAAACAGGGAAGCCGCCGCCTGGTCCTGTTTCCACATCCCCTCCGGGTGCCACTGTACCCCCAGCAGCCAGGGATCGCCGGGTGCTTCCACCCCTTCGATCACGCCGTCGCTTGCCCGCGCAGTGACCTGCAGCCCGGAGGCGACGTCCCTGATTGCCTGATGATGGATGCTGTTTACCTGCAGGGTCGTGACGCCAAGGATATCGGACAGCCTGCTGTCCTGGCGCACCGTCACCGAGTGGGTGGGATACTGGCGGGGAGCCTCCTGCCGGTGCTGCAGCGACTGGGGCTGCTGAGACGCCAGGTCCTGGTAGAGGGTGCCGCCCAGGGCGACGTTGATCACCTGGATTCCGCGGCAGATGCCCAGCACCGGCTTTCCCAGGTCGACCATCAACCTAAGGATCCCGATCTCAAAATCGTCCCGCTCCGGATCAACTTCCCCCAACTTCCAATGGGGCTGTTCACCGAACAGAGAGGGTCGCACGTCCCCACCCCCGGAAAGCAGCAGAGCGTCGATCTTGCCGGCGCAACTCCGCAGTTCCTCCTGATCCGTCAGCAGCGGCAGCAGCACGGGAACGCCTCCCGCCTGTCTGACGCCCCCGATGTAGGTATTCCGGCAATAGTAGTAGTCATGTTCCGTGTTGTGGGCGGCAGTAATTCCGATAAAAGGTCTGACCATCTCGTTCAACCATCCTGTCTCCATATTTTTGAAATCCCGGGGGCATTGGGGAACACTGACCGATCCAAAAACCTGGCGCCTTCAAGCGTCAGGATAAATCAAGTAATAGTATATTCCTGTTGCCTAAAAAAAGGCAATATGCACAGCTCCGGTGCATGCAATCCTCCGGTGCAGATCCCTCCGCCGCGGTTTAGTATGCCCTCCAAGTGCCTGGCTCAGCAATTAACCAGCGTGATCAGGCATGATATTCCATCCGTCGACTCGGGCTGATTCAGCGTGGCCCTAGTGGAGTTTCCAAAGCAGGATTTTGCCATTATTTAGCGAATGTTAATATTCAATTCAATTTTTAGCTGAAAATATGGCAATGTTTTTGAGGGGTGTGCATTTGACGCAGAGCGCCGAGCAGTTGCTGAAGCAATACTATGGGTTTCTTTCCTTCAAGGATGGTCAATCACAGATCATCGAGAGTATCATCGAGGGGCGGGACACTCTGGGGATCATGCCCACCGGTGGTGGAAAATCGGTCTGTTACCAGATTCCGGCTCTGCTGCTTCCGGGAACCACGATCGTGATCTCGCCGCTGATCTCCCTGATGAAAGATCAGGTAGATGCCCTGGGCAAGCTGGGGATACCGTCAGCCTTCATCAATAGCTCGCTTGATCACGCCGAAGTGGAAGAACGGTTTTTCAGGGCGAGGCAGGGCCAATACAGGCTGTTGTATGTGGCGCCGGAACGGCTGGAGTCCCAACGCTTCCTGGCTTTACTGGGGTCATTGGACATCTCCCTGGTTGCCGTTGATGAGGCCCACTGCGTATCCCACTGGGGGCACGATTTTCGCCCCAGCTACCTTTCCATCGCCCCGATGCTCCAGGAGCTGAACAGCAGGCCGGTGGTGGCTGCCTTTACGGCAACCGCCACACCGGAAGTGCGGCAGGATATTGTCAGCCTGCTGCGCCTGAGCGACCCGGATGTTTATATTGCGGGATTCGACAGACCCAACCTTTCCTTCACCATCATCCGGGGAGAAAACAAGCGGGATTACCTGCAGCACTACATCCAGGCCCACCGGCGCCAGGCGGGGATCATCTACGCCGCCACCAGAAAAGAGGTGGACAACCTGTGTGCCCTCTTGCAGAAGAAAGGCGTCTCCGCCGGGAAGTACCACGCCGGACTGAGTGACCAGGAACGAATCGACAGCCAGGAACAGTTTCTCTACGACGACATCCAGGTGATGATCGCCACCAACGCCTTCGGGATGGGGATAGACAAGTCCAACGTCCGCTACGTGGTTCACTACAACATGCCGAAGAACATCGAGGCCTACTACCAGGAAGCCGGGCGCGCCGGAAGGGACGGAGAGCCCGGAGAGTGCATCCTGCTGTTCAGCCCTCAGGATATTCAGATCCAGAGGTTCCTGATCGAGTTATCCACGGCAGACCCCGAAAGACAGGCCAACGAGTACCACAAGCTGCAGAGCATGATCGACTACTGCCATACGCCGGGCTGCCTGCGCAACTACATTCTGGGCTACTTTGGAGAGCAGACTGGCGAGGATTGCCACCGGTGCAGCACCTGCAAGGATGACCGGGAACTCACGGATATCACCGTGGTCGCCCAGAAGATCTTTTCCTGCATCATCCGCATGAAGGAAAACTTCGGGAGGACCCTGGTGGCTGCCGTCCTCCGGGGATCACAGAGCAAGAAGGTGGCGCAGTTCGGGCTGCACCGGCTGCCGACCTACGGATTGTTGCGGGAAATGACGGAAAAGGAGATCGTCGATCTCCTCAATGTCCTGGTTGCGGAAGGATATCTCTCGCTGACGGAGGGGCAGTATCCGCTGCTGAAGCTGACTGGCAAGGCTGCTCCTGTTTTAAACGGGCAGGCCAGAGTCTTTCATAAAGTCCAGCCCAGAAAACAGGCCGTCGTGGCTGATGATTCGCTGTTCGAGCGGCTGCGGCTGCTGCGCAAAGAGTTATCGGCCCGGGAGCAGGTGCCACCGTATATCATCTTCTCCGACAGCACCCTGCACGAGATGTCCCGCCTGTGCCCCACCGACGAGGAGTCCCTGCTCTCCGTCAAAGGAGTTGGCAATGCCAAGCTCGAGCATTATGGCGCCCAGTTCCTGAAGGCGATCAGCGACTACTTGCAGGAGAGGCAATGATAAAGCTGCCGGCTTCACCCCGTCTCAAACATTTCCGTCAAGCACGCTCCGCCCGGAGCTCATGCTCATGCTTATTGAGTACCATGAGCGACAAGGTCGTGGCGATCTGCAGGCTGCTCTGCAGCTTCGCGCCCTCTTGTTGGACCTGGTACCGTGCCGTAACCAGGTAGCGGCCAGCCTCTCTGGCAAGCAAGCAGAACCTGCCATCGGCGTCTGTTGTTTTCTGCCCCTGCCGGCGGCCTCCCGGCCCGTCTTTGCAGGCCAGTTCGATGCGCTGGGCAGCCAGCGGCTTGCCGTTGTACTGCACTTTCAGCCAGATCTGATCGCCCACCCCCCACTGTTGCCAAAGATCCGGCACGATCTCCAACAGTATTCCGGCCGGCAGCGGTTCACCGGTAAGGTGATGCCCCACCGGCACAAAAACCTGGGCATATTGGACGAAGCAGGCGGACTGGCAGGCATCCGGGTGCTCGCTTTCGGTACCAGGCAGGTAATTGCCCTCGCTGTCCACGATAAAGCTTCCACAGTGTTTGGCAACCAGGTGATAGATGCCATCTTCACTGGTGTCAAATAAAAGTTTGTAGCACTCAGGCCCCCCGTCGGACGGGATCAGCTCCTGCCAGGCGCCTCCAGGCGATAGCACGTGCGCCGTCAGGCTGTTTCGGCGCAAGAGGCCGTCCGGTTGCATCTCTCGCCCCCAGTAGAGCCCGATCTCCGCCTTGCTTCCGGCATGAACGTGGCTGCCCGGCAGTTCCAGCCAGGGCACATGACCATACACCATCAGGTCGGTGGTATCGCAGATATTATTCATCAAACTTTCCTCTCCTTTGCCCAAATGAAGCGGATCCCCTCGCTCGATCTCAGCTTCTTGGCAACAGGCCCCAGGCCTGTTGTGACTCCGAAAGCAAAACCGGCCTCACCCGTTTCCTGCCTAGCCAGAGATAGATGATCAATAGCCTTCTGAAAGAATGGCCCGGCATGTACATCAGCGCACATGCCAGGCAACATCAAAAGAGAGGTTGATTGGCGACCGTCCGGATCTGCCGTCCGGATAGCCTGAGTGGACTCTATCTGTCGAGAGCGCCAGGCCGGTGGCTGCATTCACCGCTTTGGCGCCCGGGAACAGTATTGGGAGCAGAGATATTCGCTGTTGACAACGAACCTACATTGTATTAAATAGATATTATACAGAACTTCCTGCAAACAACGGAGGACGGAACAATCCGGTGCCGGGTTTGCTGATTGCCGCAGATGCGATCTGCATCATAATTAAGTACTGCCCGGGTTCTCCCGGCCCGGGCAGCATGAGGTGGGAGGTGTATAGATAGCGCCATGGTTGAGCTGCTGCCACACAGCCTTTTTCGGCCAATATGCGCTATTCCCCGTGTTAAGAGAACCGAAAAAACAAAATGACCACAATCAGTTCCCGCTTCTGCGGGATAACCTTCGTGGTCATAATTATTCTATTCAGTTAATGTTAATATAAACTCGCGACGGAGATCTGTCAACTATTTATTTTGGTCATTTTTTGTTCAAAATCTTTCGGCTAAAAAACAGAGCCGTTTATTTTTTCCTCCGGCCAACCCGGAGGCTATGATAGCAGATGGAGAGCCAAGCTGCGCTAACCGGTCAACAAACTGAACAGTTCCTTGGACAGGGCGACCACCTCATCCTGATAGAGGCTCCTCCCGGAACGGCTGACTTCGACCTTCAGGTGGCGGCTGACCCCGGCCGGAGACCCGGTCATGATATAGATCTCGTCCCCCAGGAGCGCTGCCTCCTGGATATCGTGGGTGACAAAAATCGTGGTGCGGCCGTCCCGAAGCCACAGGTCAGTGAAGGAACGGATCAGGGACAGCTTCAGGTCGAGGTCGAGACTGTTGAACGGTTCGTCCATCAGCAGCAGGTCCGAAGGGTGGGCAAATGCCCGGGCAATTGAGACGCGCTGCCTCATCCCGCCGCTCAGTTGACTGGGATAATGGTCCTGAAACGGCGCCAACCCCACCAGGTCGAGGTAGCGGGCAACGATCTCCCGGCGCTGTTCCCGGGAAACCGCTTCTTGCAAGACAAATTCGATGTTTTCCCGCACTGTCTTCCACTTGATCAGCCTGGGCTCCTGGAAGATATAGCTCACCTGTCTCCCTGAAAAACCCACCAGTTCCCCCCGTTCCGCTCTGATCAATCCCGCCATCAGGTTGAGTAGAGTGGTCTTGCCACAGCCTGACGGACCCAGGATGCAGATGAGCCGGCCTTCATCGAACTCCATATCGATATCCCGCAATACGCAATGATCTCCAAATTGCTTGCAGACGCCGCGCAAAGTCAGGTCCACCCCCGTCATCTCCAATCCTGAAGCCTGTTCTCAGCCACTCGCAGCAATGATTCGAACAGGAACCCGATCGCCAGGATGACAACCGTGAGGGCGAACAGCCGGGTGGTATCCAGGTAGTCCCGGGCCAGTTGCATCTGCGTGCCCAGACCGGCTCCGGGCTGGCTGAGGACTTCGGCGGCGACGATCACCCTCCAGGTGATGCCCATGGCTGTTGACAGTCCGGCGATCAGAAAGGGAGCCATGGAGGGCAGTTGCACCTCGAACAGAATGCGCCGGGCCGGAACCCGGTAGATCCTGGCCATCTCCAACAGTTGCCGGTCGACATTCCTGATTCCCGTGCTGACGTTGCCGCAGACGATCGGAAAGGCCATCAGAAAACCCACGAAGACCGGCACCAGGTCAGCCCGGAACCAGATCAGGGCCAGCAGGATCACCGACATCACCGGCGTGCTGCGGAGCGCTGTCAGCAAGGGCTGCGCCAGCCAGTAAGCGGTGGAGCTGAACCCCGTCAGCAGCCCGGCAGCCAACCCCAACAGGCACGAAATGAAAAACGAGGCCAGGCCCCTGATCAGGGTGGCGCCGACCGCCGCCCAGAAACCGCTGCTCAGCATGATGCCGGCCAGATCGCGCACGACAGCCTCGGGGGACGGCAGAATGATCTCCGACCCTACGGCCAGGGCGGCCAGTTTCCAGAGCAGCGCCAGAACCGCCACCGAGGCCAGCGCCAGCAGGCTATTTCTGATAGAAGAAGCCGTCATCCGGAAGCTTGCCTCCTACGCTGCGGGGATCGAAACCGTACAGTACCTTCAAAAAGGCAATCACGTCATCCTTGCTGCCGGCGGCGCTCTCGTAGCGCAGGTTGCACCTGGGGATCGCCCGCTCGGCCACGGCGGCCCTCATGCCCAAACCGTGCTTCTCCGCCAGCACACCGGCAGCCGCCGGGTTCTTGACAACCCAGTCGATAGAGCCGGCATAGTCGTCGAGGAACTTCCCAACCGCATCCGGACGGCTGCGGGACAGGTTGTCTCGGATCACCAGGCAGGTCTGAGCCAGGGCGCCCGGCTGCGCCTGCGTCCGCCTCCATTCCTGCTGCAAGTCCATGACCACCCTGACGTTGCTGCTGCCCATCAGGGCCTGGGTAACCCACGGTTCTGGCAGCACCGCCAGCCCGATCCGCCCGGCGATCAGGCTCTGGGCGGCCTCGACCTGGTCCATGGAGTAGTTCAGCATCACGTCCCGATCGGGATCGATCCCGCTGTTTTTCAACACGTAGCGCAGCACGAAATCCGGGGTCGTCCCCTGCCCCACCACATATATGGTTTTACCTTGGAGATCGCCGGTGTTGTTGACGGCGATCCCGTTGCTCAACAGGTAGAGAACACCCCAGGAACTCATGGCCGCCAACTGCAGGGGCACCCCTTTGTTGTAGAGGGTGGCCGCCAGGTTGGTGGGCAGAGCCGCCACATTGACCTCTCCGGACAACAGCTTGGCGATTGCCTGATCCGGCGAGTCCAAGACTAGATAGCTGGTGGTGACTCCCTCGCCCAAGGAGGGATTGTCTTCCAGCAGCTTGACGGCGCCCAGGGCCGTCGGGCCGCGCAGAACGGCCACGCTAAACGAGGCCGGAGGCAGCGTCCGGATCCCGGCGCCGGGCGCGGCTGCCTGTCTGGCGCAACCACCCAGGCAGAGCAACAGCACCAATATCAACAGACACCATCTGCTACATCTCTTCATCGCTTGTCCCTCCCGCATCCTCTTGCCGCATCTTGCCGGATCAACCGTTTGTATCAGTCCCTTTTTGCCCAGGGCTATGCTCCGTCCTTTTATTCGACGCAGTACTTCCTGCCAATACAGAGCAGGCCGCAAGCCTGCAGGACCCGCGGCCAGTTTAACCGGGTGTCAGAGCCGACCTGGTCACTACGCCAGGCAGCGCTCCCAGTTTGCCGGTCAGAGCACCGATGCTGTCGGTGCTGCCGTCGACGATCAGGGCGATCACGGAGACCTTCCTCTCCGCATAAGGAATGCCCACTCGTCCCACGATGATATCCCCGTACTCGCTCAGGATGGAGTTCACCCTGGCGGCGGCTGCCTGGCGGTCCTTGACGACGATGCCGACCACGCCCAATCTGGATTTCATGGCTCCCTCCCCACCCTGCCTTGCTTCTAATGCAAAAAGAGCATCAGTTCAGCAACCGGCAGAAACTGTTTTAACGATTGCAGGCCTCCAGCTATATTGTCATAGTTATTCTTTTTCTGTAGCTGGTTGGAGACATGCCAACATTTTTTTTGAAAACTTGTGAAAAATAATTGGCATCTTCATAGCCCACCCATCTGGCAATATCGGAGATGGGGCTTTTAGTCCCGGACGCCAGCAGTTCTTTGGCCTTGTTCAATCTGGTTGATGTAAGAAACTCTGTGAATGTCTGCCTCTTCTTCCGGCTAAATAGACAGGAAAAATAGGCGGGACTGAGGTGCGCCTGCCGGGCCAATTCATCCAATGTCAACGGCCTCATATATTGCTGTAAGATATAGTCGACCGCCAATCCGATGATTTGTTGCTCTTCTTTTGCCATCCCTTTTTCCTCCTGGCAGCAGCAACCTGGCGATCCTCGACGACGGATGCCGACTAATATCGAACCCATATCGCCCCATGCTCGTTGTCGGCATCTGCACATAAAAAGACCACGTAGTCTTCCCGCCGTGCAGTCGGGTAAGACCTCCGTGGTCCCGTTGCCCACAATGCA
>Ga0326728_10008890_pt1 | contig 24553 bp, 24 predicted proteins | sample MB3enrmetagenome_FD_207602 | JGI IMG/M metagenome (GOLD analysis project Ga0326728, IMG submission 207602) | Lab enriched peat soil microbial communities from McLean, Ithaca, NY, United States - MB31MN | ecosystem: Environmental > Terrestrial > Soil > Wetlands > Peat | place: USA: New York... | reverse complement strand
CTGGACGGCGCGGCGGGTGTTACCTACGCCACGCTGCAGGCGTTCTATGAATTCATGATTGTGCTGAAGACGAAGGAGCTGCGGCGGGGCGGGGCGTAGGATATTCCCACTCATGCGCGAAGAGACTGCGCATGAATGGGGCACCCAGCGCGGTGGCAGTCACCATTCCTTTGCGGCCGCGTCTGGGGTGAGGGGCGTCGAGGCGGCGGGGGCCTTCCAGCGCAGGACGGGCTTGCGCGCGGCGGCGGTCTCGTCCAGACGGCGCAGGCGTGTGGTGTGCGGCGCGGAGCGCACAAGCTCGTGATTCTCGGCCGCCTCACGCGCGATCTGCTGCAGCGCGTCGATCAGCAGATCCAGCTCTTCGCGGCTCTCGCTCTCGGTGGGCTCGATCATCATGGCGCCATGCACGATCATGGGGAAGCTGACGGTGTAGGGATGGAAGCCGTAGTCGATGAGGCGCTTGGCGATGTCGCCGGTTTTGACACCGTTGGCCGCTTGCAGGCGGTCACTGAAGACGACCTCGTGCAGGGTCGGCGTGGTGAAAGGAAGATCGAATGTGCCGGAGAGCTTGGCGCGGATGTAATTGGCGTTGAGCACGGCGTCTTCGGTGGTCTGGCGCAGGCCGTCGGGACCATTAGCCAGGATGTAGGCCAACGCGCGCACGAACATTCCGAAGTTGCCATAGAACATGCGCACGCGTCCTACGGAGTGCGGTCGGGCGTAGTCGAGGCCAAGCGAACCGTCGGCGCGAGTGACGAGGACCGGCGTGGGCAGGAACGGCTCCAGGATTTTTTTGCAGGCGACGGGGCCGGAGCCGGGGCCACCGCCTCCGTGCGGCGTGGAGAAGGTCTTGTGCAGGTTGAGGTGCATCACATCGACGCCGAAGTCGCCGGGGCGCGTCTTGCCCACCAGCGCGTTCATGTTGGCGCCGTCCATGTAGAGCAGCGCGCCCTTGGCGTGCAGGATGTCGGCGATGCGGTGAATCTCGCTCTCGAAGACGCCGATGGTGGAGGGGTTGGTGAGCATGAGCGCGGCGGTGTCTTCGTCCACCATTCGCTCCAACTCCACGAGGTCCACCATGCCCTGCGCGTTGGACTTGAGGTTGGCCACCTGATAGCCGCAGACGGCCGCGGTCGCAGGATTCGTGCCGTGGGCCGAGTCGGGGATGAGGACCTTTATGCGCGGGTTGCCGCGGCTCTGGTGGTATGCACGAGCGAGCAGGATGCCGGTGAACTCGCCGTGCGCGCCGGCGGCGGGTTGCAGCGTGATGGCGTCCATGCCGGTGATCTCGATGAGGCAGTCCTGCAGCAGCTTCATGATGCCGAGGCAGCCTTGACTGAGCGATTCGGGCTGGTAGGGGTGCGCATCGGCGATGCCTTCCATGCGGGAGACGAGCTCGTTGACGCGCGGGTTGTACTTCATGGTGCAACTGCCCAGCGGATACATGCCGAGGTCGATCGCATAGTTCCATGTAGAGAGACGGGTGAAGTGGCGGATGATCTCGATCTCGGATAGCTCGGGCATGACGCCCAGGCCGGTTCGGGTCTGGTCGCCGAGGAGTGCGGTTGCGTCCACGGCGGGGACGTCGAGTTCGGCGAGGCGGTAGGCTTTTTTGCCGGGCGACGACTTCTCGAAGATCAGGCCCTCGTTCTGGTTGACGTGGGTCGTCGCCTTCTTCGGGGTGCCGATAAATTTTGTGTCTGCCATCATCAAAACTCCTGTGCGTCGGCTTCATCGCCGGTGACTGAGTAGCTGCCGGACTCCGGGCTGTCCACATCTTCTTCGCGCAGCGAGAGGGCGAAGACGATGCCGTTGGCGAATTCTATGGTCAGCGCGTCGTCCTCTTCCAGCATTGCCTTCTCAACCGTCTCGCCGATCTCGGCGCAGAGGGCGTTGCGATACTCCGACTCGCCAAAGGCCACGGAAAAGTCGGTGAGCAGGACATGCGGCCAGTCGTAGAGCCTGAGCAGCGGTTCGCCGAAGCGGAGTTGGAGGTAGTCCTCCACAAACTCCACTGCCTTCAGCTCCTCGCCCTCGATTGCCGAAATATCCATCAGGCCCTCGTCAACTCTGCCGCTGGAACGAGTGCGCGCAGGCTGGCGGCGGCGGCGTCGATCTGCGCGCGAGTGGTGAGTTCTGTCGCGCACCAGAGGCTGGCGTTGGGGCCAAGCTCGGGATACCACCGGGCCAGCGGCAGTCCGCCGATGATCTTGTGTTCGAGCAGCGCGGCGTTGGTCTCCTCCGCGCTGGCGGGAAGATCGACGACGAATTCGTGGAAGCGCGGTGCGCTATCGAACAAGATCTTCGCATCGGCAGCCAGTGCGTTCTTCAAATAATTCGCTTTGGCGAGGTTGTGCTCGGCCAGCTCACGTAGGCCTTGCCTGCCGTAGACGGTGAGGAAGACGGTAGCCATCATGGCGACGAGCGCTTGGTTGGTGCAGATGTTGGAGGTCGCCTTCTCGCGGCGGATGTGCTGCTCGCGGGTGGAGAGGGTGAGGACGTAGCCGCGCTTGCCGTCGGCGTCCACTGTCTCGCCGACCAGGCGGCCAGGCATCTGGCGCATGAACTTTTCCTTGCAGGCCAGGACGCCGCAGTACGGCCCGCCATAACTCATAGCCACGCCGAAGGACTGGGCTTCGAGCGAGACGATGTCGGCCTCGGCGGGTGGGCGGACGATGCCCAGCGAGATGGCTTCGGAGATGGAGACGATGAGCAGCGCGCCCTTGGCGTGGGCGAGGGCTGAGATTACCTCAACATCCTCGATGGTGCCAAAGAAGTTGGGCGATTGGATGAGGACGCAGGCGGTTTCGTTGGTGATTGCCGCGTCCAGAGCGGCCAGATCGACACGGCCATCTTTCGTGTAGCCCAATTCACGGATGGGAATCTGCTGGTGCTGCGCGTAGGTGGCGAGGACATCGCGGTACTCGGGATGCACGGTGCGGGCGATGACGGCGCGGTCGCGGCCGGTGACGCGGACGGCCATCATCATGGCCTCGGCCGCGCCGGTTGAGCCGTCGTACATGGAGGCGTTGGCGATCTCCATTCCGGTCAGCTCGCAGATCATGGTCTGGAACTCGAACATGGCCTGCAGGGTGCCCTGCGCGATCTCCGGCTGGTAGGGCGTGTAGCTGGTGAGGAACTCGCCGCGCTGGACCAGCGAGTCGATGATGACGGGGCGATAGTGGCGATAGGCCCCCGCGCCGAGGAAGCTGGCGTAACCGGCGGCGTTATTTTCCGCGAAGGCGCGAAAGCGGTCGACGATCTCCGACTCGGAGTGCTGGCGGGGGACGGCGAGGTCGCGCCGCAACTGGTACTCGGCGGGGATGGTGGAGAAGAGCGCGTCGATGGAATCGGCGCCAGGCGTGACTTCATTGATTGCCGCGAGCATCTGCTTGCGGTCCCGCGGCGATTTGGGAAGATAGCGCATCAGTGCTCGGTTTCCTCGGCGATAAAGGCCTCGTATTGGGGTGCCGAGAGCAGCGCGTCCAGCTCGGTTGGGTTGGCGAGGTCGAGCTTCAGCATCCAGGTGGTATTGGCGTCGGCGTTGATCCACTCGGGCGCGTTCTTCAATTCCTGGTTGATGGCGGTGACGGTTCCGGAGACCGGCGAGAAAAGGTCGCTGACGGCTTTGACGCTCTCCACCGATCCGAAGATCTTGCCTGCCTCCAGCCGGTCGCCCACCTTGGGCAGATCGACGAAGACGATGTCGCCCAGCGAACTCTGCGCGTAGTCTGTGATGCCAACGGTCCCGACCGCGCCCTCGACAGAGATCCACTCATGTTCTTTTGTATAGCGATAAGCGGCAGGGTATGCCATGCGCGCCTCCAGTGTTTGTTGAGCAGCTTCTGTACTCAGTGTATTCGCCGGTCAGGTGGATTTCTTCGCTCTTTTGTAGAACGGCGTTGCGACGACTTTTGCCTTGACGAGCTGGCCGCGAATCTCGACGGCGACGACCTCGTCGAGGGCTGCGTACTGCACGGGGACGTAGGCCAGCGCGATGTTCTTCCTGAGGAACGGCGCTGGCGAGCCGCTGGTGATCTGTCCGATGCGCTGGCCGGCGAGGGTGCAGACGGGATAGACGTCACGGCCGATGCCGCGCTCGATCATCTCCAGGCCGACGAGCTTGCGCTGGGGGCCTCCGGCTGCCTGGATGGCGGCGAGCGCTGCGCGGCCCACGAAGTCGGTGCCCTTGTCGAGCTTGGCATAGCGGCCGAGGCCGGCCTCGAAGACGTTGATGGTATCGGATATCTCGTGGCCGTAGAGGGCCATGGCGGATTCCAGGCGTAGGGTGTTGCGCGCTCCGAGGCCGCAGGGCAGAATGCCGAACTCCGCACCGGCGTTGAGGATTTCGCCCCAGACGCGGGAACTGGTCGGCTCGTCGGAGGGGACGTAGATCTCGAAGCCGTCCTCGCCGGTGTAGCCGGTGCGCGCGATCATCACATTGTAGAGGCCGCAGACCTTGCCCCAGGTGAACCAGTAGTTTTTGATGGCGGAGAGGTCGGTGTCGGTGAGCTTGGCGAGAGTCGCTTCAGCCTTGGGCCCCTGGATGGCAAGCTGCGTATAGTAGTCGCTGTAGTCGCCGATATGAATGCTGGGCATGGAGCCGATCTGCTTGCGCACCCAGGCGACATCTTTCTCGCGCGTGCCTGCGTTGATGACAATCAGGTAGTCGTTGTCGCTGAGCTTGTGCATCACCACATCGTCGACGAAGGTGCCTCCGGGGGTAAGCATGGCCGAGTACTGTGCCTGCCCCACGGCCAGCATCGACGCATCGTTCATGCAGAGATGCTGCACTGCGGCCAGGGAACCGGGGCCGCGCAGTTGAATGTCTCCCATGTGGGAGACGTCGAAGAGGCCGACGGAGGTGCGCACAGCCAAGTGCTCTGCGATGAGGCCGGAGTACTCGACCGGCATGTCCCACCCTCCGAAGTCGACCATCTTCGCCCGCAGCGCGCGATGCGTAGCGTTGAGCGCGGTCTTGCGCAGCAGCGGAGCTGGGTTAGAGGTGGTGCTCATGGCAGTCCCCATGAGATGACTTTACACCGCGAGGTGGGGCTCTACTGCACGGGGTTGATGGACTTGATGTTGGCCAGCGGGGGCATATGGCCCAGGGCAATCCACGCTCCGATAAAGCCAAACAGCACCGAGAGGGATGTGCCAATGATCCAGATGTTGTCGCTGTCCACGGTGGAGCGCGGACCGGAGGAGCTATGCCATCGGGAAGCGACCTTGAGCGCAAGAAAGCCCGCGACCAGTTGAATCCCGCTGACGGGAAGCATGAACGCGCCGGTGTAGATGGTCCTCTCCAGGATGCCCACCATCCAACTGAGGCGGGACTTTTGGTGGTCCGGGTCGGGTGGATGGTGTTTGCGAACATAGGGCCACAAAGTTTTTTCGACCAACAACCAGAGCACGATATGGCCCACCAGAATGGAAAACGCAAAACCGGCAATCAGACGCATCTTGTTGCTGTCCTCCCCAAGACAATTCTTATCGACAGAGAGAATGATAGCCGCTTGTGGACGATGGGGCTGAACTTTGCGGACAAGGAAGAGGCTAGGAGGGCTGGGTGGTTTGCTTGGCGGCTTCGCGCTTGGCCTTCCTGCGGCTGAGCACCGAGGTGCGCCGTGTGCGCGCGCGTTCGCTGGCGTGGTCGATTTTCTTCCAGAAGCCGATGAAATAATCCGCCGCCGAGATGATGGAGACGATGGTCATCCAATAGATGGCCCACAAGGCGATCATATGCACGGCGACGATGAGGCCTCCCCCTTGTTTTGTTGGAAACCATACCCAGTAGTCCCAGTGGTGGGCAAGAATGGCGGCGACCACCGAGACGATCTGGATCACGGTCTTCAGTTTGCCGATCTCGGAGGCGTCGATGGTGAATCCCTCCGACGCGGCGATGGAGCGCAGGCCGGAGACCAGGAACTCGCGGCCAATGATGATGACGGCGATCCAGGGAGGCACGATGCGCGGGTTGTAGGCCACCAGGATAATGTAGGCGGCGGTGACCATGAGCTTGTCGGCCAGCGGGTCCAGCAACATGCCGAGGGTGGTGATCTGCTTGCGGCGGCGGGCCAGATAGCCGTCCAGGCCGTCGGTGATGGAGGCCAGGATGAAGACCCCGGAGGCGATGATCTCCTGCCGTCCGCCCAGCAGGCCGTGGGCTGCGGGATTGGCGGGGAAAGCAGGGGAGAGGATCCACATCAGCAGCGGCACGGTGGCGATGCGTGTGAGCGTGATGGAGTTGGGCAGGTTCATGGGCCTCAGGTTGCCGCGCCGCGCGCTTGCTGCGCGGTGGCCTGCGCAGATAGAGTCCGCGCCGCGCCTCCAGCAGGAGACACGGCCGAAACCAAGCAGAAGCAGACACTAGCATTCTGCCACAGCCGGAAGGAGGATGGAGGCTGAGGCAGTTTGGCACAGGCGTATCCGCTGAGACCGAGGGGAACCAAGCCCCGGATAAGCGGTTCGCGTCGATCGCGAGGCTGGCCTGAAATTGCATCCGCGGCTGGGTTTCACTCCGCCTGCATCGCCGCCATTTCGGGGCACATCTGCCTCGTAAACCGCGGCTCGAGCGTGGTAGATTGGCAGATGTCCTTCCACGCCCTGCGCGCTCGGGCCGGTGCTTCCATGTCGCTCTCCACTCGCAGCCTTCGGCGTTCTGTCATCTGCCTTATTGGCATGATGTGCGTAAGCTGTGCCGCGCAGCAGTTCATCGGCGCCCCCGATGTGGAGGTGACCCTGCAGGGCCGGGTCACCAGCTTCCTGACTGGCGAAATACAGTCCCCTACCAACGGACCGGACATCCTATACATCAATGCCCCCGCGAGCACATCGAATGGCTATGGTGTTGTCGCCGGACTCAAACTGAACGATAGCAGCGGTCAATTCGAGGACCTGGGACAGAACCATATCCTGTTTACCGGCGCCACGAACGTCGTTGCCGCGATGGCTGACTTCAACAACGACCATATCAACGATTTTGCCTTTGCGATCTCCGGGGTCTCAACTGCGAACCTGTGCATCTACTACGGCACAGGCGTTGCCTACTATAGCCAGAACAGCTCCTACAATGTTGGGATCTCAAACATCCTGTACCCTCTCCCAGGTGGCAAGAGCGGATGCATGACTTTCCCGACTGTGCCAGGAGGGACGACACCGAACTTCGCCTACATCGCCGCTCTTCCCTTCACAACTGACGGTACGCAGCAACTGCTGGTGGAAGACAGCGCCAACAACGAGCTGTATGTCTTCAAAAACGACGGCAATTCCGGTACTGGCACAACACTGCCCAGTATTACGTTCCAGTACAGCTTGCCGCTGGCCGGGGGCGCAGGCCCGATCTACACCGGTAGCTTCGACAACAAGACCGGCAACTTCGACAATAATGGCCACGCCTTCTTCATCATTAACGGCCAAACCAATCACACCGCAACGGTCTACCTGGGTAATGGCAGCGGAACATTCACCGCTCAAACTCCGCTCACCTTCGACAAAGGTGTCTATTCCATGCTGGAAGAGGACATGGATGGCGATGACATCCCTGACATGGTGGTGGAAGGGAGCACCGGCGCCATCGAGATATTCCACGGAAATGGAGACGGCACGTTCCAGACGACCAGTGAAGGCGGCACAGCCGGAAGCAACCCACTCGCTGGTTATGGGGGTCAGTTGGCCGCAATCGGCAAGCTGGGCAACGACCTGTATCTGGACATCCTGACCACCACGCCCATCGGCCTGAGCGTGCTGGTAGGTCAGGGCAACCTGAGCTATACGTTGAGGGGAATTTACAACATTGGCCCTGGCCGCTCGTCCTACGCGCTGGCGTCGTTCTATACCAGCCCTCCCTTCCCTGACTTTGCCGTGGATTCGCCGGAGGGCGTCGCCATTGTGCAGGGAGACGGCAACGGGGACGGCGGGTTCATGACCTCCAGCGCCTACTCCACTCTGGCTCCGGCGCTAGGCGCGGTGGAAGGGCAGTTCAGGAGTGTCGCAAACCCCAACGGCTGCCTGGACGTGGCTGTGACCACCGGTGCCGTGCAGGGGCAGTTGCTGACCGGCAACACCAGCAGTGGCAGTTGCAACGGCACGTTTACCACATTTCCGAGTATGACCAACACTATCAACGGAGGGAACGTAGCTAACCTCTGGTCCAACATCCTCTCCGGCGACTTTAACGGCGATGGAAAACCCGACCTTGCCTACTCGCTGCTGCTGACCGAGCCGCTACCCCTGCCGTTGGGTTACGGCGGCGGTCTCTACGTCCAATCCGGCAACGGCGACGGGACGTTTCAGGCGCCTGTAGAGGTCAATGCGGGTGAGCCGGTCGGCAATTACTTCTACGGCGAGAGCGCCGTGGGCTTCTTCGCCAGCAACACCACCAACGCCGACATCGCGAATAACGATGGGAACTACAATGACACACTGCTGGGGCAAAATGGCGGAGGATTCAGCCTGGGACTGAATCAGGCATCTCCCAGCAACGCCAGCTTCAACCAGGTGGCGGCGGGGTACTTCAAGACGGGACGAACCAACCAGCAGGACCTCGTCTTCCAGCAGGGGACGAACCTGATCCCATACAAAAACAATAGTGGAACCCTCAGGCAGATGATTGCGCTTACGAGCACTCCGACGGCCAGTTCACAGCTTGCTTTGAGTACGGTGCTGCTGACGGACGTGACCGACTCCAACGGCTCCGGCAACGGCGACATCGTGGCGCTGTATCACAACACGGCCTCCAATCCACAAAGCCCAAGCGCCAGCACGCCGAACTGGCTGTATATATGGGTTGGCAATGGGGACGGCACATTCAGCCTGACGCCGATCAAGATCCAACTCAGCCGCAACTTCTACCTGGCCGCGGCGATAGACATGAACGGAGACACGCTGCCCGACATCATGCTGAGCGATGGGTATGTTGTGGGTATCCTCTACAACCAGGGCAGCGGAAGCTACTTCAAGAGCGACTTCAACACATGCACCGCGGTCAACGGTTCTAATTGTGGTGAGCAGCACTACCTGGCGGGGCAGGGAATCAACTCCCTCTCGCTGCAGAACGTGCGCGGCGGCGGCAGGCCCGACCTGGTGGTGGCCAATGGAGGGTTGACGATCTCGAACCCCGTTGTGCTCTCGGGCAATTTGGGGGCGACTACGCTCAGCCTCGCCACCAACCCGGTGGTGAACACCGGCGGCATCACCGTGCTGCTGAATAAAGTCACATCGAAGCAGGTGACGGGAACACTGACTTCGTCGCCAAACCCAACCAGTCTTGGGGGCACGTTCACCATTACCGCTACATTGACGCCATCTGCGGGAGTAGCACTGCCCACCGGCGCGGTGAACTTCTATATCGACGGGAGTCCTGTCGCACCGATCGGTACGGGCTATCTCGCACCCACCCCTGGTTCGACCACCACCTCCAGCGCCAGCGTCACGGTCCCAGTGGGCAATACCTATGGGATCGGCCAACACACTCTGACCGCATCTTATGTTGGCGATCAATACAATTCGTCGTATATCTTTGCGCCAATCACGCAGAACATTCAGGGCATTTCTACCTATACCGTGCTCGCGCTGTGCATCGGAGGCTCGGCCCCTAACTGCCCCGTGGTCGGAGTGCCTACCGGGACTTTGACCTATGTCCCCTCGCTGACCATGACCTATGGACAGGTCTACAACGGCACGGAGACAATCTACGACACCAATGGAACTGCATTTGCCGGGACAGGCACGCTTGATTTGTATCAAGACGGAGTTCTGCTGTGTACGCTTTCGGCTTCAAGCACAATACCCTGCAATGCAAACGTGGGCACGGGCACTCCCGCAGGAACGCATGTGTATACCTCGGTCTACTCCGGGGATGCGAACTATTCAGGATCGACCTCGCCCCCGGTTACGATCACGGTGAGTCCCGACACGCCGGTGGTAACGGTGAGCGGCGCGCCCAATCCATCGCCGCAGGGTCAGGCGGTCACCCTGACCGCGACACTAGCCGGACCTTACGCGCCGCTTGGAACTGCTGCGTCACCGATCGGGCTATATGTTCCGCCAACGGGCCCGGTCGTATTTTTGAACGGCAGCACGGTGCTCTGCCCGCCAGCGAACCTGGTGGCCGGCAGCACGGGCAATACCAGCACAGCCACATGCACCACCTCGGCCCTGCCGGCGGGAACGGACACCATCACGGCGAGCTATGCGGCAACGCTGGACTTCCAGGCGGCGAGCGGCTCAACCACCGTGACCATCAGCGCGCTGATCCCGCCGACCTTCGCCATTACGGTGACGCCGAACCCGGTGAGCGTGGGCGTGGGGTATCCCGTGCTCCTGTCGGTGACGGTGACGCCGCAGGACGGCTTTGCCGAGGGGGTAAACCTGTCCTGCGGCAATCTGCCCAGCGAGGCGAGTTGCAGCTTCACCCAGCCAACGATTGCCAGCGGCGGCGGAACGGTTTCGCTGGGCGTGGCAACGACTGCACCGCATAGCTGCGGCAGCAGCGCACCCTACTTCCTGGGCGGCAACGGCGGCGGACCGGGCCTGGCGCCCTTCGCGCTGCCTGCTCTGGCGGGCCTGGTGGCGTTCGTCCTGCCCGGAAGACGCCGCTGGTTGCGCGCCTTGCTGGCCGCGGTGCTGCTGGCGGGAGCCACCCAGATCGCCGGGTGCGGCAACTGTACCGACCTGGGCACGAAGCCGGGGACCTATTCCTTCCAGGTGATCGGCACATCGACCGGAACAGGCCAGGTGCAGTCGCAGGGGGTGACCTTGAGCGTCACGATATGAGACAGGTTCGAGAACCATGGTTCGAGGTTCGAGAGTAGTGACCTGTGCCTTGAAGCTCTCGCGTAGAACCCGATTTCTTTGCGACGCGCAGTTATGATGGGAATACGTTATGGCTGCCCGATCCGCACAACACGCCGCGCCTTCAGTTCCCACTGCCCGCGACTTCCTAAAGTTGAGCCGCCAGCACAGCCTGGTGCCTGTCTATCGCACGCTGACGGCAGACCTTGAGACGCCTGTGTCGGCATTTTTGCGGATTGCGCAGGAGGAGCCGGAGGCCTTCCTTCTGGAATCGGTGGAGGGCGGCGAACACGTTGGGCGATACACGTTCATCGGGATTGAGCCGTACAAGAAGATTGTGTCGCGTGGAACGGCGATCACAGTGAAGGAAGGCGGCAAGCGGCGCAGCTTCGAGGGCGACATCTTCGCGGAACTGAAACGCGCGCTGGCAGGGCATACTCCGGCGCGGCTGGCGGGGCTGCCCCCGTTCACCGCTGGTGCGGTTGGCTTCTTCAGCTACGATGTGGTGCGGCAGATCGAAAGGCTGCCCTCGCTAGCCAAGGACGAACTGGGCGTTCCGGACGCCTGCCTCATGTTCTTCGACCAGGTGCTGGCCTTCGACCATGTGAAGAAGGAGATCCTGCTGATTGTTACGGCGGACCTGACGCGGGATGCCGCGCCGGGCAAGCCGGTGCAGACGGCTTATGCGCGCGCGGTGAAGCGGCTGGATCGGCTGGAGAAGAGGCTGGCGCGGGCGCTGCCCAAGCCGAGCAAGAAGCACGCGCACGGCAAGTTGAAGCTGACGGCGCGGACGCCGAAGGCGACGTTCCTGAAGTCGGTGCTGAAGGTGAAGGAGTACATTGCTTCGGGCGATGTGTTTCAGTGCGTGCTGTCGCAGCGCTTCGATTGCGTTCCGGGAGTGGATGCATTCGATGTGTACCGCGCGCTGCGGATTGTGAATCCGTCGCCGTACATGTATTTTTTGCGGTTCGGGATGGAGGATGCAGGCAGCAAACCCACGTCTGTAAAGGCCAGACGGGTGGCACCCGCTTCGTCGCGTACGCATATTGTGGGATCGTCGCCGGAGCTGCTGGTGCGGGTGCATGGGCGGACAGTGGAGTACAGGCCGATTGCGGGGACGCGGCCGCGCAGCGCCGACGAGGTGGAAGACCGGAGTTTTGAAGCGGATTTGCGGGTGGATGAAAAAGAGGTTGCCGAGCATGTGATGCTGGTGGACCTGGGGCGCAACGACGTGGGGCGGGTGAGCGAGTACGGCAGCGTCAAGGTGAAGGACCTGATGTTTGTGGAACGCTATAGCCATGTGATGCACCTGGTCAGCTCGCTGGAGGGGAAGCTGAAGCCGGAGCTGGATGCAATCGATGCGTTTCGCGCGTGTTTCCCGGCGGGAACGCTGAGCGGCGCGCCCAAGATTCGCGCCATGGAAATCATCGAGGAGCTGGAGCCGGCGCGGCGGGGCGTCTATGGCGGCAGCATTTTGTATGCGGACTTTTCCGGTAATTTAGATTCGTGCATCGCGATCCGTACACTGTTTATGAACGGCGAACAGGGGCATATCCAGGCTGGCGCGGGGCTGGTTGCCGACTCGGTGCCGGAGAACGAGTTCGTAGAGTGTGCGAACAAGGCGCGCGCCGTGGTGCGGGCGATCGAAAGGGCGCGACAGCATTGACAGGAGAGCACAGGATAAAATCGGCACAGCCATGGTCTTTGTCCTCGACAACTACGATTCGTTCACCTACAACCTGGTGCAGTACATGGGCGAGCTGGGCGCGGAGATGTGTGTGCGGCGCAACGACGAGCTGACGCCGGCCGAGGTGGAGGCGTTGCGTCCGACGCACATCCTGATCTCGCCGGGGCCGTGTACGCCGGAGGACGCGGGCATCTCGATCGAGCTGGTCCGGCACTTCGCGCGGCTGGCGCGTGCAGGCGGACGGCGAGTGCCGATTCTCGGCGTGTGCCTGGGGCACCAGGCGATTGGCGCGGCGTTTGGCGGCAAGGTCATCCGCGCGGCGAAGCTGATGCACGGCAAGACCAGCGAGGTGGAGCACGACGGGCGGACGATCTTTACAGGAATACCCTCGCCCATGACCAGCACGCGCTACCACTCGCTGATTGTGGCCGAGGAGGGACTGCCTAAGGAGCTGGAGGTCTCGGCGCAAACGGCTGGGCCGACGGGAAGCACCATCATGGCGCTGCGCCACCGCGAGTTGCCGATTGAGGGGGTGCAGTTCCATCCCGAGAGCGTGCTGACGGTGCAGGGCAAGAAGATCATGGCAAATTTTCTGAAGATGTAGGGAGCAAGACAAGGGAATATGTCGTACTGCAATGTTCTGTGCAGGGTTTCCGCTCCCTGATGGTCGCGTCGACTCGAGTGCAGTGGTTCCGACGGTCAGTGCTCCCTGATTTTGCTATAGGCTGGACGCATGAAGCTGCGACTTTCATCGATGCGCTTTCTCCCGCTGATGCTGGCGGCGGTGTGCACGCTGAATTGGACGATGCGCGCGCAGCAACTGATTGGCTACGTGGCAACGAAGGATGCGGACGTCACGGGCGCGAAGGACGTGCTGGATGGGCGCGCCGTGCTGATGGGGTCGGTGAGCGTGACCGCCAAGGACCACACCGCGCCGATCGCGCTGGGGCGCGGGGGGACGGTGCGCGTCTGCCAGACCAGCGTGCTGCACATGAGCGAGAGCCGCGAGATGATGGTGGCCGCGCCGCTGCTGTTCTCGCTGGACCGCGGGGCCATCGAGATCCAGACCGCGGCGACCCCAACTGATGCCGTGATGACTCCCGACCTGCGATTCACGGCGCGCGGCGGCGGGCCGCTGGATCTGCGTCTGCGCGTGGCCGCTAACGGCGATACCTGCGTGGAGAATCGCGGAGTGGGCGCTCCGCTGCTCACCGTATCGGACCCCTTCGGCGATGCGACGTATGAGTTGACGGCCGGGCAGCACGTCCTGTTCGAACACGGCAGCCTGCACGAGGTGGTGGACCACGAGACATCGCCGTGCGGATGTCCGGACGAGAAGGGCGCACCGGTGGCCGACGCGTTGCTTGCGCTCACCGCAGCGCAGCATCCCTTCCCTGTGGCCATCAGCGAAGGACTGGCGCCAGAGGCCGAGGTGCCGCAGGCGCCGCCGGGCGAGGTGCATACCCAGGTGAGCGAGGCGCTGAGCTATAACGCGCAAGCCAGCGCCCAGGCAGAGGCGGGTACGCCGTCCCCGGTTACACCTGCTGCCGCGCCGCCGGCCAACGATCTGGCGCATCTGGTAGGACGCTTCTTTCGCAGGATATTTCGACACGTGTAGAGCGGAGAGGGTTTGCGAAAGGAAGCGGTCAGGCTGGGAGCCGCAGGGCCTGGTGGTCGCAGCCGGTGACGAGGCAGAGAGCTTCAACCACAAGGTTGTGGTCTTCGCGTTCGGGCAGGCCGGAGACGGTGACCGCGCCAACGATGCCGGAGCCCGCTACCTGGATGGGGAAGCAGCCGCCGTGGGGGGCGTAGTCTTCCAACGGCAGGTTGTATCGGTCGGGAAAGCTGAGGCCGGACTGTTCGAGCAGGCGGCCGATGTGGTAGGAACTCTTGTGAAGACGCGCGACGACGTTGATCTTGCGCGCGACCCAGCGCTGGTTGTCGGGCGTGGTGCCGGCCAGCGCGCAGTAGAAGAGCTGCTGGTGCGGCGATCCGAAGCGGCGGACGTCGATGACGATGCTTAAATTGCGCGCGATGGCGAGGTCGCGCAGCGTGGTGCCGATCTGCCAAGCGGTGTCGGGGGTGAAACCGGGCAGTGTGAGGGTGGACTCCTGAACAACGAGAGCGGCAATATCGTCTTCGATCGGCATGGGTCTCCTGGCACGCCATTGGGTCGCAATGGGCACTATGGCGTAGGATACCCGGATTGGGCCATAGAATGAGCCGTCTTCGTCCGGATTTTTATCGGCGCGGTCTACGCGAAGTGTGCGGCTGGAGGGAACGATGAGGAGTTCGAGGATTTCGAGGGTAGGGATGGGCGTGGCGGCGGTGGTGTTGGCATCGACGCTGGCGTATGGGCAGGACCCGCAGGACCAGACGCCGTCGGCGCCTGCGCGACCCGCGCAGGGTGCGGCGGGGGCGCAGGGGGCGAGGCCGATGCGCGGAGGGCCTCAGGAGGTGCTTCCCCAGATGCCGATGAATGGCGGCGATGTGAACCGCGACGAGATCATCGGGCAGGAGCGCGCGGAGCTGGAGGCGCTGAAGAGCGGAGACGTAGCGGCGGTGGGCGCGGCCTTGACCGATGACGCTTTGTTTGTGGACGCGAACGGGATACTGCGCAAGCCGGAGCTGCTGAAGCTGCTGGGAAATGTGAAGCTGAAGGACTATACGATGAGCGATGTGCGGTTTGTGCCGGTGTCGCCGGACAACGGGGTGGTGTCGTATACGTTGACGGAGAACGGCACGCGGCAGGGCCAGGCGTTCTCCGCGAAGGTGTTTGTCTCGTCGGCGTGGGTGAGGAATGGGCGGCAGTTTCAGTGTGTCTTCAGCCAGCAGACGGTGGCCCCGGCAGCGCCTGCGAAGTAGAGGGCCAGGCCATGGCGGGGAAGTTGCAAGGTTGCGCGAGGATTATAAGCGTCTCGCAGCAGCTTGGTACTGTTCTCTGCCCAGCCACGGTTTTCTTGACAGGGGCGAGGGGTTACGCGAGACTTAGAAGGCTGGGCCTGTTCTGCAGGCCCTGGGCGGCACTCTGTGCGCGGCAGGCGCGCAGGGCATCTGCGCGAGACAAGGCAGGTGTTGACCGTTTGCCGCCAGCAGCTTTCACCCTCAGGCACCTCCAGGCCAGGTTGCGGGTGCAATCGCAACTCCGGGGACATGCTCCGGCGACGGTCGGTGTGCGACGGTCGGAAGACGAGTTGCAAGGCAAAGCAGGTTTAGTTGGAAGGATGGAATCAGATGGGATCGAACGCTTTCTCCGCGCAGCCACTTCTTCTGATGCTGGTTTTCTTCGCGCTGATGTATTTCCTGATGATCGCGCCCAACCAGAGGAAGCAGAAGAAGTGGCAGTTGATGCTGAGCCAGCTGAAGAGCGGCGACAAGGTGACCACCAACGGCGGCATACGCGGCGTCATTATTTCTGTTAAAGACGATGTGGTGCTGATACGCGTCGCGCCGGACAATATCAAGCTGGAGTTAGTGAAGAGCGCCATCGCCGCAGTGACGACGGCGGACGATATTAAGCAGGGGTAAGAGATAGAGCGACGCGTGACGCCGCCGCGGGGATTGCATAAAGGAAGCAATGAACAAGAATTTGAAGGGCAAGACAGCGGGCATCGTCGCGATACTGGTGGTGTTCTGCTATGGCTTTCTGGGCATTCCTCATGGAGTGACCCCAACCTCGCTGAAGCAGGCGCTGGCCGACCACATCAATCTGGGGCTGGACCTGAAGGGCGGCATCCACCTAGTACTGCAGGTCCACGTAGCCGATGCGATCAGCTCCGCCACGGACAGCGATGTAGAGCGAATACAACAAGACCTCAGCAAAGCGGGTGTGACAGGGGAGACAGTGGTCAAACTGGACCCGGTGGCCCATCCCGAGGCGATTACCATCAGCGGCGTTCCCCTGGCCAAGGTGAGCGACGCGCGCACGGTGTTGGAGGGAGTGGATTACAGCAATTACGACCTGTCCACGAACCCCGATGGAAGCTTGAAAATTGCGATGAAGATCAGCGCCATGAAGGACCTGGCGACGCGCACGGTCGCCAATACGTGCGAGACGATCTATGACCGCATCGACCAGTTGGGCAACTATCAGCCCACGGTGCAGCCTTATGGGCTGGGCGACAACGAGATTCTAGTGGAGCTGCCCGGAGTGAGCGACCCATCGCGCGTGGAGGACATCATCCAGTCGACCGCGCGGCTGGAGATCCATGCGGTGGTGAGCGGGCCGTATGAAACAGACGAGGCTGCGCTGCAGGCGCTGGGCGGGACGGTCCCTCCGGACGAGGAACCGATACGCGGGGTCGGCTCGGCGGGAACTCAGGTGCAGACATGGGTGTTGCAGCGCGCGCCGGTGGTGGAAGGCACTGACTTCCGCGATGCGCAGCCCTCGACGGACGTGAACGGGCGTCCCGACATCCACTTTACCCTGACCACGGCGGCGGGCGAGAAGTTCTACAAGTACACGTCGACCCATAGCAAGGATTCAGCGACGCCGGGTTCGATGGCCATCGTTTTGGACAACCAGGTACGCGAGGTGGCGACCATCGAGTCGGCGATCCACGACTCCGGCGAGATTACGGGTTCGTTCACCAAACAGCAGGTTGACGACCTGGGGATGATGCTGCGGACAGGCTCGCTTCCCGCAGGAATCTCCTATCTGGATACGACGGCTGTTGGGCCGAGCCTGGGCGCGGAGTCGGTCCGGCAGGGAGTGATCGCGGCCATCACGGGCATGTTGGCGGTGGTGGTATTCATGCTGGTCTACTATCGTGCCGCGGGTGTGAACGCCGATCTTGCACTGCTGCTGAACCTGGTCATTCTGCTGGGGTTTATGGGCTTCACCGGGGCCACACTGACGCTGCCGGGGATCGCCGGCGTCATTCTGACCATCGGTATGGGCGTGGACTCGAACGTGCTGATCTTTGAGCGCATCCGCGAGGAGCTGCGCGCCGGCAAGACATCGGCGGTGGCGGTGCAGCAGGGATTTGGCCACGCGTGGATCACCATCGTCGATACCCACGTTACGACCATTGTGTCGGCCGCAATTCTGTTTCTGTTCGGCACCGGTCCGGTGAAGGGATTCGCCGTCACCCTCACCTTTGGCCTGCTGGCCAACCTGTTTACGGCTGTCTATGTTTCACGAACAATTTTCGACGCGGTCCTTGCACGGAAGGAACGCGGCGCGGCCTTGTCGATTTAGGAGCGAGTCAGCGAGTTAGCAATACGAGGCGATGCGTGGCACGCCTGAGGAAAGCAAAGTGGAACTGTTTCGAGACGCAAAGATCGATTGGCTGGGCAGGAAGTGGTACTTCCTCAGTTTCTCGCTGATATTTTCCGTGGCGGGCGTGCTGAGCATGATCTTCTGGCATGGGATTCCGCGCGGCGTGGACTTCAAGGGCGGCACCGAGATCACGGTGCCGTTCGACGCGCCTCCCAACGTGGACCACATTCGCCAGGCGCTGGAGAAGGGGGGGGTGAAGGACTTCACTACTCAGCTAATCTCGACGCCCACAGGACAGAAGGGCAACGAAGTGGTGATCTCGCTGCCGCAATCCACGGCCACCGACCAAGCACACGATGTTGGCCGGACCTCCATCGAGAACGCCCTGAACGATTACTATCACGACTCCGGCTACGGACAGCCAAGCGTGGAGATCGTAGGACCGACAGCGGGTACGCAACTGCAGCACCAGGCGGAACTGGCCACAGGCTACTCGCTGATCGGGATGCTGGTGTATCTGTGGTTCCGCTTCGAGTTGATCTATGGCGTGGCCGCCGTGGTTGCGGTGTTTCACGACACGCTGATCACGGTGGGCGCCTTCAGCCTGACCAACCAGGAGATCTCGCTGACTGTGATCGCGGCCATCCTGACCCTGATCGGCTACTCGATGAACGACACCATCGTGGTGTTCGACCGCATCCGGGAGAACCTGAGCCTGTCGCGCCGGGAGACGCTGACGGATGTGGTGAACCGCAGCATCAACCAGACGCTGAGCCGGACTGTGATCTCGTCGGGTCTGACGTTCCTGACCGTAATGAGCCTGTATCTATTTGGCGGAGCTGTACTGCACGGTTTTTCGTTTGCCCTGGTGGTCGGAATTGTGATTGGGACGTATTCGTCTATTGCGGTGGCCGCGCCCATGCTGGTGGCGTATCAGGACTGGCGCAAGAGCCGAGGCAAGGTCTCGAACCTGCCGGCCAAGCGCGCCAGGGCTTAAAAGGCCCGATCCGCAGGCCGGGGTTTTCAGAAGTATGCGTTTTTGTGTAATATTCTTTGGCGGCTCCGTTTCAGCGGTCCCTGGCACCTACGGACAATGAGATTGCGGACGCGAGAACAAGACAGCGGACGCGGGAACAAAGTTGAGCGGCGCGGTGTCTAAGCTGGGTAGAACATTTTTTAGCGAGGCTGGGTATGTTTGAAAGCGCTTTGATGGAATCCGGCGGTCAGCTCAAGACCAAAACAGGCAGGTGGATGTGGGTGACGGGCGCAATCAATCTGTCCATTCTGATTATCATCCTCCTGATTCCGCTGATGTGGCCCGATGCCCTGCCGAGAATGGCCCTGACGGCTCTGTTGGTAGCGCCACCACCCCCTCCCCCACCCCCTCCTCCACCCCCGCCGCAGAAGGTTGTGCCGGTGAAGATCGTCTCCGAGATTGACTCTGGCCTGCACGCGCCGACCAAGATTCCCAAAGAGATCAAGATGATTCACGAAGAGGCGCCTCCGACGGCGGGTACGGGAGTTGCGGGTATGCAAGGCATGGGCGGGAGCGGCAGCGGCAGCGTAGCGGGCGGACTCTTTGCCGGCATGGGCACGCCCCCACCGATTGTCCCGAGGGTGGTTCCGAAACAGACCGGACCGGTGAAGGTATCGAGCGGTACGATCGCCGGCATGATTATTTCCAAGCCGGAGCCGGTATATCCTGCGATCGCCAAGGCAGCACACGTTCAGGGGGCAGTCATTCTGCATGCCATTATCTCGAAGGAGGGTACGATCGAGAACCTACAGGTTGTCAGCGGCAACGGGATGCTGGTGAACGCCGCGCGGGATGCGGTCAGCCGCTGGCGCTACAAGCCCTATCTACTGAACGGGGAACCCGTTGAGGTGGAGACGAGCATTACGGTCAACTTTACCTTCGGCGGCGGATAGCCGGATGCAGTTCTAGCAGAGGTTGGTTTCAAGCAGTTCACGCTTTAGAGGCAGAGCCGGAAGATTGAGGTTGTGAGTCCGGCTCGTACCAGGTCAGGTTATTCGATCGATCCAGTCCAATGTTGTATAGAAATCAGGAGGAAAGATTCCAGTGATTCTCGCTTATCTCGCAAACTTCGCACACGTTCCCGCGCCGCTCGCCATGTGGTTTCAAACCGAGGCCCCGACGGTCAGCTTCAGCGTCGGCGGTCTGATCAATAACATGGGATGGCCTGCGCGCGTCATCGCGATCATCCTGTTCATCATGTCGATCTGGTCGTTGGCGGTCATGATCGACCGGTGGCTGTACTTTAACGCAGCAAAAAAGCAGTCGCGTGAATTTGCGCCGAAGGTTGCGGGCGCGCTGAAGGATGGCCGTCTGGACGAGGCAATCAAGCTTGGCGACCGCAGCAAGAAGTCGCATCTGGCCGAAGTTGTCACCGCCGGTCTACAGGAGTTTCGCAGCTTCGGATCGGGCGGCAACATCACCGATGAGCAGGTGGAAAGCTCGCAGCGCGCGCTGGAACGGTCTGAAGCCATTGTTCACGCCAAGCTGAAGCGCGGCCTGGGCGGACTGGCGACCATCGGTTCCACGGCGCCGTTCATCGGACTGCTGGGCACCGTGATCGGAATCCTCAACGCCTTCCAGGCCATTGCCACGCAGAAGACCTCGGGCATCGGCGCGGTCGCCGGAGGTATCTCCGAGGCCCTGGTCACCACGGCGTTCGGACTCTTTGTGGCCATCCCCGCCGTCATGACCTTCAACTACTTTACCAACAAGGTGGAGGCGTTCGACGTCGAGATGGACAACAGCTCGAGTGAACTGGTGGACTACTTCATCAAGCAGAGCCACCGGTAAGCAGAGCTCCCGGCCTGGTGTTGGCAGGGGACAGTTGGGCCCACTCGGATCGAATGCCTTCGGAGGCCGGCAAGCGAACGGCCTCCGAAGCCTCCTCCACCGCTGAGCGGATGACGGCAACCACGACACAGTCCATCAACAAGCGAACGGGACAAACCATTATGGGTATCAACAAACGCGAAGAAGGCAAGAAGGTCAACTCCAATATCAACGTCACTCCCATGGTGGATGTGATGTTGGTGCTCCTGATCATCTTCATGGTCATTACGCCCATGTTGAACAATAAGGTCGCTCTCGACCTGCCGGTTGCCACTGCGGCGGTCATCATGGAGAATGCCAATAAGGAAGACGCAATCACCGTTGCGGTGACGCGCGACGGCAAGACATTCCTTGGCGCAGACCAGATTTCGAACCTCGCCGACCTGGGACCGAGGATTTCCGCCAAGCTGGAGAACAAGACCGACAAGCAGGTCTTCCTGCGTGCCGACCAGCGCGCCAAATACGGCAAGGTGATGGAGGTCATCGACGATATCCGGACGGCTGGAGTCAGCGAGCTTGGCATGCTCACCGAGAAGCGCGATTCGGAAGATACAGTTCAGAAGTAAGCAGCAGCACCTGCCGGCGCTAGGCCGGGCGGCCGGGAGACAACGGTCGATCGCAACAGAAGGACTAAGGAGATTGTTATGGGAATGGGCGGTGGCGGTGATACAAACCATGCGATGTCGGAGATCAACGTTACGCCGTTGATCGACGTACTTCTGGTGCTGCTGATTATCTTTATGGTGATCGTGCCGGTGACGCCGAAGGGGCTGAACACGCTGATTCCACAGCCTCCCAAGGACAAGGCGGCACCGCCGCCTGAGCAGACGATCGTGGTGCAGGTTCTGGCGAACGGTGCGGCCGATCCTTCGTACAAGATCAACGAGACTGCCTTCAACAAATCCGAGATTGAGCCCAAGCTGGCGGAGATCTTCGCCACTCGCCAGGAGAAGGTGATGTTTGTCAAAGGCGATCCGGACCTTGATTTCAGGAAGGTCGCGGAGGTGATCGACTTCGGTCATCAGGCGGATGTGGACAACATCGGACTGATTACGCCGGCGGTCGCAGCCGGGCAGTAAGATCAGCCGATTGGGTGGGCGTGATTTAGAGGGGGAAGGCCATACGGCCTTCCCCTTTTGCGTTAGAGCGGAACCAGAGTAGGTATACCCAGGGGGCAATTCCTCCGAGTGGCTTTTTCCTAAAGGAAAAGACACCTTCTATGCTCTTCGCTTGGGCACTGTTACTCTGGTTTCGCTCTACTCAGGGGCGAAGTGCATCAGGATTCCAGGGCTTCGTTTACATCGCGGACCAGGTTGCGCAGATAACTTCTGCGGTTGAGCAGGGCAACCATGGCGTCGCGGGCGGCGGCCTTTGCGGGCGCGGCGTTGGAGTCGGCGTCGAGGGCGTCGTCCCACCTGGCCCACAGAGATTCCAGTTCGGCCTGTGTGGCGGCCATTCTGGCATCGAAGCCGGCCTTGGCGGCGAGCAGATCGCTGCGCAACTGCGGGTCGTCCTCTCCCATTTTTTTGGCGGCTCGTATCTCCTCGAGCTGCATGTTTAGTTCGAAGGCCTCTTCCAGCATGTCTTCAGGGACGATCTGCTTCTTGGCAATGCCACTGGCGCGCGCGGCTTCGGTGGCGGACTTCGACTGCTCCTCCAACTCGACGCCTTCCAGCTTCAGCAGGTACTCGGTGCGGGCGATGGGGTCTTTGAGGGTGCGATAGGCGTCGTTGAGGCGCGAGCTTTCGGCCAGGGCTGCGGCTTGCTCTGCGGGGGATTTTGAGGCGAAGCGATCAGGATGCAGCCTGCGGCTGAGCGCGTAAAAGCTCTTCTCCAGCGCGGCGAGATCGATGACCAGCTTTGCGGGGAGAGAGAAGATTTCGAAGTAGGTGCGTGGTTCGTCGTATCCCATTACGTCGAGAAGCTCGATCCGCAGCCGCAGCTCTTGGTGGAGTGCGGGTTGATGAAGTTGAAGGCCTGGCGCATCAGAGTCTCCTCGTAGTCGAGGGTCATCCCGCTGAGGTAGATAAAGCTCTTGGGATCGATAAAGATGCGCAGCGGCGGCTCGCCGGTGGCCGTTGTGTCGATGTGGGTCTGCGAGAAGGAGTAGATGCGGTCGCGCTCGCGGGGCTGCGAGTCGAAGCGGATGCTGTAGCTCAGCCCCGAGCAGCCGCCGCCGGTGATGCCCACGCGCAGGCCGCCGGCAGCGGGCGAAATATGTTCCTTGGCCATGGCGGTGCGGATGCGCTTAAGGGCGCGCGCCGTGACCTGAATGCCCTTGGAGCCCTCGGGTTCGCCGTCGGCGGCGATGGCGGGTGGAGTGGGCGCTGGCGCGGGTGGCGCCGCGGCTGCCGCGCCGGTGGGGGTTGCGGATTGGAGGGTTACCATTGCCATTTCATTGCGGCTTTCTTTGCGGCTCTAGGCCGGACCTGCAGCCCTCGGCTCTTCTATGGCAACCTAACCTGGGGTTGAGCCCCAGGCTGGTATAGAGCGCGCCTTCGGCGCTATTCCGAGGCCAGGCTTAGTTGGCTGCTCCGACTGCGACGGGGGACTCTTCGGCAACGCCGTTCTTCTTCTTCCAGTCGCCGATGGCCGCGCGGATCGCGTCTTCCGCCAGCACCGAGCAGTGGATCTTGACCGGCGGCAGCGCCAGCTCCTTCACGATGTCGGTGTTGGAGATGGTGAGCGCTTCGCTGACGGTGCGGCCCTTCACCCACTCGGTGGCCAGCGACGAGCTGGCAATGGCCGAGCCGCAGCCGAAGGTCTTGAACTTGGCGTCCTCGATGACCTGGGTCTGGGGGTTCACCTTGATCTGCAGGCGCATTACGTCGCCGCACTCCGGCGCGCCCACCAGCCCGGTGCCAACGCACTCCGACGCCTTGTCCAGCGTGCCCACATTGCGGGGATTCTCGTAGTGACTGAGTACCTTATCGCTGTATGCCATGTTGTTTCTCCTTTTGGCTTCTTATTGGATGATGGCCCGATAGATTTGGTTCGTCATCGACGAACTACTGAGATTCTGGCTGTGCCAGAATGACGAGCAAAAGAGTTAGTGCGCGGCCCATTCGATCTTGTTTATATCAATCTCTTCCTTCACCATCGAACCAGCTTGCCCTTGTAATAAATCAATCCGCTCCGTGTAGTCGAAATTCCCAGAACCATCAACGTTGTATAGATCACGATCATGAGTAGCATGGCTATGAAGAAACGTGCTGTGAGTGGCAAAGTATTGAATCGCCCCATGCTCCTTGTAAACTTCAGGTTGATCGCATCGCCGATGCGCGCCGCTCTGCCCTCCTTCATTAGTGCGCGGCCCATTCAATCTTGGTCAAATCGATGCCTTCCTGCACCATCTCGTAGAGCGGGCTGAGCTCGCGCAGCTTGCGAACCACGTCGATGATCTTGTCGGCTACGTAATCCACTTCGGCCTTGGTATTGAAGCGGCCCAGGCCGAAGCGGATGGAGCTGTGGGCAATCTCGTCGCCCAGGCCGAGGGCCTTGAGGACGTAGCTGGGCTCCAGCGTAGCCGAGGTGCAGGCCGAGCCGCTGCTGACTGCGATGTCGTTGATGCCCATCAGCAGCGATTCGCCCTCGACGTAGACGAAGCTCATGTTGAGGTTGCCGGGCAGGTGGTGCTCCATGTTGCCGTTCACCTGGACGTAGTCGAGCGCGGCTTCCAGCTTGGCGCGGAGGTAGTCGCGCAACTCCTGCTCGCGCTCGGCCTCGGCTGCCATCTCGTTCCTTGCGATCTCGCAGGCTGCGCCCATGCCGACGATGCCCGGAACGTTGAGGGTGCCGCTCCTCATACCGCGCTCGTGGCCGCCGCCGTTGATCTGTTCGGTGATCTGTACGCGCGGGTTGCGGCGACGGACGTATAGGGCGCCCACGCCCTTCGGTCCGTACAGCTTGTGCGCGGAGATGGAGAGAACGTCGATGTTGTCGGCGATGACGTCGACGGGGATCTTGCCCACCGCCTGTACGGCGT
>Ga0326728_10008885_pt1 | contig 24559 bp, 20 predicted proteins | sample MB3enrmetagenome_FD_207602 | JGI IMG/M metagenome (GOLD analysis project Ga0326728, IMG submission 207602) | Lab enriched peat soil microbial communities from McLean, Ithaca, NY, United States - MB31MN | ecosystem: Environmental > Terrestrial > Soil > Wetlands > Peat | place: USA: New York... | reverse complement strand
TCAGCGGCCCTCCGCGGCTTTTCCCGCCCCCTCGTATCATCACGACGCGAAACAGCCCAAAATCCCCATCCGCCCCCATAATCATGGCCCCGAATCGACCCGCGGATGACTTGGTGAGAAAAGCGGGTTAGGTTGAAATGCGGGAGCCAGGGAGAAAAAAAGGGCGTAGCTCTCCACTATCTACTCGAAACCAAATTGGTTAACGATGATTAGCGAAAATTTTACAAAAATCTATCTTATTGAATATAAAGTAGTTAATCCATTCTCGGTGGCCGGGGACAAGGGAAAAAGGGGACCCCAAGAAATGGGGTCAATCTTTTGTAAGCTATTGAAAACAAATACTGGAAAATTGTCAGAAATTCGCCTCTCCATTATATTATAGAAAAATAAGCCAATTACACCCATCCCTCCATTATGTTGATGAAAAGAAAGGATAAAGTGGTTGGAGCTTAAAGTAAGGAAAGTTGAGAGTGGTCGGGGCACTTGGGCAGAGGCAGAAGCCAAGTGTGACTCTCTAGCAAATCCGCGGCAACCGGTCTCCGGCCAGCATGTCCACGATCCTCGTGATCCCGAAAAGGGTCCGCATGGTGACCAGTCCGGGAAAGGACTCGCTGACCGTCCCCATAATCTGTGCGTGGTGGCCCAAAGGGTGGCTTCGCATGGCGCTGAGAAGTGGCTCCGCCGCATCCGCCTCCACCAGGGCAATCAGTTTTCCTTCATTCGCCACGTAAAGGGGATCGAGGCCCAGGAGTTCGCAAGCGCCCTTTACTTCCTCGCGCACCGGGATGGCTCGCTCGTCAATTTCAATGCCCACGCGGGACTGGGCGGCAATTTCGTTCAAAGCGCTCGAGAGCCCGCCGCGGGTGGGATCGCGCAGGCATCGAATCGACTGCGGTCCGGGGCGGGCGGCGAGCATGACGGCAACCAGAGTGTGAAGCGGCGCCGAATCACTCTCCAGCGGGCACTCGAATTCCAACCCCTCGCGCTTGGCCAGGATGGCGATGCCGTGCTCTCCGATGGAGTCGCTGATCAGCACGCGGTCGCCGGGGCGCGCCTGGTTGGCGGAAAGCACCAGGCCTTCCGGCACCAACCCCACGCCCGAGGTGTTGATGAACAACCCGTCGCCGCTGCCTTTTTCCACTACTTTGGTATCGCCGGTCACGACTTCCACTCCCGCCGCCGCGGCCGCCTGGTGCAGGGAAGCCACGACCTGCCGCAAGGTCTGAAGCGGGAGGCCTTCTTCAATAATGAAGGCAGCGCTCAGGAAGAGCGGCTGGGACCCACCCATGGCCAAGTCGTTCACCGTGCCGTGTACGGCGAGCGAGCCGATGTCGCCGCCCGGGAAAATCAGAGGTTTCACCACAAAGGAATCGGTGGTGAAAGCCAGCCGCACACCTTGGACGGACACCACCGCCTGGTCGTCGAGCCGGGCCAGGATGGGATTTTGGAAAGCCGGAAGGAAGATGTCGCGGATCAGGTCCGCGGAGAGCTTGCCGCCGCTTCCGTGGCCCAACAACACTTGATCTTTCGCGGGCAACGGGGCCGGACAACTGAACTGGGGGACGGTTTCACGCTCGCTGCCCACGGCGGTTCTCCTCTACACTTTGACGGCGTGCCGGCGGTATTGATAATAAGCGGCGCAGGCGCCTTCGGCAGAGACCATGGGCGCGCCGAGCGGGTTCTCAGGGGTGCAGGTGCGCGCGAAGGCAGGACAATCGATGGGCTTTTTCAGCCCTTGCAACACCTGGGCGCTGATGCACTCCGCCGGTTCGTTCACCACCATCTCCGACAGCTCGAAGACCTTCTCGGCGTCGTGCGCGGCAAACTCCGGCCGCAGCCGCAGGCCGCTTGCCGGGATGGGGCCCACGCCCCGCCACTTGCGGTCGCAGACCTCAAAGACCTCGGCCATGATGCGCTGCGCGGGCAGATTCCCTTCGTAGCAGACGGAGCGCACGTACTGGTTCTCGACCTCGGCGCGGCCGGCTTCGAGCTGGGCGACGAGCATGGAGATGGCTTCGAGCAGATCGAGAGGCTCGAATCCGCCTACCACGATAGGCACGCGGAATTCCCGGCTCAACTCCTCGTATTCACGATAGCCCATCACCGTGCAGACGTGCCCCGGGGCGATGAAACCCTGGACGCGAGTGTCGGGCGAACCAAGCAGCAGGCGAATGGCCGGGGGCACCAGCACCTGCGACACCAGCATGGAGAAATTCTTCAGCCCTTCGCGCCGGGCTTGCCAGACGGCCATGGCGTTGGCGGGAGCGGTGGTCTCAAATCCGATGGCAAAGAACACCACGTGACGCTCCGGGTGCGCGCGCGCCACTCGGAGCGCATCCACGGGCGAGTAAACCACGCGCACGTCGCCTCCGCCGGCCTTCACCTGGAAGAGGTCGGAATGCGACCCCGGCACCCGCAACATGTCACCATAAGAGACCAGGGTCACATCGGGGCGGGAGGCAAGTTGAATGGCCAGGTCGATGGTCTCGAGCGCCGTCACGCACACCGGGCACCCGGGGCCGTGTACGAGTTCGACTTGGGGAGGGAGCATCTCATCGATGCCGTAGCGCATCAGCGTGTGGGTTTGCCCGCCGCAGATTTCCATCAGCACACAGGGGCGGGTAACCTGCCGGGCGATTTCCGCGGCCAGGGTGCGAGCCAGGCGCGCGTCGCGGTACTCGTCGATGTATTTCAAGCGGCACCTCCCCCGGGGTCTTGGCTTGACGCGGGGCCCAGCGCTTCGCTCTCCAGCAGGCCCATCTCTTCCAACAGCTCATAGGTGCGCGCGGCTTCCTCCGCGTTCACACGGCTGAGGGCAAAACCCACATGGACCATGACGTAATCACCCACGGCGGCTTCAGGCACGAACTCCAGGTAGGCGGGGCGGGTAATGCCGCCAAACTGCACGCGGCCAATGCGGCTGCCGTCGCGCTCTTCTACTTCCAGGATTTTTCCGGGGACTGCCAGGCACATGAGGGCTCTCCCGAGGCGCGCTCACTCCGCGCGCGGAGGTTGCGAGATGATTATTGGGGCCCGTTGCCCCGCGAAACGGCCGGGGCGTTCTTGCCACTGCGTCGCCGGTGGTAGATGCAGTTGCGGCGAACCAGTTGCCGCACCAGGCACTTCTTGCGGTAATAGATGCCGCACTGCAAGCAGATCTCCTCCTCGTGGGCCGTGTGGTCCACGATGCCGGCGGTAATGCGGTCCAGCAAGTCGGCGGTCTGTCGCAGGTCCCGCGCCGAGAACTGGCGGAAGACGCTGGCAAGCTTGCGGTCCTTGGCCGCATTGTAGGCGGCCAGCACCTGGCGGCTGGAGGGGGTGAGGGAAAGTTGGATGGCGCGGCGGTCGCTTTGGGCTTCCGTGCGCACCAGCAGGTCTTGGCGGACGAGCTTGTCCACGGCCTTGCTGGCGGCGGCGTTGCTGACGCGGAGAAATGCCGCCACATCGCCGATGGTCTGTCCATCGGTGAGCGCCACCAGTTTGAGCAGCTTGAACTGGGAGAAGGTGAGTTGCGGAGGCCCGACCTCGCGCAGCAAGCGCTCTTCGATGACGTCGTTTACGGAAGAGGCGAAGACGTGCGTGCTCCCCAGGAAATCGTTGATGAGCTCGGCGGTGTGGGCGGTGGCCATTCCCTGAATCATTTCCTCCAGAAATATTTTACCAAGTTAATCAAGTTTCTGTCCAGTGTGAACGATCGCATTGTAGCGTCGATCTCCGATCGACGATTCGGCGGTCGGAGACCGCCGCTACAACCCTTGAAAGTAGCCCGCCGCGACCTTCTCGGCGGCCTCGGGCAGGGCGCGGCGAACCGGCTCCGACAGGCCCGGGCGCACCTCTTCGGGCAAGGGCGCGGTCTGGCAGGCGAGGACGCGCACCTCGACTCCGCACTGCTCTTCGAGCTCGCGCAGCAGGTTGGAGGTAGGGAGCTGGTGGATCGAGAAATCGTCCAGCTTGACAGGTGGAATGTCCTGCGGCGCGATCTCAAACAGTTCGCCCGGAGCGCGGCCAACGTCGAGCGCATCCACGATGAGCATGCGCTTGGGGCGCGCCGGGCTCAAGCAGAGCGTGAAAAGGAGCTTGCGAACGCCCGTGCCGACGTCCAGCAGGCAGACGTCCTCGGGCAGCGCGTAGTGGGCTTCCAGGTACTCCACCGCCGCGCAGCCGAAGCCGTCGTCGCCAAATAGAGTATTGCCGCAACCGAGGATCAGGGTCGGCTTGCGGCAATACTCGGGGAGTGCATCTTGAACAGGGTCTGGCACGGTCGCCGTCCTCATAAGCAAAGTAAAGTCACAACGATGTTTCCGAGTGAGCCCCTCACCCGGCCCGCCCCGGCTGGAGAAAGCGCCGGTTGCGATCCACCCTCTCCCCCAAGGGGGCGAGGGCAATAAACTCAAATTACCTTCCCCCTCGCCCCCTTGGGGGAGAGGGGCCGGGGGTGAGGGGGTCGAATTCGGAACAGTCAGCTTAAGCAAACAGCATTGAGGCTAAGCACTAGTTCGCGAACGTGTCGAGAACCTTGCCGTTCGCGCCCTTGATGTCCACCTTCACCGAGAGCTTCCCATCCAGCCGATGGGTAGCGCAGGAGAAGCAGGGATCGTAAGCGCGGATGGACATCTCCACGGTGTTCAAGATGCCCTGATCGTAGTTGCCGCCGCGGATCAACCCCTTGGCCGCCTGGGTCACCGACATGTTGATGGGGGCGTTGTTGTGCGTGGTGCCCACAATGAGATTGACGTTGGTCAGCATGCCGTTTTCGTCCGTCTCGTAGTCGTGGATGAGCGTGCCGCGCGGAGCTTCCGTGCATCCCACGCCACGCGCCGCCCGAGGCGTCACCTTGACGCGGGTCTCGGTGCTGGTGATCTCGGGGTCGGCGAGCAGGCGGACGGAGTTCTCCGCGTTGTAGAGCAGCTCGATCAGCCGCGCCCAGTGGTAGAGCAAGGTGAGCTGGGCGGGCCGGCCGAACTTCTGGCGGAACTCCTCCAACTCCGCCTGGGCCAGCGGGGTGTCAATGTGATCGCACACGTTGATGCGCGCCAGGGTGTTGGTGCGATAGATGGCCGCCGTCTTGCCCTCGTCCATCGAGAAGCTGCCCCACTTCTTGGCATAGGGGAACTTCAGGTAGGTCCAGGGCTCGATGTGCTCCGCGATGAAATCCGTGTAGCGGTCGTAGGGGAAATCCTCGAAAGAGCCGTCGGATTTCATGAGGCGGAGATGGCCGTCGTAAAGGTTGAGCGCCCCATCGTCCTTAACGGTGCCCAGGAAGCCGGTAGTGATGACTCCCAGGGATTTCACGACGTCCAGGTACTTGGGGAAGATGTTCTCTTTGGCGAAGGCAATGGAGAATTTCGCCAGCTCCAGTGCCTCTTGCGCCATCTTCTGCAAATCGTCGCGGTCGCTCGGGGCGAGGGGTTTGGAGAAGCCGCCGGGCACGGCCGCCTGAGGATGGATGGCCTTGCCGGCGAGAATCTCCAGCATGTGGGCGCACATTTGGCGCACCTTCACCACGCGGCGCGCCACGTCCGGCGCGGCTTGGAGAATCCCGATGACGTTGCGCACGGAATAGTCCGCGTTGGGGCCGAGGAGGAAGTCGGCGCCCGCCAGGAAGTAGAAGTGCAGGATGTGCTCCTCCATGTAGGCGATGCTGTTGCAGAGTTCGCGCAGTTTGGCGCCTGCGGGCGGCGGTGTGACTCCGAAGACCGCGTCACAAGCTTTGGCCGACGCCAGGTGGTGCGACCAGGGGCAGACTCCGCAGATGCGCGGTGTAATGCGCGGCATATCTTCCACGGCCCGGCCCAGGCAGAAGCGTTCGAAGCCGCGCAATTCGATCACGTTCACGCGGGCGGTATCCACATTCCCGGCATCGTCGAGTTGGATGGTCACTTTAGCGTGGCCTTCAATGCGCGTGACGGGTTGAATTACTAGTGTTTTTCCCATAGCTCACCTCCGGGGCGCGGGTCGTAGGCGGCCAGCGCCAGCAAAGCGGTTGAATGTTGCGGAGCGATCGGGGATCTGCTTGGGGTCGAGACCGATGCTGGACAGCGCTCCCATCATGTCCACCATCGGGTTGGCCGTATCGGAGAGGGGGCCGAAGCAACCCTCGCAAGGCATGTAAGCGCGAATGCAGCGCGGCGTGCCGGCGCTGCCCCCGCAGCCGGAGCGGGTGGCCGGTCCGTCGCAGAGGATGCCCTGCTCCATTAAGCAGCGCATCTCCGTCAGGGGCCGGCCGGGCGTAAACTCCGCCGCATCCAGGCGGCGCTTCAGCGTGCCCGTCGCCTTCTTTTCCCGGATCGTCGGGCACTCGTCGCAGACGCTCTTAGAAGGAAGCGGGAAGGGCTTGCCCTCCAGCAGCGCCGTGAGCGCTCCCGCGACCATCTCCGGGGTGGTGGGACAGCCCGGAAGCTTCATGTCCACGGGAACGACTTCGCTGAGCGCGTATACCCGGTCGGTGAGGGGGGGGATTTGCTGGTTGGGTATACCGTTCGTGTCCGTGGTTTTGCTGCCCCGGTAAACTTTTTCCAGCACCTCCTGGGTCGTAGAGAGGTTGGCTAGCGCGGGGACGCCGCCGGAGCAGGCGCAGGAGCCGAGCGCGATAAGAATTTTGCACTTCTTGCGCATTTCCTTGGCGAGCGTGCGGTTCTCCTCGTTGCGGATGCCGCCGGCGATCAGGCCCACATCCGCCTCGGGGACTTCCATTTCGGTTTTTTCTCCGGTTTGACCGAAGAGTTTGTGGTCCATGAGAACGGGCATATGTACAATGTCGACTTTTGCCAGAATATCCAGGAGAGGTTCGCCGATGTCGAGGATCGTGACTTCACACCCCCCGCATATGGAGAACCATTCCTCGTTCAGTCGTACTCCCATGTTTCACCTCCTTGAGAATAATTTCCTATCTGTCGAGATAATTTCCATTTGTAGGGGCACCCCTTGGGGTGCCCTTGGGCAGGGCAAGCCCAGCCCGTACAAACGCGCTACGAAGTCCGAAAGGGGCTGGCCCCCAACTTTTGCACTTGCTCAGTAAACTCCCTTACCACCTGCGCGAACCTTGCGCCTTCCGCCGCCGAAACCCATTCCAGGCGAAAGCGCTCCTCTTCGATGTCGAAATCCGGCAGCATCAAGCGAATGGCCTCGGCCCGCTTTTCTGCCTTCAAGTTGCCTTCCTGATAGTGGCAATCTCCCGGGTGGCAGCCGCACATGAGCACGCCATCCGCCCCTCCCGTCAGGGCCTCGATGACCAGGTTGGGGTGGACCATGCCCGAGCACATCACGCGGATGATCCGGATGCTCGGCGGATACTGGATTCTGGAGACACCCGCCAGGTCAGCGCCCGCAAACGAGCACCAGTTGCAGCACAGGGCGATAATCAAAGGTTCGAAAGTCTCGTTCATGACGCGGCCCCCAAGGCGGCATGGATCTGGGCCTTGATCTGGTCCAGCGTAAATCCTTTGATGAGGATCCCGCACTTCGGACAGGTCGCCTGGCAACACCCGCAGCCCTTGCAGATGCTCTCGTTCGCCTCCACGATCTTTTTCACCGACCCCTGCCACCTGTATTCGAGCAGGGTGATCGCCTTGAAGGGACAGGTGTCAACACAGTAGGCGCACCCGTCGCACTTCTCATCGATGACCTGCGAAATGTTGGCGCCCAGCTCGAGGGTGTCCTGGGAAAGGATGGTTGCCGCCCGCGCCGCCGCTGCCTGCGCCTGGAGAATGGATTCATCGATCGCTTTCGGGGAATGGGCCAGGCCACAGAGGAAGACGCCGTCGGTCATGAACTCCACGGGGCGAAGCTTCATATGGGCCTCGAGGAAGAAGCCCTCGCTGTTCAACGGGACCTTCAGGAACTGGGCGATTTGCTTGTTGCCTTCGTGGGGATGAATGCCCGCCGACAGCACCACCAAGTCGGCGGAGATCGCGAGCGGCATCCCCAGCGTCTGGTCGAAGACGGATACCTCCAGGCCGTGGCCGTTTCGTGCAACCTCCGGCTTGCGGTCCTCTTCGTAGCGAATAAAGATGACGCCTTGCTGGCGCGCCTGCGTGTAGTAGCTCTCCTTGAACCCGTACGTCCGGATGTCCCGGTAGAGGACGTACACCGGGGTTTGAGGCGAGAGGGTCTTTATTCGCAGGGCATTCTTGATGGCCTCTGCGCAGCATACCCGCGAGCAATAGGGCCGCTCGCTGTCACGTGACCCGACGCATTGGATCATGACAACGCTCTTCGGGTTCCCATTCGCCGCTAAGAAGCCCTTTCCTCGGGCCAGACGCTCCTCGAGTTGCCGTTGCGTCAAGACCCTCTCGTCCTGCCCGTACAGGTATTCTTTGGGCTGATACTCTCGCGCGCCGGTGGCGACGATCACCACCCCGTGCCTCACCTCGCCGGTCCCGCCCCATACAGAAATCTTTGTCTTGAAGTCGCCGATGGTGCCTTCGATGCTCTCGATGGTCGCCCCGGTGAACAGGCGTATCCTGTCGTTCTGCCGGACCCGCTCTTGCAAACGCTTCAACTCATCCTGAGGTTTCTCTCCATTGAGCAGGTAATGGATGTGCCGCAGGTTGCCGCCCAATTCCTCCGATTTTTCCACCAGGCACGCCTCGAAACCCTGCGCGGCCAGTGCCAGAGCGGCGATCATGCCCGCGAGTCCTCCGCCGATGACGAGGGCGGATTTCTGTATCTTGATCGAGCGCCTTTGGAGCGGCTCGAGGAGCCGCGACTTGGCCACCGCCATCCTCACCAGATCCTTGGATTTCTCCGTGGCGCGCTCCGGCTCGTGCATGTGGACCCAGGAGCACTGATCGCGGATGTTTGCCATCTCGAAGAGGTAGGGGTTCAGCCCCGCCTCCCGCAGGGTGTTCTTGAACAGCGGCTCATGCGTCCTGGGCGTGCAGGAGGCCACTACTACACGGTTCAGATTATGCTCGGTTATCTTCTCCTTGATTCGTTCCTGGGTGTCATTGGCGCAGGTATAAAGGTTGTTCTCCGCGTACACGACGTTGGGCAGCGTCTGCGCGTACTCGACGACGGCGGGCACATTAACCACTCCGGCGATGTTCGTTCCGCAGTGGCAGACAAAGACTCCGATGCGGGGCTCCTCTTTCCCCACCTCGCGCTCGGGCGGATAGGTTTTGGGCGTGATCAGGTCACCCCGGGCGTCCTTCAAAAGGGAAAGCACTTGGGCCGCGGCCGCCGAGGCCTGCATGACCGTTTCCGGGATGTCCTTGGGCTCCGCGAAGGGCCCCGCCACATAGATTCCCTTCCGGGTGGATTCGGTGGGCGCGAACAGGGACGTCCGGCAGAAGTTAAACTGGTTCAATTCGACGCCAAATTTTGCGGCGAGCGCGGCCACCTCTTTGGGTGGCTGCATGCCCACGGAGAGGACCACCAAGTCATACTCCTGCGAGACCTTCCTGTCGTCTTCGGCGAGATATTGGATGGTGAGGTTTTTGCTCCCCGGGACCTCCTCGACCTTCGGCACGCGGCAGCGGATGTACCGGACCCCGAGTTCTTGCGCCCTCTTGTAGTACTGCTCGAAGCCCTTGCTGAAGGCGCGCAGGTCCATGAAGAAGATGTCGCATGCGAGGTCCTCGCCTATATGTTCCTTGGCGATGATGGCCTCTTTGGTGGCGTACATGCAGCAAACGGAGGAGCAGTAATCCCGCTCCACATCCCGCGAACCGACGCACTGGATGAAGGCGATGCGCTTCGGCTCCTGCTTGTCGCGAGGGCGCAGCACGCGGCCGGAAAACGGTCCTGAGGCGGAGAGGATGCGCTCGAATTCCAGAGCCGTAAGGACGTTTTCGAAGCGGCCGTATCCCAGCTCCTTCTTGATGCGCGCATCGAAGACCTCGTATCCGGGCGAGAGGATGATGGAGCCCACCTTCAGCTCCCGCGTCTGCTCTTTCTGCTCGAAATCGATGGCCTTGGCCTCGCACACCTCCTTGCAGATGCCGCAATCGTCGTAGTTGAGATGGATACAATGCGCAGGGTCGATCACAGCCTTGTTGGGAACCGCCTGCGGGTAGAGGATGGAGACGGCGGGCCGCGTGTCGAGCCCGAAGTTGTGGGGATTGGGGATGGGCAAGGGGGCATGGGAGCTCGACAGAAAAGAAACCTTTTTCCCCGTGGGACAAATGAAATCGCAGGCCCCGCATGTCCAGCAGATGAGATTGTGCTTGCCGAAGGGCGGCTCGAGCTTCTTCCTCGGACCTCTACCGGAAAAGCCGATGGCGGTACGGCCCATTCTTTCCTGGCACATCCTGACGCATAGGCCGCAATAGATGCAGTCGTCGTTCTTCTTCCGGATGCGTGTGTCCCGGACCCCCAGCTCTGCCGCGATGCGCCGCACCGCCTGGGAATCCGGACAGCGCGCCAGAAGAAGCTCGGCGACGATGCGCCGCGCCCGGACGACGCGGTCCGTGTGAGTGAGGACGCTGATCCCGTCTAGTGCAGGGTACGAACACGAGGCCTGAACAGCGGGCGGCCTCCCGGGAACATGTACCTCCACGACGCAGAGCCGGCAAGCGCCATAGGGCGTCAGGGCCTTGTGGTGGCAGAGGGTCGGCACCTTAACCCCGGCCTTTTCGATGGCCGGGAGGAGCTTTGTCCCTTCCTCCACTTCCACGGGCGTACCGTCAATGGTCAGACTCGGCATTTTCGTTCTCGGGCTGCCTACTGCCTACTGCTTACTGCCTACTGCTCTTCACTACCCCGGTCCCTGTCTCCGCGGCTCGGCGCGCCCGCCACTCGCGCACGGGGATGGGCGAGGGAAGCGATTGGAGTTCCCGGGCTTCCTTTCCCGAGAGTTTGACGACCGCGGAAACCTTGGGAGGGCAGATTTCCAAGCACTCGCCGCATTTCGTACACATGGTCTGGTCAATCACATGGACGTGCTTGTTCTCCCCTTTTACCGCCCCGGCCGGACAATTCTTAAGACACAACATACAGCCCGGACATTTGTCCGGATCGATGTAGTACTTGACGAGAGGCTTGCAGACTTTGGCGGGGCAGTTCTTGTCTTTGATGTGCGCAACGTATTCGTCCCGGAAGTGTCGCAGCGTGGATAGCACGGGGTTGGGGAGCGTCTGGCCAAGCCCGCACATCGAGGCGTCCTTGACGGCCTGCCCCAGCTCTTCGAGGAATTCCACGTCGCCCTCGCGCCCTTCGCCGTCGGTGATTCTGGTCAAGACTTCGAGCAGCGCCTCGCTCCCTTCCCGGCAAGCACTGCACTTTCCGCACGACTCATCATTGGTGAACTGGATGAAGAATTTGGACACATCGACCATGCAGGTATCTTCATCCATGACGATCATGCCCCCCGACCCCATCATGGCGCCTGCTTCCTTCAGGTTCTCGTAGTCGATTGGCAGATTGATGAGGCTCGAGGGGATGCAACCCCCCGAAGGGCCACCGGTCTGCACGGCCTTGAATTGCTTGTTATCGGGAATCCCGCCGCCAATCTCGTGCACGATTTCCCGCAGGGTAATCCCCATGGGGACCTCGATGAGGCCGGTGTTATTGATCTTCCCCACCAGCGAGAAGATCTTGGTCCCCTTGCTGGCCGCAGTTCCGATGGCGGAATACCACGCCGCCCCGCGGGTGACGATCACGGGCACATTGGCCAGCGTCTCAACGTTGTTGATGACCGTGGGACAACCCCACAGGCCCACTTGAGCAGGGAAGGGAGGGCGCTGCCGGGGCTCGGGGATTTCCCCCTCGATGGAATGAATCAGGGAGGTCTCCTCGCCGCACACGAAGGCGCCCGATCCTTCGCGAATCTCGATGTCAAAGTCGAAGCTGGATTCGAGGATCTTCGCTCCCAGCAGGCCATAGTCGCGGGCCTGAAGGAGGGCCCGTTGCAGCCGCTCGATCGCCAAAGGATACTCGCTGCGCACGTACACATAACCGCGGGAGGCGCCGATGGCATAGGCGGCGATGGTCATCCCCTCGATGAGGGAATGGGGATCAGACTCTAGGAGGCTGCGGTCCATGTAGGCGCCCGGGTCTCCTTCGTCGCAATTGCCGATGATGTACTTGGGCGTCTTCTTCTCGGCGCGGCAGACTCGCCATTTGATGCCGGTGGGGAATCCCGCTCCGCCCCGGCCGCGTAGTCCCGCGCGGGTGATTTCCTCGATGACGCTCTCCGGAGTCAGTGCCGTCAGCACCTTCTCCAGCGCGGCATAGCCGTCCCTCGCGATGTAGTCTTCAATCTTCTCCGGGTCGATGATGGCCTTGTTTCTGAGGACAACGAGCGCCTGCTTGCTGAAGAAGGGAAGAGCAGAGATCCAGGGAACGTGCCAGGCGGTCCCGGAGGGCGCGAATTTCAACATTTCGGCGGTGCTTTCTTCGCCAGTCTGCTCGGAACCGGCACAAATCGCCCATTCGGCCACCATGTGGCCACCCACAACGTGTTCGGCCACAATTCTGCGGGCCTTTTCGGGGCTGAGATCACCATATTTCACGGGTGGAAATTGCGGGATTTCAACTGTCATCATCGGTTCGCGCGAGCAGAAGCCGGCACACCCGGTGGTCACTACCGGAATATTGGTAATGCCCCTTTTCTCCAGTTCCTCCCGAACCGCGCCCAGAACGTTTTGCGCCCCGGCGGCGACGCCGCAGGTGCCCATGTGGACCAGAATTCTGCCCGTGAAAACGCCGTCGTGGGGGCGCTGTGCCATCCGCGCCGCGTCCCTTTTCTTCCGCAGTTCTCCGATCATGAGCCTCGGCATGCTATGCCGCCTCTCCATATTTCTGCACAATGCCCGGCAGGTCCTTGCGCGTCAATTTTCCGTAGAACTCGCTTCCCACCATGATCGCTGGGGCGATCCCGCAGCACCCGATGCAGCGCACACTCCGGAGAGTGAACTTCATGTCGGGCGTCGTCTGCTCCGGCTGGATGGCGAGCACCTCGCTGAGCTTCTCCATCAGCCTCTCGCCTCCTCGGACATAGCAGGTCGTTCCCATGCAGACATTGATGACGTATCGCCCCCTGGGCACGACGCTGAAAGCGCTGTAGAAGGTCGCGATTCTGTAAATGTGCGAGAGGGGGTAGCCGGTTTCCTGAGCGATGTACTGCATTACGCTTTCGGGGAAGTAGTTGAGGGCGGCATTGACCTCCTGGAGGATGGGCATCAGCGGGCCCTCTTGGTTCTTGTGCCGCGCGAGGATGCTGGAAACGGTCTCCCGGTGGGCGGGCTCGAGCTCGACCCGGGGGGTTGCGAAGGGCTGCGCGTGGTTACGGGTCGGGCAGTTTGACACGCAGGAGCCACAGCCGGTGCATTTCGCCTCGTCAACAAAGCTCGGCTGCCGCTTCACCGTGACCGTAAAATCACCCGGCTGGCCCTCGACACGGGCCACGTCGCTCAGGGTGAGGATTTCAATGTCCCGGTGCCGGCCGATCTCGACCAGCCGCGGGGCCATGGTGCACATGGCGCAATCGTTGGTGGGGAAAGTCTTGTCGAGCTGCGACATGACCCCGCCGATGGAGGCCCGGCGGTCGGCCAGGTAGACCTTGATGCCGGAGGCTGCAAGATCGAGGGCCGCCTGCATGCCGCCAATTCCGCCGCCGACTACCAGAGCGGCGCCGACCGGAACGGTTTGGAGTGCCTCAGAGGGCATCGAGAATAACCTCCTGGGCGGTCGCCCGTCGCCGCCCCCTCTCTTTGACCGCCTGAAAGTACAGGGCGAGCGGACGATAGATCATGTGGGACCACTTTCCGAACGACATCTCGACCACGAGGATCGGCGTGGCGATGACAATGTGCAGCGCGTAGACGAAGTGGCAGGCCATCTCGAAACCTGCGTAGCGGAGGATGTGCACGGAGATTCCACTCAGCGCGACCAGCAGGAGCAGGCTGGGAAACATAAAATCCTCCAGCGTCCTGGTCTTGCACGATTCCTTATCCCCCTTGAGGTGGCAGAGCAGAATGGTGCCGACGCCGTACAAGATGCACGCGGTGGCCAGATACCCCAGCCATCTCTGGGGATGATAGAGAGGATAGATGTTGTCGGTTTGGAACCAGTGTAGCGCGAATACTTTGATGGCGAGAATCAAGACCACGCCCGCGGCGAGAAGCCAGTGCCCCGCCCAACGCCCTCGCTCGGAGCACTTGCGCATGAGCGTGTGGGTCACCGAGTGCCGCACATAAGTCCCTGCCTCGGTGAAGTAAGCCGACAACGGGATGCTTTCCCCCCTCATGGTGAGCCGCCAAATGCGGAAGACCCGGGCGGTCAAGAGGAGGAATGGAAAGAGGATCACCGTACGCGTGTAGTACGTCATGAGGGGGAACATGTGTTCCAGGCCCATGGGGGTCGTCATGAAGTCGTGAAAGGGCAGGCCCACGTGGAGCAAGTGATAGAGCACGATGAGGAGCAGGACCGAGACCGCCACCCCGCCCAGGGAACCGTAGTACCAGGCCCGGGAGGCGAGAATTTTGGAGGAGATGCCCGTCCAGTCGTACTGCGCGGTCAGGAACCGGCGCACCGTCATCATCGAGATCCGCGGCTCCGCCTGACGCGGGCAGATCAGGGAACAGTCGCCACAGTCGTGGCAGACCCAGGGCTCCAGACTTTCGACGAGCGGCTTTCGCAGTCCCAGCAGGGCATAGCGGATGATTTTGCGCGGAAAGCTTACGGAGTCCGTTACCAGGTCACAGGTGATCGTGCAGCTTCCGCACTGGTAGCAACCGGTGGTGTCAAACTTGCCGTAACGCCGAATGTCAGCGAGCAGCGTCGGATCACTATGAATGCGGACGCTGCCGTTGCTCTCCATGGCGATCACCCGCAAGCTCCTCTTGCCTCAGTCCCTGGTCGTCGCGACCACCGCTAGGGGGCGGTGGTGGCAGCCGCCTTGACAGTCCTTCGCGTGTAGATGAGGAACTTCTCGCCTTCTTCGACCATGCGGACTTCAAAGCCGTCGTTCTGACATGCTTCGCGCACCGCCGCTGCTTCTTCTCTTGTTGCGTACACCCGCCCATCCCACATGAACTTTTTTCCGTCGCTGACCAAAGCGAGATTTGGGTTCATGCGGACTCTCCATCGCCACACCGGCGGATTTGGGTCATTTTGGCTGGGCTGAATTTTGTGGTGGCGAACAAACTCCAGGCTGTATTTTGCCTATCGCAAAGAAGGCATTTGTCAAGCGCGATGCCATGCAGAAGGGCAATGGTCGATGAATTTCTCAATCGAGCCACGATTAAAAATTCCACGATGTACATCCTTCGGTAAAAAACTACCCCACATCGGGAAAAGTTGCGGAATAATTAAACAGGTCAAATTTAAACCTAGTTAAGCATCTTGTGTCAAGAGACATTATGTCCGTTTCAAATTTAATTGTTCACGGGTTCAAATCGCCGCCCCGATCATGGGCGCTGAGTATCCAGGTGTCGATATTGTGGTTAGTCAGATCCGTGCGAGTGTCAGTTGCGGTCTGGGGTGTTGCGGCTACAAGATCTTCGGGTCAGATCGCCAAAGCGGCGACACCTCCAAGCACCTGCCGCCCGTTATAGCGCTTGAAGTTGGAATTCATGAGTCTAACTCGCCGGATCAGGTGGATTCGCGCGCTGGCAACGCTCTACTAGCCGCGCAGATAAGGCTTGAGGTAGGTGTCGAGCGCCTTGCGGACGGCTTTCTTATCGTTTTCGGTCAGCGGCGCCCGTTTGTTGTTGGAGTCGCCCATTCCGGGTATGGGTCGCGACCTGGTGCTCTCCTTGAAGATTCCACGCGCCACCATCAGATATTGATCCGCATGTGAGATGGAATCAAATGCCAATATTCTGCCAAACATATCGAACGCTTCCCGGGGTTTGCCTTGTTCGAAAAGTTCGAAGGCTTGCTGATAGATATCGGCAAGCGCGACCACGGGACAATATCCGGCAAACCCCAACTGCATCTCATCGATCATGAGGCGAACTCCTTTGCCGGCAAAGACGGCAAGTTTGTCGCCCGTCCTCTGTCTGATCTCCGTCACGCGGGCCAGAGGATCGCCGGCCTCATCCTTAACCACCCGCATGGTGGGGACGGAGCGGAAGATCTCGACGACTAAATCTACCGGCATATTGCCGATGGTTTGGACGAACAGGGGAAGATCCGTAGCCTTGCCGATGGCCTGGTAATAACTGAGTATTGTTGCATCGTCTCCCTGGAGAGGGAGCGAGCAGATGGCGTCGGCGCCGTGTGCGGCGGCATGTTTTGCGAACGCTATTGCCCTGGGCAGATCGTTGTTCTGGGTTTGCACTCCGATGACCAGCGCGGTCTTGCCGCCCTTGCCCGCCGCGAGAATCGCCTCCGCCCCGCTAAAGCGCTCAGTTGTGGACAAGGTCGACCAACCGCTGGCGATCTGAGGCCAGATGAAGCCGGGAACAGATGCGCGGTTACAGAACTTCGCCTCGGCCGCCAGGCAGTCGAGGTCCAGCTTATCGTCTTCGGTAAAGGGGCTCTGGCCGATGGGGAAGAGCCCGCGAAAAGGCTTGGTTCCAGGGCTTGCGGAGGGCGCTGCGAAGTCGGCGCCTGACAGGGCCATTCCGGCAGCGACAAAGCTGAGGGTCTTCAGGACGGTCCGGCGGTTTACCTCGTAAGCCATAAATTCCTCCCTTAGCGATCGATTCGCTTGGTCATGTTGTCCAAGGCGTTCTGGTCGATTGGATAGCCGAGGCCGGGAGCGGTGGGAGCGGGCACAAAGCCTTCCGCGTCGATGCGAAACTTGTCTTTGTAGTAGGGGCGGTCGGCATACTCGGCGGGAAAGGGCATCTCAAACCAATAGGCGTTCGGAAGCGCCAACTCCACATGGAAGTGCAACGCGATATCCGGAACGTTGCCCCAGTTGTGCGGGGTACACTCGAGTCCATGGGCATCGGCCAAAAGACCCACGCGCATGGCGCCGGAGATTCCGCCCACGTTGTCGGCAATCAGACGGACCACGTCCAGCGCGTCGCGCTTGATGTACTCGGCGAAATCCGCGATCGAGTAAAGAAACTCGCCGACGTGGATGGGGAGGTCCAAGGCTGCGCAGAGCTGGATCAGGCCTTCCTGATCGGTCGTTCGTATCGGGTCCTCGAACCACGCATAGTTCAGTTCATCCAAGAGACGGCCGACCGTCATGGCCTCAAAGCGGCCATATCGCTGCACAGGATCGTGCATCAGGACGAATTCATCGCCCACCGCTTTGCGCACCTCGCGAATCTCCTCCATGTGCCCGACATAGCTCGGAATGGGCGGCCCCTGGGCATGTTGACCTCCCCCGGGGTGGATCTTGTAGGCCCTGTATCCGAGGCTTTTTGCCTTCAACACGTCGGGTACATAATCCTCCACGGTGGGCAGGTGCTGCGAGCTGGCATAGGCTATCAGGCGGTCCTTGGTGGGATTGCCGCCCGAAAGGATTTTGTAGATGGGCCGGTTCACGGCTTTGCCCAGGATGTCCCACATGCAAACATCGGCGGCGGCGGTGTAATAGTTCGGCCACGCGCCGCCCCCGCGCGTCGACAGCCCGAAGCCTTGCATGGCCGGGCCGCCAAAGGCGGGTCCCATTCCCGGACCCGTGGGACCTCTGCCAGGCATTCCAGCGCTCTCCCGGCGGGGCGGCGGCGAGTCAAACCCCGCGGGCCCCTTCATGCCGGTAGTGGAGGTAAGAGTCGGCAGCAGGTCGATGATGCTTTTGCCCACCAGAACGGGCTTGGCCCAGTCGAGCCATCCTGTCGTGGGACTGCGGTCGCCGATGGTGTAGTTGCCCTCGATGCCACTGTGGGTGACGACGGAGATCACCTCGCCCGTTTCCGAGCTGTTCAGGCGATGCAGCTTGCTGATGTCCGTGACATAGACCTTCACTTCCTTGATCGTAAGGTCGGGAAGGTCGCCCGCCTTCACCCCCACCGACTGGGCGGCGGCCGCGATGGGATTGGCCAGGGAAGCGAGGCCGGTTGCCGCGAAACCAGTCGAGCTTGCCAGAAAACTGCGTCGTGATGTCGGGGGATTCATTTGTTCTCCTCAGTCCGGTTTGTGGCCTGCGCCCGGAAGAGATTCCTACTTGCCGGGGTTTCCATTTCTGATTGCTGGGTAGCAAGCATACCAGTCGCCAGCGTTGCGTTCGGGAAAAAAGTTCACGGTAGCGCCACCCGGATCCTGTCCCGACTTGATCGGGAGGGCGGCACTTGCCGGGCGAAAGCCCGGAGCTACAACTTCAACGTGAACCTCATGGTTAGGAATCTGGTCCGTATGGGGAAGGGCATGCGAGAAAATGAACCACTCGTGATTACCCCAGGCTTTCATCCCGCCCTGGAGGTTGGTTCTGGCGTATCCCAGGCGGCACAGCCCTCTTTCAGGCGGCGGTCCGAGCCGCAGCGTTTTTGCGGCGGGGGACTTTGACCGTCTCGATCATAAAGCGGGGAAGCTTTAGGGCAGGAATCTCAAAGTAGTTCTCCAGCGCCACCCGGCCTGCTCCCAGCAAACTTGCTTCGCTCCCCAGACTCCCAAAGCGCACTGTAACACTTTTGGCGGAGTGGTTCAGCGCCTTGCGTTGGATGATCCGGGTGAACTGATCCAGTAGTCCCGATCCAATCAAGCTGAGTCGCTGATCGATTACGATGGTTGCGGGATTGAAAAGGTTCACAAGATTGGCCAGCCCCACACCTAAATCATTAGCCGCCTGCTCGACAATCTCCGCACAGATCTTATCCCCCTGGCCGGCGGCCTGGAGCACGATCCGGCCGGTAATCTTCTCCGGGTCGCCCTCCGCCAAAGCCAGGGCAGAGGAAGTTCCGCCTTCTGAAATCGCCTTGCGCACGCGCGATTGCACTGCTGCGGCCCCGGCGATGGCTTCCAGGCAGCCGAAGCTTCCGCACTTGCAGGCGGGGCCATCCTCGAGGATGTGCGTGTGGCCGAACTCACCCGCCATGTAACTCGCGCCGTAAAAAAGCTTGCCATTAATGACGATTCCTGCTCCGACGCCTGTCCGCCCATATTCAACATAGATCATGTCCTCAGCCAATTCCGCCGTGCCCGATCCTCGCTCCGCCACGGTCTTAGCGCGCGTAATGTTCTCAACCGCGGTGGGAATGCCAAACTCGTTTTCAAAAATTTCCTGAAGACGGAAGTCCTTGCAGAACTCCAGAGTTGAAGACATCACCATGACTCCGTCGTGGCTATTGACCAGGCCCGAACCGGCGACTCCGATGCCCACCAGCAACTGCGGGTCAATGCCAGCCTTGGCGATGGCTTGGTGGGCGAGGCCCAGAAGTTGGCGAGTCAGGCCTTCCTTTCCCTGATCCAGCAAGGTGGGCTCGCTGACGTTCGACCGCATGAGCAGATGAAGATCCAACACCGCCGCCAGGGCGTGCTCATCGTCGAACCCGATCGCCAGTACGAACCCCAGGTCTTCGTTCAGCCGGAGCAGAACCTGCTTTCGCCCCAGGGGATTGTCCGCGCGCCCCGCCGGCAAAAGGCGGCCCTCGGTAAGCAGTTCCCGAACCAAGCGTGAAATATCACTGCGTCGCACGTGGGTCAGGTCGTGGATTTCCGCCCGCGAGAGTGGGCCGTATCTAAAAATCAGGGCCTCGATCATTAGTCGATCACGTTCGTTCTTGGTCGTGACATGTTTCATGCGGCGCCATTCCTTCGTTATCGTCGTCGATCAGCACAATGAATCTTCAGTTGGCAATGTGATTGTCAATGTTCGTTACCGTGCATTTTAACAGATTCGAGGGTGGGCCGCGACGGATTGGCCATTGCCCCTCAGTCTTTGGCGGATCCACCTACCGTCGCCAAGTGCTTGATGATGTTCTGAACCGGTTTGTCGAGCGCCTTGCGGCCGGGGATCAGATCCACGGAGTCGAACATAGAGCCCTTCTCCATTAGCTCCGCGCAAAAGATGCCCTCCTAGTCATCAGCGCGAATGTATAGAGCCATCATTGGGAGCAGTTCCCTTAATAAAAGAATACTTTCCACCCTATAATGACAGTAATATATATCATAAAAAGATAAAAAGTGCTATACAGACTCAATTGATAGAAAATTCTATAAACAATTGTAGTCATTTGTTTACATATGCTTACAATCTACCATCCCAATATGCGGACCGGCCTTCCTTAAATTTAGATGCCGATTTATATATGAAATCGTAAAAAAATACTTGACAAGCCTCGAAGCACGATGTATTTTCGTCCGCGCGTCTGGTTTGGGTCGGATTTTAAAGAATGAATAAGTGTTGTGGGTTTGAGCCTGCCTTGATGTCGGGGAAATATATTGGGATGTCGGGCCCTTCTGTTTCCGGCCCGGCCACCAAACCCCATGTTCAACCTCAGTTTGGCCATGGAGGTCGGTCTGCGGCATTTTGGGTTACCGCGGTCCCGCCCCAGGGGCGAAGCCTAACACCGAAACAAGGAGATCACACCCCGATTTTCCTGGTGAACGCCTACGTGATGGATATCTTTGGCGGCTCCGAGGAGGGCCTCGTCAATATCTTGCTGGGCGCACGCAACATCCAGTTCGCCCTGAAGTACCACTTTTGACGTCATCGACGGAAATTTCCCGCGCGGCGGAATCCCATAACCGCCGCGCGGGCTTTTACTCTCGACATAACATGTTCCGGATACGAATGGAAAAGGGGACCCCCCGTCAACCCGCGTTTTTCAACAAACTGCCATGCTGTTGATGATTGCCGGAGGACAATTTGGATATCGGCGAACTCTTACGGCTTTCGAGACCGAAACTGGTTCCACCCCTGCATCCGTCTTTCGCACCATGGGTGACGATTAATCATAATTTCCTTGATTATATTAGTAACTCAGGGCGCAGGGCGCCATTGGTGATCGGAATTGAGCGGGGGGACCAATCGCTGTCCGTTTACCGGACCCATTGCTTGAACGAAGGCTCGGACTCCGCCGCTCTGAATCTTCCTTACACCGAACGACTGGTAAAGACGTTGTTATGGCAAAGAGGTGGATGGCGCGTCATTATCGGAGGGCCACGAAGCGTCGGCGAGCATATCCAGAGGGTTTACTCGCGAGGAGGGCCGCGAACATTTGACGTGGATTTCATGGCCAACGTCTACGAGCACCCGTTCGCGGTGGAAATCACCGAGGCTGACAAGGTCCCCGCGCCCAACGAAGGCACCGTGCGCTTGGGCGGACACCTGGAAGGCTGCCGCATTGGCTTCGATCTGGGCGCAAGCGATCGAAAAGTGGCTGCGGTCAAGGACGGCGAAGTCGTATACACGGAAGAGGTGATTTGGGACCCGCGGAATGCCACCGACCCTTGCTATCATTTCGACCAGATCAATACTGCACTGAAATCGGCGGCGCAGCACCTGCCGCGTATCGACGCCGTGGGTGGCAGCGCCGCGGGCGTGTACATCAACAACCGGCCGCGCGTGGGGTCGCTCTACCGCGGCGTCCCCAAGCTGCTCTTTGACACCCGGATTCGCAACCTCTTTGTGGATTTGCAAAAGGCCTGGGGAGGAATTCCGTTTGCCGTCGTGAACGATGGAGAAGTGACGGCGCTGGCCGGCGCCCTGTCGCTGGATGACGTCGCGGTGCTGGGCATGGCATTGGGTTCCAGTGAGGCGGGTGGCTACGTAACGCCCACAGGTGAGCTCACTACCTGGCTGAATGAACTGGCTTTCTGCCCGGTCGATATGGACCCGCAGGCTCCTGTGGATGAATGGTCGGGCGACCGGGGAGTGGGGGCAAATTACTTTTCACAGCAAGCCGTGTTCCGCCTGGCGCCTCTGGCGGGCATTGCGCTCGACGATAATATGGGCCCCGCCGAAAAGCTCAAGTCGGTGCAGGAATTGCTTCATCGCGGCGACGAACGCGCGCGCCTGATTTTTGAAACCATCGGCTGTTACGTGGGCTACGGCGTGGCGCATTACGCCGATTTCTACGAATTGCGCCACGTGCTCATCCTGGGACGGGTCACCTCAGGCGAGGGCGGCAACATCATCCTGGCGCGCGCTCGGGAAGTGTTGCAAACGGAATTCCCCCGCCTCGCGGCGAAGGTGGCTCTCCACCTACCCGATGAATCCACCCGCCGCGTGGGACAGGCCGTGGCAGCCGCCAGCCTGCCCCTGAGGCGGTCCAATACGAGGGATTAGGATATGAACTTCCTCAAGTCTTCTTCTGAAATCTATGTGCCCGACGGGTCGCCAGCCGCCGCGGCCCTAGCGCGCACCACGCATATGGTCATCGGCGCGCATCAGGATGACATCGAGATTATGGCCTTTCACGGCATCCTAGAATGTTTCGGTCGCAAGGGCCGCCACTTTACCGGCGTCACGGTGACCAACGGCGCCGGCAGCGCGCGCGACGGGATTTACGCCCACTATACCGACGAAGAAATGCAAAAGGTGCGGCGCGTGGAGCAAAAGAAAGCGGCCGTAGTGGGCGAATACAGCGCGCAGGTTTTTCTGGATTACACCAGCGGGGAAGTGAAAGACGCCAGGAATCAGGCGGTGGCCGGGGACCTGAAGAAGCTCTGGGAGGCGGCGCGCCCGCAGGTGATTTATACCCATAACCTCGCCGATAAACACGATACGCACGTCTCCGTGGCACTGCGCGTCATCCGCACCTTACGCGAGGTTCCCCCCGAGATGCGCCCGCAACATCTGTACGGCTGCGAAGTCTGGCGGGACCTTGACTGGCTTTGCGACCCGGATAAAGTCGTCTTTGATGTGCACGATCATGAGAATCTCGCCATGTCGCTGGTCGGCGTCTACGATTCGCAGATTTGCGGCGGCAAGCGCTACGACCTGGCCACCGTCGGCCGCCGCCGCGCCAACGCCACTTATCTGGCATCGCATGTCGTCGATCAAACCTCGGCCGTCAGCTTCGGCGTCGACCTTACCCCACTCTTAGAAAACGAGAAACTGGATCCTGCCGTTTACATTTTGGGATTTATTGATCGGTTCAAGAGCGAGGTTTCCACTCGCCTAGCTAGGCTGGGGTGAAAACGCGAAAGATGCTGCGCATCGCAGAATAGCCGCTCTGCCCGAGCCGGCAAGGGAATAAAGAGGTTTGCTCAGGTCTCAGAGTGGAAATGTGCCCTAAGATGATATTGTTCTCATGAAACTTACCTTCATTGACTGGCGGGTGGTCGCCGGGTGGGAAACGCTTTCGGGGAAGGAGTGAAGAAACTATGTCTTTAATGCTGAAGGAAATCCTGGAGCAGCCGCAGGCCTTGCGGGCGACGTTTAGGGCCGAACGTGCGCATGCTCTGGAATTCATGAAGTTCGCGCGCCAGCAGAATTTCCGTTTGGTGGTACTGGTGGCGCGGGGAACTTCCGACAATGCCGCGCAACTTGGTCGCTACCTGACGGAAATCACGACGGGCATTCCGGCCTCGCTAGCGGCCGCCTCGGTGCATACGTTGTACCGAACCAAGGTGGATTATCGCCAGGCGCTGGTGGTGGGCATTTCCCAATCGGGTGAGGGCACAGACATCAACATGGTGCTGGAGGCCGCCAAGCGCCAAGGCGGTTACACGATCGGCATTACCAACGAGAAGAAGTCGACCATGGCCAAGTTGGCCGATGATGTGTTCCTGGTGCATGCGGGGCGGCAGCATTCCGTCGCCGCCACCAAGACTTACACGGGCCAGCTCATCATCTTCTATCTGCTCGCCGCGGCGCTGGGCGCCACCATCAGCATGGAGAGTGTCAGCGAAATCCCCGACCGCGTCACGGAGACGCTCAAGCTCATCCCCGAGCTGCGAGAATTGGTGGAGCGTTACCGCTACATGAACCATTGCGTGGTGGTGGGGCGAGGCATTAACTACGGCAATGTGTTTGAGTTCTCCCTCAAGCTCATGGAAACCTGCTACGTGATCGCCGAACGCTTTTCGGCGGCGGATTTCGTGCATGGTCCTATCGCGCTCATCGAACATGACTTCCCGGCGTTTGTGTTCATGCCCCCGGGCAAGACGTTTAACAACCTGCGCGAGTTGACGACCCGCCTGCGCAAACTGCACGCCGAAGTGCTGGCCATCACCGGGCCCCAGACGCACATTCCATCCGCAACACGAATCATCCGTGTGCCGGGAGAAAGGGCCGAAATCTTTTCGCCAATTCCTTACATCGTGCCGGGCCAGATTTTCGCCGCGTTGCTGGCAGAAATCAAAGGACTCGATCCGGACAAGCCCCGCTCACTAAAAATCGTGACCCGGACGGTTTAAGGAACTGCCAGAAACTGGTCTGCCTCGCATCCTGCGAGGGTTGGTTAGCCTGAAGTCTGGTGACTACCTGCTGCTCAGCGGATCCCATGTCAACGCCGCTGCCCATCCAAGCTGGCGTGCAAAGCCCATCGATCGCCGTTCCGTGGAGAGTCCGGTATAGTCCAGCCAGAGCTGGTTGAGGAATTCAGCGGAATCTTCTGGATGAGCAGACGCCCGCGGGGGAATAGTGACAATAATCCGCCGAGGCTGGTCTTCCGAATCCTTTTGGCTGAATTCCGGTGTGAAAGGGCGTTTGAACGAAGCCGCTGGGGCGGCGGACGCTTCGCGTGCGTGGAGTTGAACGATTGTCCTGATCCGGTATGGTCGGGTCATAAGGAGGATCCCTATGACCCGTCTACGCCAAATGATGCTG
>Ga0326728_10008884_pt1 | contig 24560 bp, 25 predicted proteins | sample MB3enrmetagenome_FD_207602 | JGI IMG/M metagenome (GOLD analysis project Ga0326728, IMG submission 207602) | Lab enriched peat soil microbial communities from McLean, Ithaca, NY, United States - MB31MN | ecosystem: Environmental > Terrestrial > Soil > Wetlands > Peat | place: USA: New York... | reverse complement strand
GAGCATCCGACGGCAACAGTACCGGTTCAGTCCGAGCGCGTCCAGCACGGCGCCCGCGGGCTCGCCGCGGGCGGTCCGCTCGCGGTACTCGTCCCAGTGCTGCCCGATGACCGCCCCGCAGGTGAAGCAGCGGACCGGCACCATCATCGTCATCGGTCGAGCACCTCCCTTTTCAGCGGTATGACTTCTGCCGGCGCTTGCGGGCCCCGCGACCGCCGGGGCGCTTCGGCAGCTTGCGGCGCGGGTCGTTCACGAGAAGCGAGCGGTCGTAGCGCTTGAACATCTCCTTGAGCTGGTCGTCCTTGAGCCAGACGATCAGGCCGCGGGCCACCGCCGTCCGGGCCGCCGAGGCCTGGCCGACATACCCTCCACCCGCCGCCTGGACGGAGATGTCGAGGTTCTTCGCGCGGTCGCCGACCATGAGGAGCGGCTCCTGGACCTTCTGGCGAATGATCTCGGGTTCGACGAGCTCGAGCGGACGGTCGTTGAACCGGACCCGGCCCGCCCCCTTGCGCACGGTGGCACGGGCGACCGCCGCCTTGCGCTTCCCCGTGGCGAGGACGATCTGGGGGGCCTTCATGCGCGGGCCCCCAGGAGCCGGGTAATCTCGGCGAGCGTGACGGGCGGTCGGAGGGTGGGACGGGCCTTCGCGCCCTCGAGCGTCTCGGTGGGATGCCCCGAGAGCTCGGGGGGAACGCCGATGTGGACCTTGAGGCGGCGGAACGCGACCTTGCCGCGGGTCTGGAGGTGCGGGAGCATGCCGCGGACGGTGCGGCGGAAGATGCGGTCGGCGTACCGGGGGAAGTGCGGCCCGCTGCGCACCGAGCCGCGGGCGCGGGCCTCCGTGTAGTGGGCGACCACCTGAGACCGCCCGCCCGAGACCACGGCCTTCTCCGCGTTCACCACGACGATCGTCTCGCCGTTGAGGAGGCGCTTAGCGATCAAGCTCGCGGCCCGCCCGAGGATGAGACCGCTCGCGTCGACGACCGTGGCGGACGGTGCCGGTTCGCTAGGCAAAGAGACGCACCCCCGCCCCGTCGGGCTTCGTCTTGAGCAGGTCGTGGACCGTGATCGCGACGCCGCCGGCCGCGTGGACCTTCGCGCGGGCCTCCTTCGAGTAGGCGAAGGCGGCGACGGTGAGCTTCTTCGAGAGGCGCCCTTCGGACAAGAGCTTCCCCGGGACGATGACCGTCTCTCCGGCCTCGGTCAACCGCTCAAGATGGCCCACGTTCACGGGGACCACGCGGTGGCGGGGACGCTCGAGCTGGTCGGCGACCGACGCCCAGATCGGCGCCTGGTGCGAGCGCGCCGCCCGGCGCAGCTCCACGATGAGCCGGACGAGCTCGGAATTCTCCTTAGGAATGGGATGGGCCATGCGCGGAAGGCCCTCGACCCGGGTGGCTCATATAAGCGTTGCCGCCGGGAACGATGACGCAACGCCGCGCCGTCGCCGCCGGACGTCCGGTACGCGTTCGGCGCACTTCCATTACCGGCCAACGGTTAAATACGCCCCCCCGCCATCGGCGCTCGAGGCCCTCCCTATGCGCAAGTTCCTCACCGAACTCCGAGGAAAGACCGTGATGACGAACGACGGCCAGATCCTGGGCATGATCGACAACTTCGTCGTCGACACGCTGACGGGCGGGATCGCTCACGTCCTCGTGACGCCGAGCGAGGACGTTGAGCAGCGCCTCTTCCAGAGCGACGCGTCGGGCCGGCTTGTGCTCCCCTTCAAGAGCATGCGAGCGGTCAAGGACGTCGTCGTGATGGACATTGGGAAGTAACCCGTCCGAGTCCCCGCTCGTTTCGGTCGTCATCACCGTTCGCAACGAGGCGCTGCACATCGACCAGCTCCTCGAGAGCCTGCTCCGCCAGGACGGTCCGTTCGAGGTCGTCCTCGTCGACTCGGAGAGCCGCGACGGCACGCGGGAGAGGGCCGAGGCGTTCGCCGCGCGCCATCCCGGTGTCCTCCGCGTCTTCGAGCGAGAAGGCTCGCGGGGGATCGGCCGGAACGCGGGCGTCCATGAGGCCCGCGGGGAGTTCGTCGCGTTCATTGACGGGGACTGCTACGCGGACCCCGACTGGCTGAAGCAGCTGCGCACAGGGCTCGCCGCGTCCCCCGTGGTGGCCGGCCGCACGGTCGTCGTGGGAAAGCACCGTTACGGCCAGCTCGAGAGGGTCGAGCTGCTGCAGAAGGGGTTCGACGTCACCTTCCCGTCGTGCAACCTCGCCTACCGAAGGGAGCTGTTCAACGGTCTCGGGGGGTTCGATACGCGGTTCATCACCGCGGAGGACATCGACCTCAACATGCGGGCCGTGCAGGTCGGGGCCACCATTGCCTACCGGCCGGAGGCGGTCGTGTACCACCACATGCGCACGACGTTCCTGCGGTTCCTCATCCAGGCGTTCTGGAACGGCTACGGCCGAAAGCAGCTCACCGAGAAGCACGGGAGCCTGTGGGGTCGCTACCGCGTCCGACGGTTGATCACGGACCAGCGCGGGATCATGGCCTGGGTCCGGCTCACGGCGGCGCTCGCCGGGTACACCACCCGCGTCGCCACCGGAGGGAAGCGGCGGCTAGGTCGCGAGACCGCCGGTCAGAGCCGGAACGCGGTGGCGAGCTGAACGAAAGGTGTCGGGGCGCAGCGGTCGGTCCGACCGGCAGGCTGCCTTAGTTCGCCTTCAGGAGGTCGGCGACCTTCACGACCTCGGCGAGGACCTTCGTCAGGTCCGCGGTCTGGTCGACGACGGCGACGAGGAGCGCCTTCTTGCCGCTCCCCACGATGATCGTCTTGGAATCGTTCCCCTCGATCACGATCCGCTCGGGAGGGGCCCGGTTGAGCTCGGTGTTGGCGGTGGCGGCCGCCCCGAGGATGGTGGCGCACATGATCGCGAACGTCTCGGTGTAGACTCCCGTGGGCACGTCCGCGTAGAGGACCAGGCCGTCCCGGGAGACCAGGGCGGTCGCGATCCCGCCGATGCGGGTCTTGAGGTCCTTAACGACTGCGCCCACGTTCCCCGTCGCCATCATTTCTTTTCCCTCCTTAGAGCTCCTCGATCCGGAAGCGGCACTCGGAGGGCCCGGTGCTGGAGCACATCTCCTCTGTGCATTTAACGCGCCCCCCCTTAAAACGTTCGTAGAACTCGCGAAGGATGCCTCGGAGACGGTGGCAGGTCGGGATGTCGCTCTGGGCGACCTCGATCGACCCTTTCACGATCACGTCCGGCTCGGCGAACGTGATCTCCTCGACCCATCCCCGCTCCTTGAGCAGGTGGGCGAGCCGGTCGAAGTAATGCGCCCGGTCCTTGAGCGCCTCCTCGGCCATCGCGGAGCCGATGACCGACCCCTCTTTGAAGAACAACCCGTGACACGCATGCGACATCACGCTCTCGTAGAGTTCCATGATCTGGTGGAGCTCGGACTGGTCAAGCTTGACGGATCGCATGGACAGGGGCCGCACCAGCGTGCTCTGTATATATGTTATCAGTCGAACGGCGCCGGGTCGCCCGGTTACTCTCCTTCGGTCCCCTCGGCCCCTTCCGTCTCGGGCGGGGAGCCCCCAGCCGCGAGCGCGGCCTCCAGGGAGTCGAGTGTGGTCAACCGCCCGGTGAGCACCTTCGGCCAGGCGTCCCGCCGGTCGAGCAGCACGGACGGTAGGCCGGCGCGCGCGGCGGCCCGTACATCGCTCCAGAAGAGGTCGCCAACGTAGGCGACCCGGTCAGGGGAGGTCCCTAGCGTCTCGGCCGCGGCCCGGAACGCGGCGCGGTCCGGGACGCACGGCCCGGGAGCGTCGCCCGAGCCGATCAGGAGGGCCTCGGGAAGGCCGCATCGGTGGAGGAGCCATCGAGCGGATTCGGAGGGAAGGGGGGTGATCGTTCCCAGCTGGAGGCCGCGCGCCCGCAGACGCTCGAGGGCGCTCGGAACGTCCGCATACCGTTCGACCTCGCCCGCGGGTCGCAGGAACCTGCGGACGACCGCCTCCGTCTCGTCCGGGGAGAGGGGATGTCCCGCGACGGTGGCCAGGGTGTTCGCGAGGTGGTCCCGGAGGGCCTCCGGGTCGGCCGGAGGGGCCTTCCCGGTCAGCCCCTGCCAGCGGCGCCGGTCCCAGGTCTTGAGGGCCCGTCGGACGGCGGCCTTCACGCGGCGTTCGCCCAGCACCGGACCCTGGGGTCGCCAGGCCCACTGCCAGGCCGCCGGCGTCTGGAACGGGACGAGCACGTCGTCCAGGTCAAAGAGGATGGCGTCGACCTCGTGCGGGCCGTAGGAGAGCGTCACGGTCGTTGCCCAAGGGGCCTACGGACGCCCGCTCTTCTGGAGCTCGAGCAGGTCCTCGGTGGAAACCTTCTCGCCCTTCTTCAGGCGGGCGAGGAAATCCTCTTCCTTCGGCGGTTCGGCCTCCCCCCACGTCTGGGGTGCCCGGCCGCCGCGGGCAGCGTAGAGCATCTTCTCGATGTCGCGGACCTCCTCGATCGCCGCGATGTGGGCACGGTGGGCCTCGTCGGCCTGGGCCTTCACCTCGAGGAGGTGCGTCTGGACCTCGTCCGCCTGGCGCCGGAGCGCGTCCACGGACTCGTAGAGGGCGACCATCGCCTCGTGCTCGCGCTGGGCGTCCTCGGCGAACTTCCCCACGGCCGTATGGTGGGCCTCCGCCTCCGTGCGCGCCTCGGCGAACTCCTTGAGCGTCTGCTCGACCTCGGGGTCCTGGCGCAGCTGCTCCTCCTGCTCCCGGATCCCGGCCTCGAGGCGCTTCATCTCCTCGATCAGCCGCTTCTCCTGCTCGCCGGTGAGCGCGGTGGTCATGTGGCGGAACTCGAGCTCCTTGAGCTCCTTGCGGAGGCGCCAGACCGGGACCGCTCCCGGCCGCGGCTGGCGGGTACGCTTCAGCTCCTGGACCTTGTCCCCGAGCTCCTGGAACTTGTGGTTCCACTCCTCGCGCAGGCGCTTCTCCTCGCGGACCTGCGCGTTGAACGTGTCGCGAAGCCGCCGGTGGTCCTGCGCCTCGGCGCTCTTGTCGTGCAACTCGTCCAGGATACGGGACCGGGTCTCCGCCGTCGTTCGGGCCTCGGCGTTCAGCCGGTCGCGCTTGGCGCGCGACTCGTCGGCCTTCGCGTTGGATTCAGCCCGCTTCCGTTCAAGTTCTTCGATTGCGTCGTCGGTCAAGGCCACCGTTCCGCCGTAGGAGCACGTCCCGGGTCGGGGAAGGTTTCGACAGAAGTGCGCGATATAAAGGCTTCCGCGAGAGGCGGACCGTGCTTTCTCCTGCCGCGTCAGTCTAATAACCCGCACTCCCGATGATTTGGCCCGTGGACGAGGTCGGCCGCATCTACGGTGACGTAGGGCTGGGGATGTTCCATCTCAGCCTCTCCCAGCCGGTCGAGCGGGGGGAGTACCTGGCGGTCGATGACGAGCTCCACGGCAAGGTCCTCTGCCAGTTGGACGACCTGAAGCGCAAGAGCGACCTCGGGCTCGAGGCGGCCGGCGCCTTGAAGCCGACGGAGGAGGCGCCGATCCATGAGAACCTCCTCGGGCTGGTCCGCATCATCGGCTACCGGGACCCTCGGGGGATCGTGAAGATCCCGACCATCCCGTTCCGACCGGGCGCCCACGTCTACCGGGCCGACGAACCGCTCATCGCCGAGGTGCTCGGCCTCAAGCACCGGCCGAACTCGGGCGCGTACGTGGGGCTGCTACGGAACCACGGGATCCACGTCGAGCTCGACATCAACCAGCTCGTCCAGCGGCACGTGAGCGTGCTCGCGAAGACCGGCGGCGGGAAGAGCTACCTGCTCGGCGTACTCATCGAGGAGCTCCTCCGCCATCGGGTGACGTGCGTCATCGTCGACCCACACGGGGAGTACGGCTCGCTCCGCTTCTCCGCGGAGCCGAACGGCGGGAACGCGCGGTTCGGCGTCTCCGCCCAGGGCTTCGCCAAGCAGGTCCGGGAGTTCTCGCCCGACGCCACGATCAATCCGGGGGCGAAGCCGCTCACGTTCTCTCTGCACCACCTCGACCCGCGCGAGCTCCTGGTGTTCATGGGGCTGACGAACATCAAGTCCTACCTTCCCCCCCTGAAGCAGATCATCGAACGCGTCAGCGTGGCCACGCCCGACTTCACGGTCCATGACCTCGTCCGCGCGGCCGAGGCGGGAGAAGGGGCGGTCGCGGAGATGCTCCACGAGCGGCTCGAGTACGTGGAGCAGACGAAGCTCCTCGGTCCCCAGGGGACGAGCCTGAGCGAGCTCGTGAAGGAGGGCGAGGCGACCCTCATCAACCTGCGCGGGACCGCGCCGGACGTCCAGGAGCTCGTCGTCGCCCGGATCGCGTCGACCCTGTTCGATAACCGGAAGAGGGGGAAGATCCCGCCCCTGTTCCTGGTCATCGAGGAGGCGCACAACTTCGCCCCGCAGCAGGGTCAGGTGACGAGCTCGCGGATCTTGAAGAACATCGCGAGCGAGGGACGGAAGTTCGGCCTCGGTCTGTGCGTCGTCACGCAACGCGCGGCCCGCATCGACAAGAACGTCCTCTCCCAGTGCAACACCCAGCTGATCCTCCAGGTCACGAACCCCCTCGACCTGAAGGCGATCACCCAGTCGATCGAGGGGCTCACGAACGGGATGACCGAGATGATCCAGTCGCTCCCGGTCGGGGTGGCCCTCATCACCGGCGGGGGGTACCACACCCCCCTCTTCTGCGAGGTCCGCCCGCGCTCCACCCGCCACGGCGGAGAGAGCGTCCAGATCGTCGCGGCGTGACGGCGACCCCGAACGGGCCCGGGAACCGCTAGGCGCGCGCCCCGGCACGCCGTGGCCCAGCGTCCGAGGGGTGCGTCGGCCTTCGCGGAGACCTACCCTTCTTCTAGCCTCGCGGAGGAGCGGTCTCCAGGTAGCGCGTCACGAGACGGACCGCGAACCCGGTCGCGCCGGCGTTCTGGTAGGAGGGCTGCCACTTCCGCGTCTTGCCGGTGGTGTACGCCGGCCCGGCGATGTCGAGGTGGGCCCACGGGGTCGTCCCCACGAACGTCTCGAGGAACGCGGCCGCGGTGAGCATGCCGGCGACCGCCAGCTCGGTCGAGTTGCGGACGTCCGCGACGTCGCTCTTCACGAGCTCCCGGTGGTAGTCGGTGAGCGGCATCTGCCAGAGCGGCTCGCCCGTCGACGCCGCCGCAAGGAGGAGCCCCTGCGCGAGCTTCTCGTCGTTCGACATGAGGCCGGCGGTGTCGTCGCCGAGCGCCACGACCTGGGCTCCGGTGAGCGTCGCGAGGTCGATGACCTCGTCGGGGTGGTACTGCTTCACCACGAAGCCGAGCCCGTCCGAGAGCACGACGCGGCCCTCGGCGTCGGTGTTGAGGACCTCGATCGTCTTCCCGTTGAAGGTGCGGACGACGTCGCCCGGCCGGTAGGAGGTTCCGCTCGGGACGTTCTCCGCGCAGCACATGACCCCGATCACCCGGGGCGGGACCTTGAGGGTCGCCGCGGCCCGCAGGATGCCGAGGACGGCGACCGCGCCCGACTTGTCGAACTTCATCTCCTGCATGCTGAGCGCGGGCTTGATCGAGATGCCGCCCGAGTCGAACGTGATCCCCTTGCCGACCACGGCGACCGTACGACCCCGACGGGCCCCGCCGGGATACTCCAGGACGACCATACGCGGCGGGTGGGAGGTCGAGCCGCCGCCGACCGCGAGAATACCGCCACAGCCCATCTCGGCGAGCTTCTTCTCGTCGAAGACCGCGACCTTCAGGCCGAACTCCTTGCCGAGCGCGAGCGCCTCCTCCGCGAGGCGCTGGGGGGAGGCCGTGTCGGCCGGGAGGTTCGCGATGTCGCGGGTCCACACGACGACGTCCGCGAGGGCCGCCTCGTCGGAGACGACCTTCTTGAGGGCCGCCTCGTCCCGCGAGAACTCCTCGCCGAGGTGGATGCTCGCGTCCTCGACAGCGCCCTCGCTCGTCGACTTGTACTTCTGGAACTCGTAGTTGCCGAGGATGGCCCCGTCCGTGATCGCGGCGACCGCGGCCTCGCTCCGCACGCTGTCGGCGACGAACGAGCTCAGCCGGTACGCCACCGTCCGGGCCCCTTTCCCCTTGAAGCCACGGACCACCTCGGCCGCCGCCCGCCGAACGACGTCGGCGTCGTACTTGCCGTGCGGACCGAGCCCGATGAGGGCGATGCGGCCCTTGCCGTCGGGCCGGTGGAAGACCGTGAGCTCCTTGCGCTTCCCCTTGATCTCCTTGCGGGCCCAAGCGGCCTTGACGAGCCCGTGGGTGGCCTCGTCCTCCTTCTGGAGCGTCCGGGGGAACGTGTCGTCCTTCTCGGCGCGCTCGAAGACGCCGCTCGCCGTCACATCCGCCGCGGCTGTCAGGCCGTCGCGACGGTCGACCTGGACCTTCATGGTCCCCCGGTCGGCCTAGCCCTAGAACGAGGGTCGGATCTTCTGGCGGTCGATGCGGATTCCGGCGGGCGTGATGGCGAGCAGGTTCTTTGCGATACCAGCGACATCGCCACCCGTATCCTTCGCGATGTTCTTGAGGTCGATGCTCATCCGCTTCACAGCCATTTGGTCGTTCGAGATCGAGGTATAGTCGAGCAGGATGATGTCGCCCTGGTAGGCGAGCTTCGAGATCCCGTGGAGGTCCTCGAAGCGGATGATCTCCGCCAGCCGGACGGTCCCCTTCTGACCGGCGAGCGCGCCGGCCTCGTCCTCGAAGTTCATCGCGCCGAGGTCGAGGAACGTCCCTTCTTCCAGTGTATCGGACCCGTGGTGTCGCCGGAGAATGCCGCTTTTGCTCATGGAGGAGTGCCCCCGCTTCCGAGAGCCTCGACGGAGAGGTTGCTTCTTAAGGCTATTGTTCCACGGAGCCGCCGACGTCCTCCGTTGGGCCCCCGCTCGGCGGGTCGGAGGCGCGACGCGGGAACCGAAGGCAGAACGTGACCCGGTAGAGGTCCTGGCCGTTCTTGCGGCCGACCAGGCTCGACGACTCCTTGAGGGACGCCCCGAAACGCTGCTTCGCAAGCTTGGCGACGGCCCGGGCCGCGAGCGTGTCGGTGAAGAAGCAGTTCCATCCCTCGGGGAGCTCCTCGCGCCAGGAGACGGCCGCCCGCCAGTCCGGACGCATCTCCCGGACGAGGCGTGTCCATTCCTCCGCGAGCCGGGCCCGCAGGGCGACCGGTTTCTCGGTCGGTCCGTCGGCGGGGCCGCGGAGCTGGATGGTCGCGGTGTAGTACCGACCGCTCTTGCGGCTACACTCCGGGCAGGTCGTGTGGACGGTCCGCACGGAGAGCGGCACGTCGACGTCCCGCTCGATCCCGCGGAAGCGCACCCGGGCGTGGCCGACGAGCTCGCGGACGGTGGCCGTGACCACGGTCTCCTCCCACTCGACCCGTCGGACCCCCACCTCGTCGTGCACCTCGAGGAACGGGGAGAGGTCCTCCGCGGTCAAGACCTGGCTCGAGCCGGCCCGCTCCCAGTGCGCGCCGCGCTTCCGGGCGCCACAGGTCGGGCAGACGGTCACCTCGGCCCGCTTGGGGGCGGAAAGAAGGGTCGTCCGGTCGGCGGCGCACTCGGCGCACACGCCATCGACGAGCGGCCGGCCCGTCGCGCCGCAGACGACACAGAACTCCCCTTCGCTCATGGTCCGCGGTCCGTAGAGGAGAAGAAGCACCACCCGTCCACGTAAGGTTCGCGGTCGGCCCTTCGGAGGCCGCCCCTACCCGCTCATCGCGATGATCTCGGCGTGCGGGACCCCTCCGAGGGTTCCGACCCCCTCGGCGGCCACGAACCCGCCCTCCGCGGCGAGCTTGAGCACCCGCTCGCCGAGAAGGTTCGCGATCGTCGCCCGCTGAAGGGCCCAGATGAGCTCCTCTCGGGAGACCCGTCGCTCCCCGTAGAACTGGGCCGTCACCTTGACCGTGCGGCCCTTGTCGCCCACGGGGAGGTCCCGGCCGAGGAGGTCCGCGTCGCAGGCGGCCACCACGAACTCCGAGCGGACCCGATGGACCCGCATCACCACCCCATCGTCGTCCACGCGCCCGCCTCCCGCGTTCGTTCCCGCAGGACCGGCAGGGGATAAAGCGGGTACCGGGGCGAGGTCGCTTAGAAGCGGACGAGCTGGTACTGGTTCGGCCGCGGCTCGATGATCTCGCCCTGGTTACGCATCGTCTGGAGGATCGAGTCCGCGTGCGCCATCGAGATGTGCGACTTCTCAGCCGCCTCGTGGTACTGCTCGATCGTGAAGGTGCCGCCCGGCTGCTCCTGGAGGTCGCGCATGATCCGCATCGCGATGTCCATGCGCTCGCGCTGGCTGTGGCTGACGCCGGTCTGGGTGAGGTCGATGTCGAGCTTCCCCTCCTCCGTCATCGAGACGCGCTTCAGGAAGCTCTGCATGACGTGGATCGCCCGTTCGGCGTCCTCTACGGCCACCTCGCTGGAGAGACGGGCCCGCGCCGCCGCCTCGCTGAGCCGAACGAGCGCCTCGAGCTGCCGCGCCGTGATCGGCACGGGGGCGTTCGGCTCCTCGCCCTGCCGACGGACCTCGACGTAGTAGTTCTCGATCGCGTCGAGCGCCGCCTGGCTGAGGGTCGGACGGACCGTGCGGCGGGCGAACGCGATGTACTTCTTGAGCAGGTCGGGGGGGAACGGGGAGCCTCCCGGGCCCGCGAACTCCGCAAAGGTTCCCGGGTGTTCGACCTCGCGGTGGGAGGCAAGGATCTTGTTGGCGAGGAGGCGGTCCTTCCGCTGGTCCGGAACGTCCCGGATCGAGAAGATCACGTCGAACCGGGAGAGGAGCGTGGGCGGAAGGTCGAGCTGCTCGGCGATCGTCCGGTCGTTCGTGAACCGGCCCCACTTCGGGTTCGCCGCGGCGAGGACGGGGCATCGGGCGTTGAGGGTCGAGGTGATCCCGGCCTTGGCGATCGACACGGTGCCCTGCTCGAGCGTCTCGTGCATCGCCGAGCGGTCCTCGGGGCTCATCTTGTCGAGCTCGTCGATCATCGCCATCCCGCCGTCGGCGAGGACCAACATGCCCGCCTCGAGCACCCAGCGGCCGCCCGCAAAGTCGTCCTTCACGGCGGCGGCCGTGAGCCCGGCGGCGGTCGCACCCTTGCCCGAGGTGTAGATCCCCCGCGGGGCCACCTCCGAGATGTACCGGAGGAGCTGGCTCTTCGCGGTACCGGGGTCGCCGACCAAGAGGACGTGAATGTCGCCGCGCACGCGGACCCCGTCCGCGTGCTTCTTCTCGACCCCGCCGAAGAGCTGGAGCGCGATCGCCTCCTTCTCCTCCTCCATCCCCTTGATGGTCGGTGCGAGGGAGAGAACGATCTTGTCGACGACCGTGGGGTCGCCGCGGAACTGCTCGATGAGCCGGATGTCCTCCGGCGTCATCTCGATCTCCTCGTACTCGCGGGTCTTCGATTCGAAGGAGTTGCCGAGGACCATCAGGTCGAACGTGGTGTTCCGGACGACACCGCCGCGCGAGGCGGACGCCCGCTGGAAGCTCTTCAGGACCCCGTTGAGGACGATCCGGTTGCCAGGGAGCACCTTTCCCGTGAGGTCCTCGGTGAGCAGCACCGAGAGCCCCTGCGGGTGGGCCCCGTGGCGGAGCGTCTCGGGATGCTCCTGGATCTCGACCCGCTGGGCGTCGACGTAGCTCGACTCCTCGGCGACCAACCGGAACCGCGTCCGACCCTGGGTCTTCCCGCAGCCGCCCTGCGCCTCCGGGCACTCGAGGGGCTCGCGGAAGATGAGGGACGTCTCGTCCTGCCGCTCGTGGAACTTCGTCCGGCACGCGACGCATTCGAACACCGCGTCCCGGATCTGGGGCCGCACCTCGGAGACCCGACGTACGATCCCGTCGAGCGCGACGAACCGGTTCAGGTCGGACTCCCGGATCGCTCGGATCGTCCGGTGCGCGGTCGTCGGGAGACCGATGACGCGCAGCCGAAGCTCCTCGGCCTCCGGCCCGGCGACCGGGAGGAGCTCCTTCATCGCCCGGATCCCCGCCCCGATGACCTCCTCGGGACGCTCGAGGAGGAGGTCGGCGAGCGGCGTGTCGGCGCCGTCCAAGACCGCGAACGGGACCTCGAGCGACCGCTCCTCGGGGAAACGGTCGTGGAGGTGGAGGATTCGGGGGCGGAACCCGGCCTCCTCGAGCACGGAGCCCCATCGGCTCTGGAGCTCGGGCGGCGCGGGGAGGGTCCTCTTGACAGCGACCATCGGACGAACTTCCTTCGCTACGGGTCGAGGCGGTAGCGGTCGCGGGGGAACAGGCGGGCCTCCCGTATATTGGAGAGCCCCGCGAGCACCTGCACCACCCGGTCGACGCCGAGCCCCCACCCACCGTGGGGAGGCATCCCGAACCGGAACGCTTCGAGGTACCCCGAGAACTTCTCCGGGTCGAGCCCGGCGGTGGCGATGTTCGCCTTCAACGGTGCGAGCCGGTGCTCCCTAGCGCCGCCGCTCGCGATCTCGAGCCCGCGGAAGTCGAGGTCGAAGTAGTAGGTGAGCCGGGGGTTCGCGTCCTGGCGCTGGGCGTAGAACGTCCCGTTCTTGATCGCCGTCGGAAAGTCGGTGATGAAGTAGAGCGGGACGCCGAGCTCGCGGTCGACGTGCTCGCCGATCGCCTTCTCGTCCTCGGTCCCGAGGTCCTCCTCGGAGCCGGGGCGGCCGAGCCACTCCATGCACTTCGTGAACGGGATCCTCGGGAACGGGGTCTTGGGCTCGGGGATCCGCTCGGCGAGCGCATTCCCCCGGCCCGCGAGGTCCTTCTTGGTCGTGACGAGCGCGTCGGCCACGATCCCCTCGAGAGCGGCACGCACGTCCTCCACGGAGTCGATGAACCCCATCTCCGCGTCCAGGCTCGAGAACTCGGTGATATGACGGACGGTGTCGGACGGTTCGGCCCGGAACGCGGGGGCGATCTCGAAGACGCGCTCGAAGCCCGCGCCGATGAGCATCTGCTTGTACAACTGCGGGCTCTGGGCGAGGTACGCGCGTCCGTCGAAGTAGTCGACCGCGAAGAGGGTCGCACCGCCTTCCGCCCCCTGGCGCAGCAGTTTCGGGGTGTCGACCTCGAGGAACCCCCGACGGACGAACGCCTCCCGGAATCCCGCGAGCAGGCTCGCTCGCAGCTCGAAGACGGCGCGCACCGCCGGCTTCCTCAGGTCGAGCACCCGGTGGTTGAGCCGGGTGTCGAGCTCGGCGCCCACCTTGTCGACGACCCCGAGCGGGAGGGGCACCTCGGCCCGGACGATGACCTCGACCGCCGTCGGGAGCAGCTCGACCCCCCGGTTCGCTCTCTCGGAGAGATGGACCGTCCCCTCGACCGCGACCACGGACTCGCGCGGAAGGTCGGCGAACAGCGCAAAGAACGCCGGGTCGCTCACGCCCTTCTTCAGCGTGACCTGGGTCGTACCCGACCCGTCCCGGACGAGGGCGAACGCGACGCCCCCGAGGGCCCGGTAATCCTCGAGGTGACCGGCGATCCGAACGGCGGCGCCGTCCAGCTCCTTGAGCTCACGCGAGAGCCGGCGCGACGGCGACAGGGGACGCGACCTCCTTGCGGGCCATGGCCGCCCGGATGAGCGCCATGTAGAGCGGGTGGGGCGCCTCCGGACGGGAAAGGAACTCGGGGTGGTACTGGACCCCCATGAAGAACGGGTGACCGGGCATCTCGAGGACCTCGACCCGACCGTCGACGCTCATCCCGCCGACCACGAGCCCCTTGCTCGCGAGCGGCTCGATGTACTTCGGGTTGATCTCGTAGCGGTGCCGGTGGCGCTCCCAGATCTCTCCCTTCCCGTAGAGGCCGGCGACCTTGGAACCCGGCGTCAGGATGATCCGCTGGGCGCCGAGACGCATCGTGCCCCCCAGAGCGTTGAGCCCCTTCTGCTCCTCGAGGATGCAGACGACCGGGTCGGGGGTCGCCGCATCGACCTCGGTCGTGTTCGCCTTCGGGAGCCCGAGGACGTTCCGCGCGGTCTCGATCGCCGCGAGCTGGAAGCCGTAGCAGATCCCCAGGTACGGAATGCCGCCGGTACGGGCCACCTCGACCGCACGGATCTTGCCTTCGGTGCCCCGCGAGCCGAAACCCCCGGGTACGATGACCGCGTCCGAGCGCTGGAGGCGGGCGAGGAGGGACGGGTTCTTCGGGATGTCCTCGGAGTCGTACCACTGCAGGCGGATCTCGACCCCGAGCGAACCCTGGCAGTGGTGGAACGCCTCGGAGTGCGAGAGGTAGGCGTCGCGCAGCTCGGTATACTTCCCGACGACCGCGACCTCGACCGAGCCCTCGCACCGCCGGTACGTGGCGAGGAACTCCTTCCACGCGGTGTAGTCCGGCGGCCGCTCGGGAAGGCCGAGGAGGCGGGTGAGGAGGGTTCCGACCCCCTGCGCCTCGAGAACGAGCGGGACCTCGTAGATGGTCGGCTGGTCCGCGACCGAGATCACGGCCTCGGGGGGAACGTCGCAGAAGAGCGAGATCTTCGCCTTGATGTCCGCCGTGATGGGCATCGGACCCCGGCAAATGATGACGTTCGGTCGGATCCCGATCGCCCGAAGCTCCCGGACGGAGTGCTGCGTCGGCTTCGTCTTCGGCTCGCCGACCGGTCCCACCACGGGAACGAGGGTGGTGTGGACGAACGCCATGTGGCCCTCGCCGAGCTCGTAGGAGAGCTCGCGCAGGGCCTCGAGGAACGGCATCGACTCGATGTCACCGACGGTCCCGCCCACCTCGACCAGAACGACCTCGGCGCCCGCGGCCTGAGCTACCTCCCGGATCGTCCGCTTGATCTCTCCCGTCACGTGCGGGATGATCTGGACGGTGTTGCCGAGGTAGTCGCCGCGCCGCTCCTTCTCGATGACGGAGCGGTAGATCTTCCCGGTCGTGAGGTTGTGCGTCCCCGCCATGTTCTGGCCGAGGAACCGCTCGTAGTTCCCGAGGTCCAGGTCGGCCTCGGTGCCGTCGTCGAGCACGAACACCTCGCCGTGCTGGTACGGGTTCATCGTGCCCGCGTCCACGTTGAGGTAGGGGTCGATCTTGACGATCGTGACGGAGATGCCGCGGGCCTTGAGGAGGCGGCCGAGCGAGGACGTCGTGATCCCCTTCCCCAGGCCGGAAATCACTCCACCGCTCACGACGATTACCTTCACAGAACCTCCGACTCGCCCGAGTAGGGGACCCTTCGCATAAAGTCTGTGGACCGGGTCCGGGCGCCGGCGCGGGAAGAACCGTCCCGACCCCCGACGGTCGGACTCAGAGCGGTACGCGCCGTCCCGAGGAGTCCCGGTGGAACGCGCCGAAATCGCGGACGCTTGCTAGACGCTCCGCCGGGAACACAGGCCCGTCCACGCAGACGTGGTACGGCCCGAGCGCGCAGGCGTCGCACATCCCGAGGGCGCACTTCATGTGCCGCTCCATCGAGCAGAACACGGGGACCGAACGGCGTTCGGCCTCGACGATCACCTTCTTCATCATCACTTCGGGGCCGCACGTCCAGACCGCATCGAACGGTTCGGCGGTGAGGAGGCGCTCGGCGACCAGCGTGACGAACCCCTTCGTGCCCTCCGAGCCGTCGTCCGTGGCGACCTCGACCCGCGCCCCCATCGCGCGGAACCGCTCCCGGAACAGGAGCTCGGGAGCCCGGGTGGCTCCGAGGGCCACGGTCACGGCGCTACCGGCCGCGCGAGCCCGCTCCGCAGCCGGGGCGAGAGCCGCCGACCCGGACCCGCCGCTCACGACCAGGATCCTCTTCGGGGAGGTGTCCACGTGGTTCCCGTAGGGTCCGCGGACCCCGACCAGGTCGCCCGGACGGATCGCCTGCGCCCGCCGGGTCGTTCCCCCGATGGCCTTGATGGTGACCCCCTTCGAGGGGCCGTCCGTGTAGGAGAGCGACATCGGGAGCTCGTCGTCCCCCGGAAGCCAGAGCATGACGAACTGACCGGGGTCGGCGGCCGCCGGGAACGGGAATCGCAGGGTCACCGTCGAAGGGGTCTCGAGGACCCTCTCCGTCACCGCCACGACCGAGCGCACGACATCGACCTAGCGCTCTGGCGATATAGCGGCTCGGGCGGCCCGGGGGACGAGAGCGCTAGTCCGGCGGGACCGAATGCGCCCGGTGCGCGACGCCGACCGCGTCCTCGACCCGGGCGAACCCGAGCTCGTCGAGGAGGCGGGAGAGGTCCTGGGCCAACCGCCCGAACACCTCCACGCCGTCGAACGTCACCTGGGTCCCCACCTCGAGCGCACGGGCGCCGGCCATCACGTACTCGAGGGCGTCCTGTGCGTTCGCGATGCCCCCAACACCGATCACCGGGATCGAAACCTTCTCGAAGATCTGCCAGACGCACGCGAGCCCGACCGGCTTGACCGCCGGCCCGCTGAGCCCGCCGAGACCGTGCGAGAGGACCGGACGACGAAGCCGCACGTCGATGGCGAGCGCGCGCAGCGTGTTGATCGCGCTGACCGCCGCCGCGCCCCCCCGCTCGGCCGCGACGGCGAGGGCCGCCGGGTCGCCCGTGTTCGGGGTGATCTTCGCGATGACGGGGATGGTGACCGCCTTCGTCACGGCCCGGACGACCTTCTCCACGTCCGCCGGGGTACCTCCGACCTCGGTCCCGAACCCCTGGGCGTGAGGGCAGCTCAGGTTGAGCTCGAGCGCGGAAACGCCCGTGGCCGCCATCCGAACGGCGAGCCGTGCGAACTCCTCCGGGTCCCCGGCGAAGATGGAGCCGATGACGGTCGCTCCCGCGTGAAGGGCGATCCCGACCTCCCGCGGGTACTCCTCGATCCCCGGGTTCGGGAGCCCCATCGCGTTGAGGAGACCCCAACGCTCGTAGGTCTCGATGGTCGGGTTCGCGTACCCCGGGCGGGGAACCGAGCCGACCGACTTCGTGATGACGCCGCCGGCACCGGCGTTCCACGCCCCTGCGAGCGACTCCCCGCTCTCGCCCCAGACCCCCGACGCCAGGAGGAACGGGTTGCGGAGGGTCACTCCGGCGCAGCGGACCGCGAGCTCGGCCACGGTTCGCGGGACGGGTGGTGGCCTTAAATCGCCTCGCCCGGATGCTCCGAAGGCCATGCATCTCGAACGGCTTACGAACGCCGCCCGGGAGGCGCTCGAGAGGGCGTTCCAGCGGGCCGCGGAGCTCCGCCACCCGGCCGTGGAGCCCGACCACCTGCTCTCGGCGCTGCTCGACGCTCCCGAGAGCCCGGCCGCCGCGATCCTCGGGGGGCTCAACGTGCCGGTCGACCGCGTCACCGCGCGCATCTCCGAGCGGCTGAAGGGACTCCCCACCGCGGACCGCGTGGCACCGTCCGACCAGTACATCTCCCGCGACCTCTCCAAGGTGATGGACGCCGCCGAGGCGGAGGCTGAGAAGCGGAAGGACCGCTACACGACCGCCGACGAGCTCCTGCTCGGCCTGCTCTCGGTCCCCTCCCCCGCCCGCGAGCTCCTGGAAGAGTTCGGGGTCCGCCGGGCCGCGGTCGAGGCCGCCCTCCAGGACGTCCGCGGGTCGGACCACCCCGTGGAGAGCCGTACGGAGGAGGCCCAGTATCGGGCCCTCGAGAAGTACGGGAAGGACCTCACCTCGCTCGCCCGCGACCGGAAGCTCGACCCGGTGATCGGTCGGGACGACGAGATCCGCCGCGTGATCCAGATCCTCTCCCGTCGGACGAAGAACAACCCGGTCCTCGTCGGCGAACCGGGAGTGGGGAAGACCGCGGTCGTCGAAGGCCTCGCCCAGCGGATCGTGACGAAGGACGTCCCGGAATCCCTTCGGGAGCGGCGCATCGTCACGCTCGACCTGGGGAGCCTCCTCGCCGGCGCGAAGTTCCGCGGCGAGTTCGAGGAGCGGATCAAGGCCGTGCTCAAGGAGGTCGAGCGCTCCGAGGGGCAGGTGATCCTGTTCATCGACGAGCTCCACACGCTCGTGCACGCGGGGGCCACCGAGGGGGGGGCCCTCGATGCGTCGAACCTGCTCAAGCCGGCGCTCGCGCGCGGCACCCTCCACTGTATCGGCGCGACGACGACCCAGGAGTACCGGCGGTACATCGAGAAGGACGCGGCCCTCGAACGGCGGTTCCAGCCGGTCATGGTCTCCGAACCGAGCGTCGAGGACACGATCTCGATCCTGCGCGGCCTTCGGGAGCGCTACGAGCTCCACCACGGGGTCCGGATCCGCGATTCCGCGCTGGTCGCGGCCGCGACCCTCTCGGCCCGTTACATCGCCGACCGGCATCTTCCGGACAAGGCGATCGACGCGATCGACGAGGCCGCGTCGATGGTGCGGCTCACCCTCGATTCGCGTCCGAGCGAGCTCGACCAGCTCTCTCGCCGCATCCGGCAGCTCGAGATCGAGCGGACCGCGCTCGCCCGGGAGAAGGACGCGTCGAGCCGGGAGCGCCTCAAGGCCCTCGACAAGGAGCTCGCGAACCTGAAGGAGAAGGAGAAGGGCCTCCTCGCGCGCTGGCAAAGGGAGAAGGAGCACGTCGAGCGACTGAGGGCTCTGAGGGCGAAGCTCGACGAGGCGAAGGCGCAGGAAGAACAGGCGGAGCGCTCCGGCGACCTCGAGGCCGCCGCGCGGCTCCGGTACGGGACCGTCCCCGAGCTCCAGCAGCAGACGGAAGCGCTCACCAAGGAGGCCGAGGGCCCCTCGGCGGGAGGCATGCTCCGCGAGGAGGTCACCGAGGACGACGTCGCGCTCGTGGTGTCGAAGTGGAGCGGGGTGCCGGTCACCCGCCTCCTCCAAGGCGAGATGAAGCGACTCCTGACGATGGAGAGCGCCCTGAGAAAGCGCGTCGTCGGTCAGGACGAGGCGGTCGCGGCCGTCTCGAAGGCGGTCCGACGGTCGCGCTCGGGCCTCGGCGACCCGAACCGGCCGATGGGCACGTTCCTGTTCATCGGCCCGACGGGCGTCGGGAAGACCGAGCTCGCGAAGGCGCTCGCCGACTTCCTCTTTCACTCCGACAAGGCGCTCGTGCGCGTCGACATGAGCGAGTACATGGAGAAGCACACGGTAGCGCGGCTGATCGGCGCGCCCCCCGGCTACGTCGGCTACGAGGAGGGCGGTCAGCTCACCGAGGCCGTGCGGTCCCGCCCGTACACCGTCGTGCTCTTCGACGAGGTCGAGAAGGCCCACGCGGACGTCGTGAACGTCCTCCTGCAGCTGATGGACGACGGTCGCCTCACCGACGGCCAGGGCCGTACGGTCGACTTCCGCAACACGCTCGTCATCCTCACGAGCAACCTCGGCTCCGACCTGATCGCCGGCGCGCCCAGCGACGAGGAGCGGCGCAAGCTCCTCGAGCCGGCGCTCCGGGCCCAGTTCCGGCCGGAGTTCCTGAACCGCCTCGACGAGGTCGTGATCTTCCACGCCCTCACCGAGCCCGAGATCGAGGAGATCGTCGACCTCCAGCTCGCGCTGGTCACCAGCCGCCTCGAGGACCGGAGGGTCCACCTCAAGGCCACGCCCGCGGCCCGCTCCCTTTTGGCCTCCTCGGGCTTCGACCCCTCGTTCGGCGCGCGGCCGCTCAAACGGACGATCCAGCGGATGGTCGTCGACCCGCTCACCGCAAAGCTCCTCGCCGGAGAGGTGCGGGACGGAAGCGAGGTCACGGTCGACGCGAAGGACGGGGAGATCGTGCTCGCGGTATCGGGCCCTAAGACGGGAGGGAGAGCGTCGTGACGACCGGCGTCACCGTGGCGATCGTGGGGGCGCCCAACACGGCGAAAGAGCTCGGCAAGAAGGGGACCGAGTCGGACGTATCCCTCTTCAACTCCGTCACGGAAGGGCACGCGACCACCCTGGTCGAGCCGACCCAGTTCCCCGAGAAGTTCTCCCCGCTCCTCACCGCGCTCTCCATGGCCGACCGGTGCCTGCTCGTCGTGAGCGAGCTCACCCGGTCCGTCGCCGAGACGATCGCGACCGTCGAGCTCGCCGAAGCTCCCACGACGGTCGTGCTGGGCCCCGCCGTCGGAGAAGCGGAGCTCGCCCGCGCCCTCAAGGGCGGCCGGCTCGAAGGGGCCCCAAGGGTCCCCCTCGACCTCCCGAAGCTGCGGGAGCTCATCGACGGCTGGAAGGCGCCCCCCACCGAGGGGCCGGTGCTGGTCCCCATCGACCACGCCTTCCCCGTGAAGGGGGTCGGAGCGGTCGCCCTTGGGGTCGTGCGCCGGGGGACCCTTCACGCCCACGACCGGCTGCGGCTCTGGCCCACCGCGAAGGTCCTTGACATCCGCTCGATCCAGGTCCACGACATCGACCGACACGAGGCGGAGTGCGGCGAGCGCGTCGGGATCGCGCTCAAGGGGGTGGACGCGGACGAGCTCGCCCGCGGACAGGTCCTCGCGCCGGACGGTTCGCTCACCGAGGGGACCGAGGTCAAGGGCCCGTTTACGAAGTGCCGGTACTACCGCGGCGACGCCGCGGCCGGGGCGGCGGTCCATCTCTCCCACGGCCTGCAGGTCGTTCCCGCGGAGATCACCGGGATCGGCTCGGGTTCGGTGCGCGTGACCGCGGACCGACCGGTCGTCCGCATGCAGGGCGCGCCGGCCTACCTCGTCGACCTCTCGGTCCCTACGGGGCCCCGCCTCATCGGACGGTTCACCGTCGAGGGATGATCCCGGCGGGAGCCCGGGTCGGACTCCCGTTCCCAAGGGGTCGTCGGCCGTTCACGCGAACATCGTGACGGATTCCTTGCGGAGCTCTTCCTCGCCGACGACCTTCTCGATCGCGCGGTCGAAGTCCGCCGTCGTCACGCTGTCCCGCTCCTCGCGGATCGCCCACATGCCGGCCTCGGTGCAGATCGCTTTGATGTCCGCGCCGGTCGCGCCCTCGCACCGGTTCGCCAGCACCTCGAAGTCGATCGGTTCGTGGAGCGCCATGCCCCGGGTGTGGATCTTGAAGATCTCCGCACGCCCGCCGTAGGTCGGCACCGGGATCTCGATGATCCGGTCGAACCGGCCCGGCCGCAGGAGCGCATCGTCGAGGATATCCGGGCGGTTGGTCGCCGCGATGATCTTCACGTTCGCGAGCGGCTCGAACCCATCCATCTCGGCCAGGAGCTGCATCAGCGTCCGCTGGACCTCGCGGTCCCCGCTGGTCGCGACCTCGAGCCGCTTCGCGCCGATCGAGTCGACCTCGTCGATGAAGATGATCGTGGGCGCCTTCTGGCGGGCGAGCTCGAAGAGCTCGCGGACGAGCCGTGCCCCTTCCCCGATGTACTTCTGGACGAGCTCGCTGCCCACGAGGCGGATGAACGTCGCGTTCGTGTGGTGAGCGACCGCCTTCGCGATCATCGTCTTCCCGGTCCCGGGAGAGCCGATCAGCAGCACGCCCTTCGGGGGGTCGACGCCGACCTTCTTGTACAGCTCGGAGCGCAGGAGCGGGAACTCGACCGACTCGCGGATCTCCCGGATCTGGTCGGAGAGGCCCCCGATGTCCTCGTACGTCACGGGCGGCTTGTCGACGATCTCGCTCGCGGTCACGAGCGGGTCGAGGGACGCCGGCAGGACCCCCATGACCGCCAGGGTCTGCTTGTTGAGAGCGACACGGCTTCCCACCGTGATCTTCCCGTGCTCCACCGTCTCGGCGGAGTTCACGACGAAGTCGGGTCCGGTGGACGACTTCACGATCACGCGTCCGTCCGTGAGGACGTCCCGGACGCTGCCGACGATGAGCGGCGGGTAGCGCAGGCGGTCGAGCTCCGTCTTGAGCCGCTTGACCTCGCGCTGAAGGCGGAGGATCTCCGCCTCCATGTAGTGGCGCTCGCTCTCGACCCGCTTGATCGCCTCGGCGAGCTGCGCGTTCCTAAGCTCGAGGAAGCTGAGCCGGTCGAGCGTGTCATGCGGGGTCGCGGGCGCTTCGGGTTCGCTCATGGTTGTCCGTTCCGGCCTGGCACGACGTGGGTGCCAATCAATAGATGCGGGTCCGCTTATAACTCCGCGTGACTCAAATGCTGGGGCGAGGTCGATGACGGTCTCGCGTTCCCGTTCGGTCCGTGCGTTCGCCCCCGGCCACGTCACCGGGGTCTTCCGGCCCGACCTCGCGCACCGTGACCCGCGCGGCCGCGGCTCCGTGGGGGCCGGGGTGGTCCTCGAGCTCGGGGCCTGGGCCGAGGCCCGGTTCGTTCCGGGCCCGCGCCGTCGCGTTCGCGTTCTTGGTGACGGGCCCGGGCCGTGGCCCATCACCGAGGACGTGGCCCGGCGGATCGCCCCGGAAGAGCCGGGAACGCTGACCGTGCACGTCACCCACGAGCTCCCGGTCGGTCAGGGATTCGGAATGAGCGCCGCCGGCGCGCTCGCGACCGCGCTTGCGGTTGGCGCCCTCTCGGGCCACCCTCACGCGCACGCCGTCCGGGTCGCTCATCTCGCGGACCTCTTCGGAGGAGGCGGCCTCGGGGGCGTGGCCGCGATCCTCGGGGGCGGTCTCGAGGTCCGGACCCGGGCCGGCATCCCCCCGCTCGGGAGCGTCGTGCATCGACCGTTCCGGCCCGCGCTCCTGGTCGGGGTCGTGGGTCCGCCGATCCCCTCGCCCACCGTGCTCCGTGACCCCTCCGCGCTTCGACGTATCACCCGGGCCGCCCGCGGTTGGGAAGAGCTCGGTCGCGACCCCACTCCCGAACGGCTCTTCCGGTTCAGCGAGCGGTTCACGGACGTCGCCGGGCTGGCCTCGCCCGCCGTCGCACGGACGGTCCGTGCCCTTCGCCGCCAAGGCGCCTCGGCGTGTCAGGCGATGTTCGGGCAGAGCTTCTTCGCCCTGCCTGGGTCGGCTCCCGCGCGAACGGCCTGTCTCGACTGGCTGCGGGGGGAGGGGCTCCGCGCGGTCGAAATCCACGCCTCGGCGACGGGGGCCCGCGTCGCTCGTCCTCGTTCCGCCCGCGTTCCGCTCTCGAGCGCTAGCGGAACGCGCGCTCCGCAAGCCTTTTAGTGGGAGGCCCGTCTCGGCGGCTCCCATGACACGAAAGCCTGCCCGCATGTACCGCAAGGTCGAGGGGCAGGTGTACACTCGGCAGGAGTACATGGGCGGGATTCCGACGTGCCGGATCACCCAGTTCGATACCGGGAACCTTCGGACCCAGTTCCCGTTCAGCCTGACCCTCTCGGCCGAGGAAGCGGCTCAGGTCCGGGACATCGCCCTCGAGGCGGCGCGGGTCAGTGCGGTGCGGGTCCTGGAGAAGGCCGCGCCGAACGAGTTCCACCTCAAGGTTCGCTGCTTCCCGCACCAGATCCTGCGCGAGCACAAGATGGCGATGGGGGCCGGCGCCGACCGTATCTCGGACGGGATGCGCGGCGCGTTCGGAAAACCCGTCGGTCACGCCGTGCGCGCGCCCATCGGCGCGGAGCTTCTGACGGTGCACACGACCGAGGCGCACCTCGACGCGGCCAAGGAAGCGCTCCGCAAGGCCTCGCACAAACTGCCGATCCCGACGCGGCTCAGCATCACAGAGCGGGCTTCGTAGACGGGCGGGCGCGCACCACCAGCACCGGGCACGGTGCGTGGGCGACGAGCGCGGACGAGATGCTCCCGATCAAGAGGCGTCGGGTCGCGGACAACCCTCGGGAGCCGACCACGACGAGGTCGACGGGGTGCAGGTCGAGGAACGATAGGACCTCGTCCACGATCACGCCCTCGTGGCAGACCCCCGTGACGGCGCTGAGCCCGGCCTCCTGGGCCTGCTTCACCGCGGCGTCGACCAGGCTTCGGTACCGCGTCACCTGGCTTTCGGAGACCGGGGCCGAGGTGTACGGGCTCGTCGACGGCAAGTAGATCGGCACGATCGGGGCGACGGTGAGGATGGTCAGTTCGCTCGAGTACCGGGCCGAGAGGTCGATCGCCACCGCGAGCGCGTCCTGAGCGTTGGGCGAGCCATCGATGGCGACCAGGATGCGGGCGAACCGCGACGGCGACATGTCGAGCCGGAACGGGCGGAAAGGTACTTGGAACTTCCGAGAGGAGAGTTCCCGTCGGCCGTTTCAGCCCACGGGGGGGCTACGCAACCGTTTTTACGGGTGGCCCGCCTGAAGCCGAGCGCAAGGTGGACCACTTGGCTCCTGTTTGCAGTAATTGCGGCGCCACCGACTTCGTGTGGGCGAACGACCTCAAGACCGGCGGCCTGGGGGGCGGGTCGCTTTCCTTGCGGTCCCGAGGCGAGCTGTCGCTCGGAACCCGCATCTGCCGTGCCTGCGGTCACGCAGACCTGTTCCTGAAGGACCCGTCCGTCCTGCGTATGCCGCACACGTGGCGGCCGGGCGAGTTCACCCCGATACCGACGCGTCCAGCGGCGACGCCGACCCATCATCCCGGCCACCCCGCCCCGGCGCCCGCGCCGGCTTCCGCACCGGTCGCAAGGCCCATCGAGGTCCCGGCCCCGCCACCCCCGCCCCCCGCTCAGCAGGCTGCTCCTCCGCCTCCTCCTCCCCCTCCTCTCTATGAGGCCGCGCCTCCGTCCCCCCCGCCGGCTCCCGTCGCGGAGGAAGTAACCCCGGTCCCGTCCTGGACCCCTCCGGCCCGGGTACTGCCCCCCCCCCCCCCCACCCCAGTTTTAACGGGCGGGCCCCCCCCCGCGAAT
>Ga0326728_10008883_pt1 | contig 24560 bp, 21 predicted proteins | sample MB3enrmetagenome_FD_207602 | JGI IMG/M metagenome (GOLD analysis project Ga0326728, IMG submission 207602) | Lab enriched peat soil microbial communities from McLean, Ithaca, NY, United States - MB31MN | ecosystem: Environmental > Terrestrial > Soil > Wetlands > Peat | place: USA: New York... | reverse complement strand
CGACGAATCTCCTCTTGCAGGGCAGGAATTGCCATGACCGCATCGGGAATGGTCAGCGCTTTCATGCATAGATTATATGATCTCCCGATAAATATGTCCAATTATTAATGACGCTGCGTATAAAATAGTCAGGTTGCCTCGCCTCCCTTGGTGGCCGTCGCCTGCTAGGAAAAGTCTAACCTTAGGTCGAAACCTTCGCCGACCACTTCAGGGCAACTCATAAACCTTGATCTTGGCCTGCTGGCGCTCGGCCACCAGCCAGGATTGCACCAGCATCTGCCTCTTTTGCTCCAGGAACTGGGCCTGCAGCTTTTCCTTATTCTTCTGATACTCCGCCTGATCGGCGGCCCGGCGTTCTTTGAAGGCTAAAATATAGTAATTATCCTGCCAGGGGAGGGGCTGCTCCGCATAGGGCTGCTCTTTTGACAGCATAAAGGCGGCGCTGGTCAGGACTTCGGCCCCCGGCTGGCCGTTGAAACCCTCAAACCGGGTAAATAACTTGCTTTCTTTAACGGGAACGCCGGCCGCGGCCGCCACCTGGGTCAGGTTTTCGCCCTTCTTTAAACGAGCCAGCCAGCGGCCGGCTTCCTGTTCCGCCTCTTGCAGGGCCGTCTGCTTCTTTACCTGCTGGGCCACCTGATCCTTGATCTTCTCCAGGGGCGGGACCTGTTCCACCTGATATTCCAGGGATTTCATCACGACGTAGCCATCCGGCAGACTCACCACCCGGCTCACTTCCCCGGCCTTTAGCTGCAAGGCCGTCTGGTTGAAGGTCGGCAGCTCCCCTAATCCCGGCACCTGGTCCCCCGGGGCGAGCCAGGGGGTTTCTCCGGCCTTGACCTTATATTTCTTGGCAATCTCGGCTACGGTCTCCCGGACCAGGGCCGACCGGGCCTCCCGGGCCGCTTCCTGGGCCAGGGTCCTGGCCCGCCGCTCCCGGAGAAGGGCGCTCACCTTGGCCTCGGCCTCGGGGACCTTCTCGGTCTCCTTGATCTCCTCCACCTTGAGCAGGTAAATGCCCTGGGGCGTGTCGGCCCGACCCACCTGCCCGGCAGGCAGGCCGAAGGCGACCCGGTCCCATTCCGGGGGATGCTGGCCTCGCACCACCTCCCCCAGGTCTCCGCCCTTATCCCGGCTGGCGGGATCCTGGGATTGGGTCTGGGCCAGTTGGGCGAAGTCCGCGCCCCCCTGCAATTTCTCCAGCAATTCCTGGGCTTGCTTGCCCACGCTCTCCTTCTTGTTCTTGGCAGCTTCGGCCTTGGGCGGCAGGGGCAGCCAGATCTGCCGGACCCGGATCACCTTGGGCCGGGAAAATTCCGCCGGGTGTTCCTGGATGAAGGCTTCAACCTCCGCGGAAGAAACCTTGGCCTGCTCCAAAAAATCCTGGACCCGGAAATAGAGATAACTCACCCGGGCCCGGGCCGGCAGACGAAAAGCCGCTTGGTGCTCCTGATAATAGCGGGAGAGGTCGGCCGCGCTGGGATTCTGCTTGGCCAGGAATTTATCCGGCCTGAAGGCGAGATAACTGACCTGGACCGCATCCTTGCTTAGATGGTACATATCCAGGAGTTCGGCCTCGGAGACCTTGGCCAGGGAGGTCAGGTCCTCGAACATCTTCTTCATCTGGAGACGGCGGCGCTCCTGCGCCTCAAAATCGGTGGTCTTCAAGCGATTTCGGGAGAGCACCAGATAATAGAGCTGTTCGTCGAACCTGCCGCCCCGCTGGAAATAGGGGAGACGCTGAATCTCGTCCCGCAGTTCGGCGTCGCTCACCTTCAACCCCAGGCGTTCGGCGGCCTGCAACATCAAGGCCTCGCCAATCAGCCGTTGCAAGGCCATTTCCTTGAGCCGCAGCGCCTTGACCAGCTCCTCGGTGAGTTCGCTCTGGCTCTGTTCCTGGTATTCCCTCACGAGGTGGTAATATTGCTCCTGATAGGCGTCGCGCCCAATGGGTTCGCCATTGACCGTGGCCACTTCTCCCAACCCCCCGGACTTCCGGCCGCCGTAGCCGAAGGTGAAGACAAAAACGATGGCAATGGCCCCGATGATCAGGGCAATCATCCAGGAGCGAGAGTATTTGCGAAGATAATTCAGCATGGTGCCTCAAGGGTAATTAAATTTATTCCGGCAATTATCATTTAATTATATCCCGCTTCTTTATCTCCTGTCCTAAAAAATTCCTCTGGTAGTCCAGGCTTTCCAGCCTGTACCGGCGTAGATGTAAGGTCTGCGGCTTCAAAATACTTTTCATAATTTACGGGTGAGCCAAAGGCTCAGGGCGACTGCTCAGGAAAGGTTTCGGCGGCGTGGTAGGGGCAGATTTTAAAGGACGGGGGACGGGAAACCGGATTTTGCTCCCGTCCTCCATCTCCGATCTTCCGTCTATAAAAACCAGGCCCTACAGTTCTCTTGATCTCTTGGATTTTCCAGCCCTGACCGCTGACCGCATTATCCAACCTTATCCCGGTTCGGCCGCCTTGGCCTAAGTCTTGGCCGGGGCCTTGGGGGGCGGCTCCTTTTTGCCTTCCTTCAGCCGCTTCTCCGCCTCCGTGGCCTCCGGGCTATGGGGATAGGTCTGGGTTAGCTTCTTCAGGATGCTGCGGTAGGCGGCATTTTGTTGCAGGTTCTGATATGCCAGGGCCTGACGCAGCAGGGCGGCCGGGGCCAGAATGCTCTGGGGATGCAGGCTGACCATTTTGTTGAATTCCACCGCGGCCTCCTGGTATTTGCCCTCCAAGTAAAAGCTATCAGCCAGATAATAGCGGGCCTCCTGGGCCTTGGCGCCTTTGGGCTGTTCTTTCAGATACTGGGAAAACTTGGCCCGGGCCTGGGGGTATTTTTTGCCCTGGTAGAGGTGATACCCCTCGAAGTAGGTCTTATCGGAGGCGGCGGCTGGGGTAGTCGCCGGGCGCTCCTTGGCCTTGGGGGCCGGGGCGGCAGGGGGCGCGGCTGGCCGGGCTTCCAGCTCCGCCAGGCGGGTCTCTAACTGCTGCACCCGGGCCTCTAAAGCCTGGACCATCTGGGGCAAATCCGGTTTGGGAGGCGGCGCCGGCGCCTCAGCCGCCGGGGCCGGTGGGGCCGCGCCCGGGGGTTCGGTCTCCGGGGCTGGAGTGGGGCTCGGTTTCCCCAGGGATGGCAGATAAGCGTAAGTCTGCGTACAACCCGCCAGGAACAGGACCACCATAATCATTGCCAGATACCGGATACCCAGTACTTTCCTCATGTTCTTCCCCCTCGCAGCCGAAAAGTTATGGGCTTGCCACCCCTGCCAGGCCGCCGAACTTCCTTGAAATATTAATTGATTTATCTTATGACCATTGCCGGGAACTTGTCAAGGAAGGTCCAGAACTGATAATGTATCAAAGGCAAAATTATGGTATAATTGTAGTAATCTCCACCATTTCCTCCTCTAAATCAAGGAGTTTTCCATGAACCAGAGGAAAAAAATTGCCCCCACCCTATTAGTTATCTTATTCTTATCGGCTCTGGCCCCTTTAGTCCTGGCCGCGGAGGCCGCCGCACCGGGCCTCTCGGCCGATGAGGCCCTGAAGTTGCTGAAGGATGGCAACTGCCGTTTTAAGGAAGGCAGAGCCATCCATCCCCGCCAGGACGCGGCCCGCCGGGCCCTGACCTTCGGCCAGGGGCAGCATCCTTTCGCCGCGGTGCTTTCCTGTTCCGATTCCCGGGCGCCGGTGGAGACCATCTTTGATCAGGGCATCGGCGACCTCTTCGTGGTGCGGGTGGCCGGCAACGTGGCCGCCACCGATGAGCTCGGCTCCTTGGAATATGCGGTGGACCCCCTGGGCGTCCCGCTGGTGGTGGTCCTGGGCCACAGCAAATGCGGGGCGGTCATTGCGGTGGTGGAAGGGGCCAAACTACCGGGCAGCCTCGGTCCTCTGCTGGCCCCCATTAAACCGGCGGTGTCCAAGGCCAGGGAAGAGAATCCCGGGGCCGCGGCCGAGGCCCTGATCGACGCCGCCATCAGGAACAACGTTTTTCAGGCCATGGAGGACGTGCTGCGGCTGAGCCCGGTGATCAAGGCCAAGGTAAAGGCCGGCGAGGTTAAGCTGATGGGGGCCCTCTATGAGCTGGACACCGGCGAGGTCCAGTGGCTGGGGCCGCACCCCGACCAGGGGAAGCTGCTGGTCGGCAAGGCCCCGCATAAGGCCGGAAAGAATAGGAAGGACCCGGGAGAATGAGCCTCGACCTTTCGACTAGAACATTTGTCAAAAAATCTCCCTTTCCTCCCCTCTCCCCCAACCTCTTGTATTATATATAAGGAAAGCGAGATCCTAAGCCTCGATTTCCCTGGAACATAAGGGGGATTGGGAGGGGAGTTTGAGGGGAGGGCGGGGAGCCTCTTCCAAAAAACCCCCCGGCCCTCCTCTCAAAGGACTTTCCCGACAATTTCAACCTGCAAACTTTCACTCACCGTTATGGGGTTTGCCATGCGTCACTCCCAGGGGCTCCCGCTTTTCTTAGCCGGTTTTCTATCAGTCCTGTTATTTCAAGCCACTCCGGTCCAGGCCGGCTCGGCCGACCTCACCCTCACCGAGAAGGACTCGGGCCGCACAGTGACTTTGCAGGTGGGCGAAAAATTGCTCCTGAATCTGCGCAACCCCGGAGACGGCGGCTATAACGTCCTGCCTCCGGTCTTCGACGCCGCCATTCTTACCTTCCTGTCCCGGCGGGACCTGCCTCCCAGTCGACCGCGGCCTGGCGATTTCGGGCGCCTCGCATTTACCTGGCAGGCCCGGCAGCCGGGAGAAACCGATTTGACAGTCAACATCGCCCGGCCCTGGGAGAAAGCCAAGGCTCCGGCGCAGTATGTGAAAATCCGGGTCCGAGTCAGCCCTTAGCCGCTGGACCAATTCGCCGGCAAATGGCTTTTTGTGGTTTTAGTACTTAATTGATTTAATTAGCGTGATATGCTATGCCCTGCCCAGGAGAGCGACCCCGATAAATTTGACTAGGTGGTTGAAGCGCCATCCCAGGGTCCCTTTGCACTACCCGCCCACTTCCGCCTCCTGGCTCAATCAAATCGAAATCTGGTTCAGCATCTTGAGCAGAAGCGCCCTTCAAGGAGCGAACTTCACTTCGCCGAAACAAATTCGGGGAGCCATTGCTAAGTTTATCGAAGTCTACAACCCCCCAAGCAGCCCCTTTTCAATGGACCAAACGGTATGTTTACCCAAAATGAAGCTGCTGCAGAATGAAACCCCATAAACCTAAAGAACTGGCGGCTGACAGCTCTAACAACTCCCTTAACGCGGTCTTGCAGGCCCTGCGCTGCGAGCCTTCGCCCCTCTCCGGCGAGGCCCTGGCGGCCCGGCTGGGGTTGAGTCGGACCGCGGTCTGGAAGCGCATCAACCGCCTCAAGGCCCAGGGCTACGCCATCACCGGCTCTCCCCGCCGGGGCTACCGCCTCCTGGCCCCTCCCGATAAGCTGCTCCCCGCAGAGATCGCCCTGGGGCTGCAAGCCCGCCGTCTCACTGGCCCGGTGCACTACTTTGAGGGACTGGCCTCGACCAATGATCTGGCCAAGGAACTGGCGGCAAAGGAAGCCCCGGAAGGCACCCTGGTGGTGGCCGAGTCCCAGAGCCGCGGCCGGGGCCGGCTCGGGCGCCAGTGGGATTCCCCGCCGGGCCTCGGCCTCTATGTCTCGCTGCTCCTGCGGCCGCCGCTGCCGCCCACTGAGATGCCCCAGATCACCCTGACTACCGCGGTGGCCGTGGCCCGAGCCCTGAAACGGGTCACCGGTGTGGCCCCGGGCATCAAATGGCCCAATGACCTGCTGCTGGGCGGCAAAAAGCTGGGGGGCATCCTCACCGAAATGGAAACGGAAAGCGACCAGATCCGCTACCTGGTGGTGGGCCTGGGGCTCAATGTTAATAACCCCGCCTTTCCTAAGGAACTGCGGGCCATTGCCACCTCCCTGGCCCTAACCACCGGACGGCAGTTTTCCCGGGTCCAACTCCTGCAAGCCTGGCTGGAGGAGTTCGAGGCCCTCTACGATCGCTTTCTGGCCCGGGAATTCCCCGCCATTCTCGAGGAATGGCGCAGTCTCAACGTCACTCTCGGACGGCGGGTCACGGTGCGCCAGGGGCCGTTGACTATCTACGGCCAGGCCCTGGAGGTCACCCCTGATGGGGCCCTGCTGGTGAGGGAGGATTCAGGCGAGGTCGTCCGCGTGACTTCCGGAGAAATCGCCGCCTGATTAAAAAGACAGACTTTCAGGTGGCAGGGGGAAAAGGTTTAAAGGGTAAATAGTTAAAGAAAAAAGCCGCTTTGATTTTCCCCTTTTCCCCCAAACCAAAGGGGCGGCTTCCCCGCCCCGGCAGGTCGATCTTGGCTACCGCTCTTTACTTCTTTTTGCTCTCCTTGAGCTCGTCAACCTCCTTCTTCAAGCGCTCCACTTCCGCCTTATATTGTTCCACTTCGGCCTCCGCCATCTTGGGAGGCTCATAAGCCGGGGGCTCCTTCTTGAAAAACTTATCCTTGGTCTCCTCAAACCCCAGATAGACTGCCAGGGCACCGCCTAACAGGAGCAAGAGGGGAAGGCCCCCAGCCAGGAGGCTAAGGAACTCCCGCCACCAAAATCCCAGGCCGATTAATCCCAACGCCACCGCGACCAGTCCGCCTACCAAAGCCGTCATGCCCAACCTCCTTACAGGTAAATGAAATTCCCGGCTTCCCGCCGGATTAGAACTGGCAAAACTTCATATTTTGTTGATAGTTATCAGAAAGAGGAAAATTTATCAAGGAAGAAATGGAGACAAGAAAAACCATCTTTAAAAATTTATCTAATGAAATAGAAAGGTTATACGGATGGACCGGTTGACAAAAATACTCGGTACCTTATAATATGCGTTATTATCCCTTTAAAATGCCGAGACATCCTTCATGGCGGAGCAGGATTATTATCAGATACTGGGAGTTGGCCGGGAGGCCACTAACGACGAAATCAAGAAGGCCTACCGGAAACTAGCCATGAAATATCATCCCGATAAGGCCAAGGGGGATAAGAAGGCCGCAGAAGAGAAATTCAAGAAGATCAGTGAGGCCTACGCAGTCCTGAGTAATCCCGAAAAGCGCCAGGAATACGACCAGTTCGGCTCCCAGGTCTTCCGGCAGAAGTTCACCCAGGAAGACATCTTCAAGGGCTTTGATTTCAACGAAATATTCGATTTCGGCCTCTCGGAGGGCCTCTTCAGCCGGCTCTTCGGGGGGATGGGCGCTGGCCATTTCGGCCGCGGCACCGGCGGTCGCACTCGGGTTTTCCGCTTCGGGGGCGCGGCCCCGGAGGGCTTCGAGGGCCAAGTTCCGCCCCTGAAGGGCGAGGACCTCCAGGTGGAGGTGCCCATCACCCTCCACGAGATGGCCTTCGGCACTGAAAAGGTGGTGGCCGTGCCCACCAACGGCCAGATGGACAAGATTGCGGTCAAGATACCCCCCGGGTCCCTGCCGGGCAAACGCCTGCGGGTCAGCGGCAAGGGCCGCCCCGGCCCCAAGGGGGCCGCTCCCGGCGACCTCTACGTCAGGCTTCGAGAAATGGAGCACCCGGTCTTCAAACGGGAGGGCACCGACCTCTACGTGGACCGGCACATCAAGCTCACCGAGGCCATCCTCGGCACCAAGGTGACGGTGCCCACCCTCGACGGCAAGACCATGAGTCTCAAGGTGCCCCCCGGCACCCAGAGCCACACCAAGATGCGCCTCAAGAACTATGGTCTGCCTCTGGCCCATGGCAAGACCCGAGGCGACCAATACGTCCGGATTATCGTGGAGACCCCGACCAACCTGAACAAAAAACAGAAGTCCCTGGTGGAAGAACTGATCAAAGAAGGGCTGTAAAGCAGGGGTCAGTGGCCAGTTGTCATTAGAAAACCACCCAACTGCCGGCTGACTACAGGAGATCACCATGCCGATAGAACTTGCCCCCAAGGTCTACTGGGTGGGCGCCATTGATTGGGATGTCCGCGAGTTTCACGGCTACCTCACCGAAAAAGGCTCCACTTACAACGCCTTCCTTATCCTGGACGACAAGATCACCCTCATCGACACGGTCAAGAAGGAATTTCTCCCGGAGATGCTGGAGCGCATCAGCGAGATCGTGGCGCCGGAGCGGATCGACTATATCGTCTCCAACCACGTGGAAATGGACCATTCCGGCGGCCTGCCCCAGGCCATGGCCCGGCTCCAGCCGGAAAAGCTCTTTTGCTCCCCCCTGGGCAAGGCCGGCCTGAGCCGGCATTATCAAGCCGACTGGCCCTTCGTCGAAGTCAAGACCGGCCAGGAGCTCTCTCTGGGCCAGCGCCACCTCCTCTTCCTCGAGACCCCCATGCTCCACTGGCCGGACTCCATGATGACCCTGTTGAAAGAGGAGCAGGTTCTTTTTTCCAGCGACGGCTTCGGGGCCCACTTCGCCTCCAGCGAACGCTTCGACGACCAGACCCCGGATATGGCTGCCTATCTCCACCAGGTAAAGAAATACTACGCCAATATCCTGATGCCCTTCGGCGGCCTGATCACTAAGCTCTTCCAGCGTATCCGGGAACTGAACCTGGAGTTCAAGCTCATTGCCCCGGACCACGGCCTGCTGCTGCGTAATCCGGCCCCCATCCTGTCCGCCTACCAGCAATGGGCCGCCGGCGAGGTTTTGCCCAAGGCCCTGGTGATTTACGACACCATGTGGCACAGCACCGAACTCCTGGCCCGGGCCCTGACCGAAGGCCTGATGGACGCCGGGGCCGCCACCATCCCATACCGCCTGCGCCTGACCCACTACAGCGACATCGTCCCCGATCTCCTGGACGCCGGCCTGCTGCTTTTCGGCTCCCCCACTCTCAACAATAATATGTTTCCCTCGGTGGGCGAATTTTTCACCTATCTCCAGGGCCTGAAGCCCCAGAACAAGGCGGCCGCCGCCTTTGGCTCCTACGGCTGGAGCGGCCAGGCCGTCTCCCTCATCAATCAGGTGCTCGAAGTCCTGAAATTTAAGGTGGTCCATGAGGGCCTCTCGGTCAAATATCGCCCCACCCCCCAAGAACTGGCCGAGGCCCGGGCCCTGGCCAGCCGCCTGGCCCGGGAGAATCTGAAGCTGTAGAATATAAATTTTGGGAGAGGGGGCCAGGGGACGATAGCCCCAATTACCATCCTCCCTGAAACCTTCCCACAACCCCCAGGCGTAGGGGCGACCCGGTGGGTCGCCCCTTAATGCTTTTGAATAAATTTATCCTACACCTTCTTCTCCCAGCGCAGCAAATCCACCACCTGGGCCAGGGTGCGGCCTTCCTTGATTTCCTCCCGGATGCGGTTCTCTTTTTCCAGGACGTCCATGGCCCGGTTGGCGTATTCCACCGCCAGGTTCTGGGGCAGGACCACCACGCCGTCGTCGTCGCCCAGGGCCCAATCGCCGCTCTCCACCTTTACTCCGCCCACCCGCACCGGCACGCCGATCTCGCCGAAGCCCTTGGGCTCGCCGGCGTTGGGCAGCACCAGGCGGGAAAAGGCCGGAAACCCCAGCTTGGCGATGTCGCCGGAGTCCCGGAGGGCCCCGTCGATCACCACGCCGCTCAGGCCCCGCTGGATGGCGGAGTTGGTGGCCAGCTCGCCCCAGATGGCCGGCCCGACGCCGCCGGCGTCAATAACCAGGACCTCACCCGGCTGGGCCTGGTCAATGGCCTCCACCGGCTTGGCCCAATCGCCTGGGTAGGTGCGCACCGTCATGACCCGGCCCACCAGGCGGGCACCGGGGAACAGCGGTCTAATCCCTTCCAGCACGCCGCCCCGGTGCAGGGCGTCGGAGAGGTTGGCGGCGGAAACCATCTCCAAGACGTCCCGGAGGTCCGCTTCCCCCACTCGCTTGAACAGGGTGGTGGGGATGACCGCGCCTTCATCCAGGGCCCGGCGAATTTCCTGGGTGGCCAGGGCTGGGTCCTTGGCCTTGGTGATGGCGCCGCCGACAATGACGTAGGCCGCCCCGTGGGCCACCGCGGCCGCGGCGGTCTCGGAATTGATCCCGCCGGCCACGCCCACCGGCACCTTCACCGCCCGGCTGACTGCGGCCAGGATGGCAAAGGGGTCCTGGCCCCGCATCTGTTCGTCTATGGCCACGTGCACCGAGAGGTAATGAGCCCCCAGGGCCTCCGCCTGGCGGGCCCGCTCCACGGGGTCGGCCACGGCGATGAGGTCCACCACGATCTGAGCGCCGTAGTTTCGTCCGGCCTGGACGCACTCGGCGATGGTGGCGTCGGTGGCGGTGCCCAGGACGTCGACGATCTGGGCCCCGGCCTTGGCGGCGATTTCCACTTCGGTGCGCCCGGCGTCCATGATCTTCATGTCCGCCACGATGACCTTGTCGGGGAAGAGCCGCTTCAATTCCCGCACCGCGTCGAGGCCCTCACTCTTAATCAGCGGAGTGCCGGCCTCGACCCAATCCACCCCGGCGGGCACGGCCAGTTGGGCCACATTGACCGCCCGGTGGAGATCCACGAAGTCCAGGGCGAGTTGTAGTATTACAGTCATGGGTGCTATTCCTGATTAAATTTTTGGGGGTTAGGGATTAGGGGTTGGGTTTGGATGATCTTTTCAGGGATGATACAAGACCGTTCAATAGGCGCCTACCTCCCACAACCGGTCAAGCAGTAGATTTATCGTCGTATCATCAATCCAGGTGAGTTGGTGAGCTATGGTGATTTGGGTTTCCGATTCCGCCAGGGAGCCATGGGCATTACTTCTGGAACTCCTTCTTGGAAGTTCGGGCACGTCCTACCGCAATATTGCTGGGGACGGAGACTGCCGAGCGCCTGGTCTGGCTCATCAGGCCAAAAATTTCCTCCTTGGGGAACTTTTTGCTGACTTATAGACTTCGGTGACCAGAGCCATAGATTTCTGCCAGGTCACCAAATCCTTATAAGAGCGCACTTTGTGACTCATCTCCTAACCCCTAACCCCTAACTCCTGACTACTCCAAATCCGCATGGCGCTCCAGGATTTCGTCCTGGTCGAGGCCGGAGCGTCTCTGGTACAGGAGGAGGACCACGGCCTCCAGGAACAGGAAGGTGGCCTGTTCGAACAGACTGCCGGGGCATTGCACCGAGGCGGTCTCCTGGGTCCGGGTCAGCTTGGTGGTGCCGGGGATGGTGATAACCACCTGGGCTTCCCGGCCGATGGTGGAGTCAGCATGGGCGGTGAGGGCCAGGGTGCGGGCCCCCACGGCATTGGCCCGGCGTTGCATCTCCCGGGGCCAGGCGGTCTCGCCCGAACCGGACATCACCACCAGCAGCTCCCCCGGGCGGATGCGCGGCGTGGTGGTCTCGCCCACGAAATAGACAGTGCAGCCCAGGTGCATGAGGCGCATTAAAAAGCCCCGGAGGATGAAGCCGGAGCGGCCGGCGGCGCAGCCGAAGAGGCGAGGGGCGGCTTCCACCACTCCAATCAAGGTCTTGGCCATCTCCGGGGTAATCTGGGCCAGCACGCCGCCCAGCTCCTGGTGCATCTGGTCCAAGGCCCTGGAAAATTTCAGGGTTTCCGCCCCCGGAGATAAAAAAGCCCCCCGCGGCTGTCCCGGAAGGCAATCAGTCTTATCCATTTGGCTTTCCTTGCGGTCCCGGTCCGGGCCCGCCCGGATCCAGGCTGTCAGGATTTTAACAAAATCTAGTCGAAATTTAACACACGCCGCGGGAAAAAACCAGAGTTCTTCTCCTTTTCCCCGCCTAGGCCCCGATTTTTTGGCTTCTCGGAGCTGGGCAACCGGGGAATTGAGCCAGGGTTCTTATCAGGCCCGAAGGGGGTAGGTACAGGTGGCCTCGGCTTTTCCCCTGGCGCACCACTACCGAGCGGTGCTGGCCTGGGGACCATAAGCTCCATTACCTTATAAGTTCCAGGTTTTGAGGGGCAGAAAATCCAAAATTTTTGAAAAATTCCTCCTGTCTGATTTTTGGTTGACAAATTCATGAGAAATTATGCTGTCATGCCTTTATTGAAAGGAACTGGCCTCAAGAACAGGAACTTTAGGGGATTTTCCCCGGGCAAAGAGGTTCCCAAACCATTTTTGACCGCAGCGGCCAAGTCTGCCGCATAATCTCGGTTAATTCCATAATCGGCCTCCCTCCTTTGCCTCGATAAAGGCAAGAAGCATGCTGCCTTAACTGCCGACGGAGGTGCTTGCCGAACTGAAGACGGAGCTCAGGTCGGCGCCCAGGGTGGTGACCGCGGTTATGATTACAGCGGCGATCAGCATCACCAGAAAGCAATATTCCACGGAGCTGGCCCCAGCCTCATCCTGAAAAAATCTTTTCAGCATCTCCTCCTCCTTTTCCCGCAAGGGGAATCGGTATTTGCCCAAGAATAGAATCAATAAACATGCCAACCGGGGCCAGGTTTAAAATCTTTACAAAATGGCGGACTTAACCTCTAAGGCCGCCGGGTTGGCCCGGAAGAGAAGTATTCCCCAAACAAAAATTTCTTGAGAAAATAGAAAAATTCTTATGGGCTAAGAATAACGGGCCGGAGACTTGAGAGGCAGTGGTGATGGATCCTGGAGGGCGTCATGCAACTCCGCCCGGCAGTCTTCCAAATCTTTGCCCTCAGTCACCACCTCGGGCTCCCCGGACCTCCCCCAAGTACTAGGCTTCAAACTGATCGTCGAAGATTTTCAGGGCGCAAAACCGGCCGCACATGGTGCATTGGTCATCTTTAGCCTGGCTCATCTCCCGGAAAGCCCGGGCTTTCTCAGGATTGACCGAAAGTTTGATCTGGGTGTCCCAGTCCAGGGCCCGGCGGGCCCGGGACATCTTCAGGTCCCAATCCGCGGCGCCCGGCAACCCCAGGGCAATATCCGCCGCATGGGCGGCGATTCTGGAGGCCACCACCCCGTCGATGACGTCTTCCAGCGCGGGCAGCTTCAGGTGCTCCGCCGGGGTGACATAGCAAAGGAAGGCCGCCCCCCAAGTGGCCGCCAGGGCCCCGCCGATGGCCCCGGCAATGTGGTCGTAGCCCGCGGCCACATCGGTGACCAGGGGCCCCAGGACATAAAAAGGGGCGTGGTCACAGGATTTCTGCTGGAGGCGGATGTTCTTTTTGATGACGGATAGGGGCAGGTGCCCCGGCCCTTCCACCATCACCTGCACCCCTTTGGCCCAGGCTCGCCGGGTCAGGTCACCCAGGAGCTTGAGCTCATGCAACTGCGCCTTATCTGTGGCGTCGGCCAGGCACCCGGGGCGCAGGCCGTCTCCCAGGGAAAGGGTGACATCGTATTCTTTGGCGAGGTCCAGCAGGCGGTCGTAGTGCTCAAACAGCGGGTTTTGCCGGCCGAGGCGGCGCATCCAGGCTACCAGGAAGGAGCCGCCCCGGGACACCACTCCGGTGACCCTTCTTTTTAGCAAGGGGAGGGCTTCCAAGGTTACCCCGCAGTGCACCGTAACGAAGTCCACTCCTTGCCGGGCGTGGTGGTCCACGATGTCCAGGAACCAGTCCGCTTTGACCCCTTCAATAGATTTGGCCTCGGTCATTACCTGGTAGATGGGCACAGTGCCGAAGGGCGCGGGGCACCGGGCCAGAAGGGCGGTGCGGATTTCATCCAGGTTGCCTCCGGTGGACAGGTCCATGACCGCGTCGGCCCCGTAGGAAAGGGCCGCCTCCAGCTTGGACAGTTCCTTTTCCAGGGAGACGTCGTGGGGGGAAGTGCCGATATTGGCGTTGATCTTCACCCTGACCCCCCGGCCGATGGCTATCGGCTTGAGGCCGTGGTGCTTCCGGTTGGCCGGCAGCACCAGGGTGCCCCAGGCCAGCCCCTGCCGGATGACCTCCGGCTCCAGGCCTTCAAGGCGGGCGGCGTGTTCCATGGCCGGGGTTATTTTGTCGGCTAAGGCCGCTTCACGCTGAGTCATGGCCTTTCCTTTGGTTTCTTAACTTCCTGAGTTGGAAGCTTCTCAGCCCTTCTTGAAGCCCCGTTCCATGGCAGCCTTCAGGCTTTTCCGGGCCGCGTCCTGACTGAAAAGGCTGGCGTAACCCAAAAGTCGCTCGGCCTTGCCCAGGTCCAGTCTCCAGGTATCTGCCAGGAATTTTGGCCCTTGCCATTCTTCGGGAGGAATGACGACCAGCGGTGAGGACGAGCCGGCAACCTCGATGATCATTCGGGCGATGTCTTCCCAGCTAAGATAAATGGTGGCGAGGTTGAATATTTCCCCATAGGTCTGCGGCTTCTGAAAAGCGAGGAGAATTGCCCTGGTCAGGTCGTCATGGTGGAGAAAGCTTCCGCCCGCGTCCGCCGGGACCTCCAGGGGCTGCCCCGCCACCGCCCGCCCCAGCATATCCCGGAGATGTCTTCCGCCAATCTCCGCCCCATAGGACCACCAGAAACGGAAAATAGTGACCGGCAACCCTTTGGTCCGCCAAAAGGCCAGGGCAAATTTCTCCGCCGCCAGCTTGGCCACTCCGTAAAAGGGCTTCCTGGCTTTCTCGGCCAGGCAGGGATCGGTTTCGCTGATGGAAAAAGAAGTGGGGCTGCCATATACTATGGCCGAGCTGATATAAAAGAAATGCGAGACCGCCGCGGCGGCGGCTACCTCCAGCAGGGTGACCTGCCCCCGCAGGTCGCTCTCCACCAGCTCTGCCAGGTCGTCGGCAAAAGACCAGGCCAGGTGGACCACCACCTCGGTGTCCTTGACCGCTTTGGCCGCCAGGGAGCGGTCTTCCACCCTGCCTTTGAGCAGTTCCAGGTTCTCGTGACCGGAGATGGGCAACGCCTCGGGGTCCTTATCCAGAATCCGCACCGCATGTCCCAGGCTCAACAGGGCGGGAGTGAGGTCCCGGCCCACTACTCCCGCCCCACCCACAAGCAAGAATCTCACTGGAATCCACCTTTCCGTAAAAGATTCGTTATCTAACCACCTTCCCCAACCCAGGCCTTGGTATGCGCTGTAAGATTAGCGCCCCCACGGCGGCCAACCCGCACAATACGGCGGCTCCATAAAAAGTGGAGGCCCAGCCCACGGAAAGCATGATGGAAGAACAGATAACTCCACCGACGATCCCACCAACCCCTTTGGCACTATAGACGAAGCCATAGTTGGTGGCCAGATAAGGGGTGCCGAAGCGGTCCGCGGTAATGGGCGGGAAAAAGGCAAATATTGGACCAAAACTGAACATGGCGACCACGACCAATAGTACGAAAAAGACGGGGTTGTGCCCCAGGGCCGGCAGCAAGGCCACCGCAAGGCCGCAAATTAAGAAGTCTATAACCATCGCATTCTCCCGGCCAAGCTTGTCCGAGAGAAAACCCCAGACCACCCGCCCCAGGCCATTAGCAATACTATGCAAGGTAACGGCGAGGACCACAATATTAGCGGCGATGCCCACATCCTTCGCAAAGGGTTTGGCCTGGGCCGTCACCATCAGATAACCCGAGGCCATGGCCACAAAGATTACGTAGATCAAATAAAATTGGGGTCTTTTCAACATTTCGATGGGAATGAAACCGCGGCCTGCCTCTCCTTCGGCCGCAACCGCTGGAGTGGGGGATTCAGCGGCGGTTAGGGCCGGTGGTGGAAACCGGAGAATCTGCGCGACAATGAAAAGAATTACCCCGAACCCGATTCCAGTGCACCAAAAGGTGGTGCTATAGCCGTAATTTGGCAGGAGATACCCTACCAAGGGGATAAAGGGGGCCGCCCCGGAGCCAAAACCGGCGGCCATCACGCCCGAGGCCAACCCTCGTTTTTCAGGAAACCATCTGAGCGCAGTAGCTATGCCCCCGGTATAAACAAAACTGGCTCCTATGCCTGCCAGGGCATAAAATACGTATAACCCTTGCAACGACTTGACCATCCCCAAGGCCGACCAGCCGATACCGACAAAAAAGGCGGCCACGGTAAAAAAGAGTCTGGTGCCGAAGCGGTCTAACAGATAGCCGGTTAGCGGGGCCGCGTAGGTCATAAAACAGATAAACAGCGTAAAGGCCAGTTGCACGGCCGGGAGGGACCACTTAAAGGATTCCGTAAATGAGGGGACGAACAGCGTCCAGGCATATTGGAGGCTGGAGATCATCATCATGCCAACTACCCCAGCCACCAGTTGGACGTAGGGATTCCCGAGGAACATCCTCTGATTATTCTTGGATTCAAACGGGGCAGTCACGATTCGACCCTTTATGTTGGGACCAGGGTGCCGGGTCGCCTTAGACCCGGCACCCTGGTGGTTACCAGCTACTTTTTCTTCTTCTTCACAGCCATGGGGGGAACCGCTTCCACCGGTATCGCGGTAGCCTTGACATGGGCGATCTTTTGATCCACGAAAGCCTGCATCTTGGCGATATGTTCTTCCTTCAGATGGGCAAAACGCCCCTGAAGCTTCATGTACTCGCCTACCGGCTTATACTTCTTGGGGAGGTGCTGGTATCGGTAGGCGCCGTCCTCCCACTCATAGAGGGTCCACATGCCGGTGTCCACTGCCAGTTTGCCGATCTCCACGGTAAGGCTCTCATCAAATTGCCAGCCCTTGGGGCAGGGAGTAAACATGTGCATGAAGGTGGGGCCGGGATAGCTCAGGGCCTTCCTTACCTTGTTCATCAGATCAAGGGGATAGGCAATCGAGGTGGTGGACACATATTTCACCGCGGGATGCCCTCCGATCACCAACTGCGGCGGGTCTTTGGGAAACAGGGTCTTGCCTTCCGGGATTGCTTTGCCGGGAGGAGTGAAGGTGGTGGCGGCACCGTAGGGCGTGGTGGGTGAGGTCTGGATCCCGGTATTGGCATAGGATTCATTGTCATAGCAGATGAACAGGACTTTGTGGCCGCGATACATCAAGGCGGACATGGCCTGCAGGCCGATGTCCACGGAACCGCCGTCGCCGGCCATAACGATGATATTTGGGAAGGGTCCGTCATACTTACCCTCGCGGGCCATCACCTTATAGGCCGCCTCGATTCCCGAGGCCACCGCGCCGCCGTTGGTGATTTGGGCGTGTATCCAGGCCACGGCATAAGGAGTGCACAGGTAGCTGGAATTGGCCACATACATGCAGCCCGTGGGGCCGACGAATATCGTATCCCGCCCCGCTGCCTTGGCCACCAGCCGATAGTTGAGGGCGGGACCGCAGCCGGCGCAGGTGCGGTGGCCCGGCACGTAAATCTCTTCCCGGGGCGCGCTCCGGAAAGATTTAATGGGCTCAAAAGTCTGGAACTTATAATCAAAAGGCTTCATGAATCGTCCTCCAAGATTAAGCAAGCGAGTGGTTAGTCAGCCTCGAATCCAAGCCAGCGGACATACTGGTCGGCCCTCTTGTCTTTGGCCATCTTGGTGAGAACCTTGGCCATAAAATGAAAATCCTCCGGCCAAATGGTTTCCCCGCCCAGACCGGCCATGAAAGAGGTGACCACCGGTCTTTCCTCCAGGTCATAGAGGGAGGCCCGGAGTTCGTGGATCAGGTTGCCGCCCCGCATGGCGCCGCCGTAGGAGGTGCTGGTCTCGATGCTCCCCACCGCCTTGACGTGAGCCAGGGCTACCGCAATCTCATGGGTAGGCCAGGGACGGAGCCAGCGCAGCCGGGCCATGCCCGCCTTCACTCCGCTTTTCCGCATGGCATCCACGGCCTTCCGGCAGGTATTGGCGTGGGCGCCCTGGATGAAGAAGGCGATTTCGGCGTCTTCCAGCCGGTATTTCTCCAGGAAGGGGTCATAGTTCCGTCCGAAGATCCGGTTGAAGTCCGCCGTGGCTTCTTCGATGACTTTCGGGACCTCGAGGAAGGTCGCCGCCCTCTGGGCGTCCATGGGCGCCCCCTGGTCCGGCCTGATCTGGGGGCCGTGGGAGACTGGACAGGTGGGGCTGAGCGAATGCGGTGCCTTATACGGCGGCAGGAATTCCTTCACCTGGGCCGGATCGGCCACGATCACCTTGTCGGGAATATGGGAGAGGAAGTAACCGTCCTGGCAAATCGCCTGGGGCAGCATCACCCGGGGATCTTCCCCGATACGAAATCCCATCAGGGTGTTGTCGAACACTTCCTGGGGGGAGCAGGCCCAACCCATCAACCAGCCCTGATCCCGGAAAGACATGGCGTCCGTATGCTCGGACCCGAAATCACCCGGGGGGTCCAGAGTGCGGTCGGCAATGGCCATTTGCACCGGATATCTGCCGCCGGCTATGGGACTGTATAATTCAAAGGCGTAGGTGACGCCTACGCCGGCACTGCCGGTGTAGGCCCGGGCTCCGGCAGCAGAGGCACCCAGCACCACTGAGAGCTGGGCATGCTCGCCTTCCCCGTGGACAAATTCCGCCTTCAACTCGCCATTGGCGACCATCTTGGCAAGCTCCATCATAATGGCGGTGTAGGGCCGGATGGGATAGGAACAGATCACTTCCACTTCTGCCAGCTTTGCCGCCTGAGCCGCGGCGGAACAGCCAGTTAAATTTCTTTCCTGAGGCATAATCGTTCTCCTACTCCCTAGAAGGGTTTCTCCAAACGATGGACGCCGTCCTCAAAATCAAGTTCCGGAATCGGGGACAAGCATTCTACCGGACACTGGTGGATGCAGATCTGGCAACCCTTACAGAACTTCCAGTTCCACTCCATCTGGTCCTCTTCTTCGTTATAAGACCAGCATGCATCCGGACAGACGATGTAGCAGGTGAGGCAGCGCGTGCAGGTTTCTTGGTCAATGACCGGCCGCACCATCCGCCAGTTCGAGGTTACAAACAGATCTTGTTGGCGTACTGGGGCAGGAGTGATCGCCCCGAAGGGTACTTCCCGCTCCTGGGGAACCGTTATGGTTCCGTATCCTGGAAGCTTTTTAGACATAGCGCCATACTCCTTTTAAAATATGTGGTTCAAATTGTTGGGATTTTCATCCACCCCAGAAATACTCGGCCCGGGCCTTGCGAAACTTCCGCAACTTCACTTCCTCGTAACCTTTTTCCATGGCGGAGACGTCCTTGACGATCTTGGCCAGGTCCTCTTTTTTGATCAGGCCGGTCACCCTGGCCATGGCGCCGGCTATAGGGGCGGCGATTCCGGCGCCGATGCCCACCGCGTCGGTGCCGCCTTCGGAACCGGAAAAATCCACCGTCTTGACCCCGGAGATGCCGTCCGCATCCACGGTGGCGATGGCTCCCAGCACATCAGCGTTGGGAATGAACTGCAGCATGTAGTCAAGGTCACGGTTGGTATTGATCAGCAGGAGACCACCCTCCGGCATCCCTCGCAACACATTGATGCCTTTGACGATGGTCGGCTCCGCCACAATAACTACGTCAGGATGGTCATTAGTGTAGACATACTTGTGTTCGATCTCTTCATCACTTATCCTGACGTACTTGCGAGTGGTGACCGCTACCCGGTCTGGCAGATCCTCATAGTTATCAAAGGCCTGCACATACTTGCCTTCCTTTTCGGCGGCTTTGCCAATGGCACTGGCGATATCGCGGCCTTCTTTGTCCATGGTTACTCCCCGGGTCCAAATGGTTATTTCAGTAATCTTGGCCATAACCCCTCCTAAGGTCTTATCAGTAAGGCTGATTTTGGAAAAACTTCACCAACCCATTTTTAGCCAATCATTTACACCTGCCACCTCCCTTCTTTCGCTTATCTCCGAATAAGGTATGTTCTATCCCTCTCAAATGACGGCGCATCACCTCCCGTGCCCGGGCACAATCGCCCATTCTAATGGCGGCGAGGATTAACCGATGGCCCCGGAGGGATTTCTCGGCCCGAAGCGGATTCTGCAGGGACTCTTTGCGGCTCTCCGCCAAAAGGTCCATAAGGGCATGCACCAGACGACCCAAGACCCGGTTCTTCGCGGCTCGAGCCAGCACCATATGGAAGGCGGTATCCGCCGTGGCATTATTTTTTCCTGCCACCAGGTTCTCTTCCTGTTCGTGGATAATCGCTTCCAGTTCTTTAAGCTCTTCCGGGCTGGCATATTCTGCCGCAAGTTGGGCAATGGAGGGTTCGATAAGCTTGCGGATGTAAAAGATGTCGCTGATCTCGTCTCTCTCTTGAAAAAGGGCGGCGGACAAAGACGATATCAGGGCATCTTCCCCGGAGGCGAGCACATAGGTGCCGTCACCCTGTCTGCTCTCCACTAAATGCATCGATTCCAGGCAGCGAATGGCTTCGCGCACCGTAGTCCGAGATACCTGGAAAGTCTTGGTCATCTCCCGTTCGGTGGGAAGCTGGTCTCCCTTTTTCAGGCTGCCCGTTTTTATGAGCTCGAGAAATTGTTGGACGACGTCCTGGTAAGCCCTTCTTTTCTCCACGGCCTTCAGCAACTTATGCCCCTTTCTTTCTTTGAGCCTCGCTCACTGCCGCCTTAAAATGCGCCGCAGACACCGAAAGCCCGGTTTTCCTTTGCTCTAACGGCAAACTGATCAAATCCGCAATCGCCAGGATGGTGGCCCTTTGGCAAATAAACGCGATATCTGAACCGGCCAGGCCCTCGGTCTCTCTGGCCAGGGCGGCCAGGTCCACGTCGGGGTTCAAGGGTCGGTCTTTGGTATGGACCTGGAAAATCTCCCGGCGCGCTGCTTCGTCGGGAAGCGGAAAGGGGAGGACAAAATCCAGACGCCCGGCCCGCATCAAGGCGGGGTCGAGGAGGTCCTCCCGATTAGTGGCCCCCAGGACGATGACCTCGGAGAGCTCGCTCAGGCGATCAAGCTCGTTAAAAAACTGGCTGGTCACGCGTTCCGGGGCCCCCACCTCACTTCCGGCGCCCCGTCTGGGCACCAGGGCTTCGATCTCGTCGAAAAACAGGATACAGGGGGCGGACTGCTTGGCTTTTTTGAAGATCTCGTGCAGCGCCTTTTCCGATTCCCCCAACCATTTGGAAAAAAGCATAGGGCCGCTGATTTGAATGAAATTTAAACCAGTTTCACCCGCCAAGGCTCTGGCCATGAGGCTTTTGCCCGTGCCGGACGGACCGGTGAAAAGTATCCCCCGGAAAGGGGAAATTTTCCCTTCGCGGAACAGTTCCGGATATCTATAAGGCCAGGTCACCGTGGAAATGAGGGCCTCTTTGATCTCCTTAAGCCCGCCGAGGTGCTCCCATTTGGCGGCAGTCCTTTCCAGGAGAAACTCACGGGTGGCCGTGGGTTCTATTTCCCGCAGGGCGGCCAGGAAGTCCTCGCCGGTAATGTGCATACTTTCCTGATTGCCCAGCAGATTGTCGGGGTCCTGCCCTCCGAAGAGCGCCAGGTATCTCCGAAACGCCACCATGCCCGCCTCCTTGCATAAGGCCTCCAGGTCAGCCCCCACAAAACCATGGGTGACCTGGGCCAGATGCTCCAGGTTGACGTCTGGGGCCAAGGGCATGCGGCGGCTGTGAATCTTCAGGATGGCCAAGCGGCCTTCGGCATTGGGGACGGGGAGGGTGATTTCCCGGTCGAAGCGGCCGGGGCGGCGCAGGGCCGGGTCTACCTTCTCCGGAATATTGGTGGCCCCGATCACCACCACCTGGCCCCGGGGGACCATGCCGTCCATGAGGGCGAGAAGTTGCGCCACCACCCTTTTTTCCACATCGCCCAGGACGTCAGCTCGCCGCGGGGCAATGGCATCAATTTCATCAATGAAGATGACGCTGGGCGCTTCGCGGGTGGCTTCCTCAAAGAGCTCCCGGAGATTGGCCTCGCTTTCCCCATAAAACTTGTGGATGATCTCGGGACCGTTGACCCGGATGAAATGGAGCTTGGTCTCGTTGGCGATGGCCCTGCCAATGAGGGTCTTACCAGTCCCCGGCGGGCCATAAAGGAGAACGCCTTTGGGGGCCTCGATTCCCAGTCGTTCAAAAACTTCGGCATAGTGCAGGGGCAGCTCCACCATCTCCCGCACCAGTCTGAGTTCTTTGTCCAGGCCGCCGATATCCTCGTATGAGACCAGGGGGGCCCCGTCCCCGGCATAATCAGGCCTCTGGAGGACAAATTTGGTCTGCGCGTTGATTATCAGGGACCCGGAAGGGGAGGTGGCTTCAATCCGGAAGAACCGGTCCTTGCCGCCAAAGAGGGGGATATTGATCCGGTCACCTAAAAGGACCGGAAACCCCTGGAGGATTTTGCCAAAATGTTCCAGTTCGGTCTCAGAAGGCAGGGGAGAATTGAGTTCTAAGGGGTAGAGAACAATGGTGTCCGCGGTTTTTCGGGGGACCTTTTTGATCTCTACCTTCTCCCCCACATTGGCCTGGGCATTGGCGCGAATAATCCCATCGATCTGGATGATCTGCCGTTCGCTGCTCTGGCCCAGAGCGCCGGTGACCCGGGCCACCGTCTTCTTTTTGCCGGTGATTTCAATAAGGTCCCCCAGCACGGCCCCCAGGGCCTGAAGATCCTGGGGGTGCAGCCGGGCCCAACCTTTGCCCACATCATCGATCAGGGCTTCGCTTACTTTTACTTCCATGGGCGCCACCGCCAATGGGTCAGGGCCGGCCCGGGCCACGGCCCGATAAGGAGAGGGCCGTTTTAGAGAGGTGCGGTTTTGCTTCCTGGGGAGAACGGCTGAGCCTTTCAGGACCCGGGCGGTCAGAGCCGGTTAATGCAGCTAATCGTCTAATCATCATATGGTCTAACCAATTTAAACCCATTTAACCAGGCCAGTTTCCTTCTGTCAAGAAAAATTTGGGGAAATCCATCCCGGATCGGTTTTCGCTTCCGCCGGGACAGTGAGCCGGGTCAAGGGGCGCTTCGAGGGTGATCCTTATGGTCAACCGAGGTTGCGATACTCACACTTCGCTCTCAAGGCGATTGTTTTTTCTTCCGCAACTCCCGAGCCTTGGCAAAGTAAGCCTGCTCCAGGTCCCTTCGGTCCCGGTAGTGCCAGAAGTCGGCGCGGTTATCATACGGGATGGGTTAATCCGGCGCCAGGAAGATCGCCACCTAGTGTTCCGGCAGCGCAATCCTCTTATTGCCGAGATTGTCGTAGGCGACGGCCCTGGCGCGGTGCTCTTCGGCTCTCTTATAATTCGTCCACCCCTTCTTCATCAACTTGAACTCATAAGCGGCGTCTCTCCAGCAAACGAAATGCCGAAAATTAACCTTTTTGCAACGGCCTCAATCTATAATTTTCCCGGGAATTCCTGGCTTGGCCCACTGATAAAAAAGAAAACGGGCATGAAGGGGAAATACCCGGATACAGCCGTGGGATGCCGGATAGCCAGGAACTATTCCTTCATGAATGAAATAAGCATTGCCAATATTCAGGGCATGATCCATGGGCGCCTGATCATATATAGTGGAGTTATGTGTTTCATCCATACTGTTTACCACAAATTTTTTTAAAGGCGTCGAATTCCGGTCTCCGGAACAAATCGGAAAACAGTATTGCAAATATCCCCATTCATAAAGGCCAAGATATTGCTGGCGGCGATCAATCAGAATGTACTTTTCATGATTGGCCGCACTGGTCAAAAATTCCGGCAGAATTTTCGGCTCGATCGAATAGTCGAGGGGCACGAATATTTTTTCCCTATCGGTGCTGATGTTACCGGACCCATTCACGATCAATAGATAATGCGTTTTATTAATGAGAGCAATCCTGTCCTGAACCATAAGAGAATTTTTCTTTAAAGAAGGTATGGATTGGACGAATGTCCTGATGTTTTCACCACTATTCAACATAACTTCTACGCATGGCACCCCATAAACAATAGTTATCTCACCTGTCGTCATCCTTCCCTGTTCAGCCAACTCCATATAAATAGGGTTATTTTGCTCCACACCTTGAGCTCGAACAGACGGACTCCAAAGTAACAATGAAATTAATGCTGCACTCAACAAAAGTATTGCTTTCATATGTTTCCGCTCATTCTGTATTGGTCCTAATATTAGCCTGTTGCAACTATCTCAAACGCTGGGTCAGCCTGTTAAGGCGGTGAATTCGGCCTTCTCTTGGGCGAAAGCCACTTAGGAACCATGACACCAACAGGAGAAGCAGGACCAATGATAAATTGCTTGTACCAGCAATTATATGCTGATCATGACGAACCTCTAAATCAAGTGCTGATTGGATCGGCGACTGGTTTTTTTGGGGTTAAATTAGCTGCAAAGGCTGAGGCCGCCTGATGATAAAGATGCGGAAGTAGCACCCGGGGTTGATCAGCAAATCAGGAGAGTGAAAAATCTCTCCGAAAGGGGGTAAGCGATGAGGAGGGCAATGATAAAAGGCTCTGCCTTGGCTTTCCTCGCGGTCTTTGCCCTGGTGCTGGGAGGTGCTGGCTGCTGCCAATCGTACGACATATGGAAGTTACCGAAGCTCCGGATCTGGATCTCAGCATATAAGGCACGCCGCCAGCTATCCCTGAGTCCAGGATCTTGAATCCAGTCTTTTCCAATTCTTGGCAGAGCCCCCAATAATCAGGCTATTGCGCCTCGCCCCCGGCTGAAAAGGCCGAACAGACCGACGAAAATGCCTTAATCTGGTTAAAATGGGGCCAGCGAGCCCTAACTATCTAGTGTCATGTCTCATTGATAATATGGTATTCAAGCAGCCAAGGGTTTCCCCGTATAAGTCCACTTAAAAGGGTGAGCCCGCTCCTCATTGTACTTGCGGATGTAAAGCAGGATCTGGTCAATGAG